>ENA-OSEY01002695-OSEY01002695.1-marine-metagenome-genome-assembly--contig:-NODE-2695-length-11282-cov-4.526194_pt1 | contig 11282 bp, 12 predicted proteins | sample MGYA00248465_ERZ534230 | MGnify/ENA primary metagenome ERZ534230 (study PRJEB26409, sample SAMN06344110) | marine metagenome | isolation source: Sea water from surface | place: Atlantic Ocean:Southern... | reverse complement strand
TCTGGAGATGGTTGGGCTGGAGAACCCGAGAGTCCGACGGGGTTATCGACATCAGCCTTGATCGTCGAACGGGAGAAGTTTTCGGTGCCATCCAAGTGGGATCGGAGAGCCTCTTGCCACTCGGGCCGTTTTGTCATTGAAATAACGATCCTTTATCGCCTTGGGCTTTTGCTCTTCTGAACTTCTCTTCGGTCTTTGCAATCGCACCCAGGTGCTCAAGGCGCCGCCATGTCTCCCCACCACCCCGTCGGCCGAGGCGACGTTGCAGCTAAAGCCAATGCTCATCCGTTGGCGGATAACGCTTGAATTTCAAATAGATCTATTTGTCGGCACACAGATGTCGTTGGTGCAGTTCTCACTTGATTGATTCGATCATCTCCACGTAACGCTCCCAGTTCTTTCCTCCGTACGTGCTGTTGGTGTCCAACGCTGAGTGACCCATCAACCGTTGGATGTTGACCTGGTTGTGGTCACGCTCCCTCAGCTGTGTGGCGAAGCGATCCCTGAAGTCTTTGGGTCTGATGCCCGTCACCTTCTTGCAGGGCTTGGCCAGGTTGTGACCCCAGCGAATGACCTCAACGCCAGCCGTCTTCGTGGTCGTCATCAGCCGCGGCCAGATGTGACCACTGCCCTTCCTCAGTGGCTCCACAACCTCGTTGAGAGATGGATGCAGTGGGATGTCACGCACTGAGTTGGCTGTCTTCAGGCTCCGCTCCTCCTGCCACTCAACGCTGATGGGGTCTCGTGAATGTCCTCTGCCCTCAGGCCTGCAACTTCCGACAAGCGAGCTCCCGTGAAGTACAGCAGCTGGAACACAGGCACGTAAATCGAACCGCTCCACTGTTCGTATGGAATAACGGGCTCGAACGATTGATTCCGCTTAGCCGTTGCTGCGCGGAGTGCTTTGCTCTTGGTGGTTTCGTCCAGGGTTCCGGGTAAGCCCTTGAAGATGTGGTCACCAGTTCCCTGCTTCTCGACCAACGTCGTCCACAGTCCAGCCAGGTAGGCCAACTGGGTCTTTGCCGAACCACGGCTCATGCGCGTCAGCAGAGCGTCCTTGTAGGACACAGCATCAGCTCGGGTGCATTGGAAGGGCTTGCTCTTACCGGTGAAGGCCATGAAGGCATGAAGAGCCTTGACCCAGCCCTCAAACGTTCTCGGTGCAGGCTCACGGTCTAGCCGCCTCGCTTGAAGCAGACCCTGTGTTGAGAGCAGCGCGTTGGCCTTGCCTGCCTTGACCGCTTCAGCCATGGCAACCATCGACTCGAACTCTGGGTTGTAGCTGCCGTCATCGAACCGCTCCGCCACATGAGGGTTGGCCTCTTGAGCCAGCACCACCGCACTCCACCCTTCGACGTCGCCTTGCCTGATGACAAGCTCCTCGTTGGTTAGCTGCTCACCCCTTGCTTGAGCAATGAGTGCATCAGTCCGAGCAAGGAACGCTGGCAGCTTTGCCCGCGCATTGTTGATTGTCTTGCCGCCTCCCTCTTTCCACTTCTTCTTGCCAACCTTGGCCTGACAGTCGCTGGGCACACCACGCACCAACTGGTAGCTGGCCCGTGCTTTGACGATGTAGTTAGGCACCTTGCGGAAGACCACCTTGACCCACGGCTTGACCCACGGCTTGACCCACGCAGATGCTTATAGCCTCAGGGATCTCTGTCCAGCACTAGCTAATAAGGTCTATTTCAACTACGGCGGCCAAGGGCCACTGCCCAGTTCATCCCTCGAGGCGATCACCGCGAGCTGGTCGCGCATCCAGGAGTTGGGGCCCTTCACGGCAGATGTGTGGCCCTTCATCGGCACTGAGGTGAACAGCACCCGCCGCCTTCTGGCTCAGTGCTGCGGCGTTCCGCCCCATCGGCTTGCCCTCACCGAAAACGTCACCAGCGGCTGTGTGCTGCCGCTATGGGGACTGCCCTTTGCGGAAGGAGATCGGCTGCTGATCGGCGACTGCGAGCATCCCGGAGTGGTGAGTGCCTGCGTTGAACTGGCCCGGCGCCAGAACCTCGCTATCGACGTGCTGCCGGTGAAGCATCTGCGGGGTGATCAGGCCCACTGCGATGCCGCCGTGCTCGAGGCGATTCATCAGACCATCACCCCCCGCACCCGTCTGGTGGTGCTGAGCCATCTGCTCTGGAACACAGGGCAGGTGATGCCCATTGCCGCCGTCGCCGATCAGCTCAACCAACACCCCCAACAGCCCTTCCTGCTGGTGGATGCAGCCCAAAGCTTCGGACAGATCCCCATCGATGAAGCCGCTGCAGCAGCGGACATCTACGCCTTCACCGGGCATAAGTGGGCCTGCGGGCCCGAAGGTCTGGGGGGCGTGGCGCTGTCTGAACGGGTGCTGGAAGAGGCCGCGCCGACCGTGATCGGCTGGCGCAGCCTGCGTGATGAAAGCAAGGCCGATCTCAACAGCAGTGACCTGTTTCACCACGACAGCCGCCGCTTTGAAGTGGCCACCAGCTGCGTGCCCTTGATGGCGGGCCTGCGCAGCTCACTGCAACTGCTGGACCAAACGGGATCAGCCCAACAACGCTGGGAGCGCATCCGAACGCTGAGTGGCATGCTCTGGCAGGCGCTCCAGGGACTGGAGCGCGTCACACCCCTGCTGGAGGTGCCGCCCGCCAGCGGACTGGTGAGCTTTCAGATCACGGGCGATGTGCCCCCTGTAGAGCATGTGAAGCAGTTGGGTGCCCAAGGGCTGTGGATTCGCGATCTGGCGGACCCCAGTTGCTTGAGGGCCTGCACCCACATCACCACCACAGAAGACGACATCAACGCCCTGGTGGCCGCGATCAGCGCCCTTTGATCGGCTCAGATCAATCGCGATAGAGCACTTGCTTCAAGACAACCTCAAGCGCAAAGCGCGTTCCGCTTCCTCGCGATCGTCGAAGTGCACTTTTTCGGTGCCGAGAATCTGGTAATCCTCGTGCCCCTTGCCGGCCACCAGCACCAGATCGTTCGGCTCAGCTTCGGCAATGGCTGAAGCAATCGCCTGGGCTCGATCACCCTCCACCAGCAGATCGCTACCGGCCGGAATCCCGGCAACAACGTCATCCAGGATCTGCTGAGGATCCTCGGTGCGGGGGTTGTCGGAGGTGACCACCACACGGTCAGCCAGGCGTGCCGCAATTTCCGCCATCTGCGGACGCTTGCCCCGGTCCCGATCACCACCGCAACCGAACACACAGATCAGCCGGCCCGCGCAGAACGGACGCGCTGCAGAAAGAGCATTGTCCAGACCATCGGGAGTGTGGGCGTAATCCACCAGCACCGGGGGCAAATTCGCTGCATCCACCCCGTTCAAAATCACCCGCTCCATCCGTCCGGGCACGCCACCGAAACGGCCGATGGCCTCCAGCAGCACCGGCAAGGGCAACTGCTGCTGAAGCAGCACCCCCACCGCCTGCAACAGGTTCATCAGGTTGAAGCGCCCCAACAAGGGCGAACGGAAACGGCCCTCACCCACAGGACTGATCAAGCGGCCCTCCACCCCAGCAGGCGTCATCTGCAGGTCGCTCATGTGCAACTCAGCCGATGCATCCTCCAGCGAGCTGCGCCAACAGGCGGCACCGAGCCGTTCGGCCAGGCGTTCCCCCCAGGGGTCATCGCTGTTGACCACCGATCGCGCGCCATCGGCAAGCAGCAGAGGATCCGCAAACAGCGACGCCTTGGCCTCGAAGTAGTCCTCCATGGAGGCGTGGTAATCGAGGTGGTCCTGGGTGAGGTTGGTGAACACGGCTCCTGCGAAGCGGCAGCCCGCCACCCGCTGCTGCGCCAGGGCGTGGGAACTCACCTCCATCGCCGCAAGGCCGCAACCTGCGGAGGCAGCCTCGGCCAGTTGCCCCTGCAGGCGGTCGGCAAAGGCCGTGGTGTGGGTAGCCGTGATGCTTTGGCCGGGCCAGCGGTTCACCAACGTGCCGAAAAGGCCCACAGATTGGCCGGCCGAAGCGGCCAGATGCTCGATCAAATGGGTGGTGGTGGTTTTGCCATTGGTGCCGGTCACACCAATCAGGGCCATGCACCTGCAGGGGTGATTCCAGAACGCCGCGGCAATCTCACCGATTCGACGCGCCACCGGCTCCTCGATCACCACCACAGGGGCATCCGCGCCTGGCGGTTGTGCTGAAGCAGCTTCAGCTCCAATCACAGCAGCGGCAGCACCGGCCTCAAGGGCTTGGCCCCAGAAGGTGCCTCCATCCACCCGTTCGCCGGGGAGACCGAGAAACAGAGTTCCAGGGCCGACGCGGCGGGAATCGGTGGTGATCGCCTCCAACCCAGGGTTCACCAGCCCCGGCGGCACTGCGATGCCTGCATCACTCAACAGGGCATGCAACGCCTGCGTCATCCCATCTCCCCTGTGCTTGGGGGAGTTTTAAGCCGTTCAGAGCGCCGTGGACAGACAGCGTTGCAACCAATTCAACAGTCCCTCACCCGTGAGACGCGGGGAAACCCGGGGAAGCTCAGATCCATCGAGCGCGAGCACGGGAACCTCGAGGTCGTAGCGCGCCCTCAGCTCCTGGGGGGTGCCAGGCGCATCGATATCAATCACCGTCAGCTCGATCGAGAGCCCCAAAAGATCGAGGGCGCGCAAGCGGGATTCCAAGCCTTCACACAGGCAGCAACCAGCGCGGCCGAACAGGGTGAGCTGCTTCATCAATCGGGCACCGGGTCACAGCCACAGGGGGTGAAGGGATGGCAGCGCAGCAGCCGTTTCACGGTGAGCCAGCCCCCCTTCCAGGGTCCATGCTTCTGGATGGCCTCCAGGCCATAGGCACTGCAGGTGGGCGTGAAGCGACAGCGGGGCCCGATCATCGGGGAGATGAAGCGCCGATAAAAACCAATGCCTGCCAGGAGAACAGCCGCCAGAACCTGATTGATCGTCCGTCGCAGCTTGGCCATCGGGCCGCCAGATAGAGTGTTTGATTCGTGCATCGCGGCAGATGCCTGGGGCTGTTTCGGTTCCAGCATGCCCAACAACCGCACGAACTCAACACACACCTTCCCACCTATGTCTCGTTACCGCGGCCCTCGCCTGAGGATCACGCGGCGCTTGGGAGACCTCCCCGGTCTCACCCGGAAGGCCGCCAAACGGTCCTATCCCCCCGGTCAGCACGGCCAAGCCCGTCGCAAGCGCTCTGAATACGCGATCCGTCTCGAAGAGAAGCAGAAGCTTCGCTTCAACTACGGCGTCTCCGAGCGTCAGCTCGTGCGCTACGTGAAGAAAGCGCGCGCCCAGGAAGGTTCCACCGGAACCAACCTGCTCAAGCTGCTCGAGAACCGTCTCGACAATGTTTGTTTCCGCCTCGGCTTCGGTCCCACCGTGCCCGGCGCCCGTCAGCTGGTGAACCATGGTCACGTCACCGTGAACGGTCGTGTGACCGACATCGCCAGCTACCAGTGCAAGCCTGGCGATGTGATCGCCATCCGCGAGCGCAAGTGCAGCAAGAAGCTGGCTGAAGCCAACCTCGAGTTCCCCGGTCTGGCCAACGTGCCCAGCCACCTCGAGCTGGACAAGTCCAAGCTGAGCGCCAAGGTCACCGCCCGCTGCGAACGCGAGTGGGTTGCCCTGGAAATCAACGAACTGCTGGTGGTGGAGTACTACTCCAGAAAGGTCTGATTGTCAGACAGTCACCGGCTGCAGTTCTTGGTTTACACCAGCCTTATCCCTCGCCTTCAGGGCGGGGGATTTTTTTTGCTTGCAGGCCGATGTATCTGAGCTCGAAGGAGATTGAACGCAAAAAAACAAGAAGCCTGTCAATCGAGAAATATGCCATCAATACTGAAAAAATACCAATCAAAAACTCAACCACAGCCAATGCGTTGGAATAGACCACCATCGACGGATCGGCTATTGCCGCCAAAACCTGATCCAACGCCAAATCCACCAACTCCAACATCGCGGCAGAGAGAGCGAACATCGCCATCCAGAACAGGCTCTGGGCATGCTCATCGTTTTGAATGGCCGCCTTGTGCCGACCGACATTAATCAGGAAATTAGACAACAAAAAAAACATCGAAAACAACGTGAGATGCAAGACCTCTTTGTTGGAGTCAAATTCGATGTACTCGACGGCGATATAGGCCAAAACAGCCATGAAGAGAAGAACCCGAAGCACGACAAGGGTGCCCCAGAGAACCTTCTTCACTCTGAGATCTGGAATCCGAGTCAGCGTCATCGATCGTCTCCATCATCAGCAGGAATACCTCTCACAAAGACCAGACAGCAAAACAACACCTATTTTTTTCATTTCAGGAGACGGCCAAAAGCTCAAAACAAATAAAGGAAGTTAATCCTGATTCAAGAAGGCTCAGCACGCCATTGCAACACGGGTCTTGAGGCATTGCATGCATTCAAGCTTGAAGCCAACAACAATCGATTGCCCATCTCCAGGACTCAGAGCCTGCGGTTGTCACAGCAAGACTTGCAACACCCTGTTCGAAACAGATGATGTGGATTCGATCGTCTTTAGGCATCGAACTTTCATTCGCTCGGATCATCAGCACAGCCACCTCCGGCTGATGCCGGGTGGATCAGGCAGGCTGGGATCAGCGAGCCCGTTGCTTTGTCTGATCAGGTCCTCAGCCTCCATGCCTGGATGGGGCTGCTGCATCCGGTGCTGATGATCCTGTTCGTCTACCCCGTCGTAGGCGCCACGATCCGGCTGGGAATTCTGGCGCGGGAAAAACGATTGAATCTCAACCCGATCGCCGACACGGTGCCGGTGGAGCACGCGCAGCATGGGGCCTGGGTCACTGGCGGGGTGCTGGTGTCAGTGCTGATCGGCCTGGGCCACAGCCTCTGGAACAGCCATCCCCTGGGTCTGATGCTCACCGGCAGCGCTGTGATGTTCAGCTTCGGACGCCTGCTGGCGACCCGGATGGTCTGGCAGCGCTTTCTCTGGGCTAGCGCCAGTGCAGCAGGCCTGCTTTTGCTGGGGCTGCAACCGGCAGTGGAGCGATTCAGCGATGTTCCCTGGAGCCCCCTGTTCTGGCAGTCGCATTTCTGGATGGGCCTGTTGCTCACCACCCTGTTGCTGAACTCCACTTCGCTGCAGCCCTTGATTGGCCATTCCACGTGTGCTAGACGCATTCACATCAGCAGCAATCTTCTGGTGGCCTTGCTGCTTGCCATGCAAGCGATCTCTGGCACCAGAAACCTTGTGTTGGGCTGATTTCTGAGCGAAGCAGTCAGCACAAGCCTGAAAAAGCCGCTACTCCAAAGCATCAGTCCTCTGTGAACTGACCGCTGCGGGCCAGGACCTCTTCAGCAGGGCTGAAATGGGGCGGCTCCAACTGCAGATCAGGGTTGTAGCGGTAATTCTCATGAAGGAAGCGGGACTGAAGCACGGCATCCTCAACTGCACCGATAGCTCCAACCGCCTTGGTGCGAATGACCTCCTGCTGCTGCATGTCATCGGCATGCAGCGACACCTGCAGTTCATCGCGCAACACCGAAAGATGGGCTGCACTTTTCACCACGCCGTAAATGCGCTGAACGCGATCGCGTTGAATCAGGTCAATGCCAAGGGTGTGGGCACGCTCAAGCTCAGAATCCAGGCTGGGCCAGTATCTAGAGGTGTAGTACGCCCCGGAATCCTGGTGATACCAATCCTCACTACGCGCGATTGACGACGACACGGTGTTGTGCAGCTTCCAGAGGAACAGACGCAGGGAGTTCCCATCGATCACCTTGTCGAGTTTGTCCTGTAAAGACACTTCAAGGTTTGAGCTCGCCTGAGCGGATCCCAGCAGCAGGTACTCGATCGGATACATCGAAACCTCGCGGTTGCGCACCACATAACGGTTGAGATGGAAACGACAGTATGGGCATGGGTACATCGTGGCCAAAGCAGAGAAGAAGGCCTTGAACACATCAACCGAAGCCTGTTGCTCTTCAGCAGGTTGGGCTGCAATCAGTTCCGCACTGGTGTGCATGAAACGCCAAGTGGCCGGACCGATGTAATAAGGGAAGCTCACCCGCATCTCGCTGGCTTCAACGTCGTGACGCCCGACATGCAGATCGAGAAACGCGACGTACTGACATAAAAAACCGGACTCACGGCCAAACTCCTCCCGCTCACGTCGTTTCTGAACACCATTGAGGTAATGACGTGTGAGCTCCCAAGCGCGTTTGAGTTCTTTCTTGATTGTCAAGGGACGGGACTGGAATGCCTCTTCAGTCGCGTGGCCGTAAAGATCAAATTCGCCTGCAGCATGACGTTCCGCGAACCAGCTATTGAGAACGTCATCGTCAGCATCATCCCAAGCGGAAATGTCGTCCTGACTCAGAACTGAGCTGGCGCGGAGCAGCAACGGCATGAACTCGTCGTACCAGTAAGCCGTGGGCATGATTGAACCGGCATAACGCTCGTCGTCGGCGTCAACGATCACCCGCTGCCAAGTGTCGTGGTACGGACGGGACGTGGCCGGTTTGTCGTGGTCCAGTGATGCGGCGACTTCCCGATGATCATCAAGTTGGCGCAAGCGGTTCAGCTCATGGCTCTGCAGATCCTCATGGGTGACCTGATCTGGATGATGACCATGCAGTGCCGCCGTTAAGAGCACCTCAATCACCACAACCACGATCTGGTGGTGATGATCCAGTTCCTGCAATTCCTCCTCAATCCTGCCCTCCGCCTCAAGCATCGCCTCCGTGTGAGGAATGGAGTCCCAGTTCGCCATGCGGTTCCGCAAGGCAACCTCCGCCCTGTTCACAGACGTCCGTAGGCTTTCGAAGGGCTCTTCTGCACCGTCCTCCACAATTCCGAGTGCGAGGTAGAGGTCAACAGCCGCATTCACGAAGCGAACGAAATCAGAGATCGTGTAAGGCAGGTCGTAAGCCCGAAGATGAGTTTCGGAATTGGCGGAATAACTCTCACGGAAGCTGCGGTAAGCCGCTCCTTGAATCAGGCGAAACCATCCGATCTGCATCTGCAGCGGAGAGGTTCCCTTGAGAATGTGGGACTTGTGCTTGGCAGTCCCGTTGCCATGGGACGCCGCCTTCTTCGTTGCAGCGTGAGCGTCCACCGACCGATGCGCTCCGACAAAGGCCCTTGGATGGGACTCGAATTGCTCCGGCAGGTAGTCGAGCAGATGCTGAAGATCAAAATGTTCCGAACCATCCCGCGCGATTTCGATCGCGATGGCATCCGACGTCTGGGTGGAGACCTCGAACAACTGGATCAGCCTCTTCAGCGCATTCAGCTCAACCAAACCGTCGCCGTCCTGATCCAGAAGCGCAAAAGCTTCCCTTGCCTTCAGAGCAACATCGCCAAGCTGCAGGGCCAGCAGCAAGCGCCAATCCAGCAAACTCATCGCACCTTCTCGCAGCCGATGGGTGTCGAGAACGCCCTTGAGGTCCTTAAGCGTGAGTTCAGCACCACTCCCTCGCGCACGGTCAACCATTTGTGCCGCTGTGATCTCACTGGGCTTCAGACCATCGAACAAACAATCAAAGGTTTGAGGTGTGAGGCCGGCCACTCGACGCAATCGCAATTCAATTTGAAGGTAACCAGACCAGACCCAATTGGCTTCTGAGGCGTCAAGCCACCCAGTTTGAAGCCATCGGTCATCCGCACACCCCAGCACAAAAGCCTGCAGGGCCAAGCACTTACAACCTAATGAGTGATCGAGAATCAACCGCCTTGGTTACCGGCAGTGAAAGGCATCGCTCCGCTCAGGCTCACCGAACTGTGGCCTAATCGATTGTTGTTTCATCAGCATCTGATTCCGAAGTTCAACATTTGATCCCGTTCCACTGCTGCATCTTCTTGCTAAGCCTATGGCTGTCGGCCAGGACCGCCGCAATACATACACGAGGGGTTGGCCTTGCTTTCTGTCGATATCACCTCGAGTGCTGGAGGCACGGTTTTCGATGCGCTGTTCTGGTCCTCCGTGGCCATGGTTCCGGTCCTGATCTCAGCCTGGTTTGGGTTAGCGCTCTTGCCCAGCAGGAGAGTGAGTGCTTTTTTCCTGGCCTTAAGCGCCGGGATGCTGATTGCGCTGCTCTCGTATGACCTTGTTCAGGAGGCCTACCGACTCGCTGGAAATGGGGTCATGCTTTTCGGCTTCATGACCGGTTTGTTGGTCTACATCGGAGCGAATCAGATCGTTGCTCACTCAGGGGTAGGGCGTCGATGTTCAGCCAATTGCGGCGGCATCAGCAATCTCACGCCTCTTCAAAAGAAGGAGCGCAAAACCGCCATGGCACTGGTTATCGGCGCTGCTCTGGATGGCATTCCTGAATCGATGAGTATCGGCATCTCTTTTCTGGACAATCCGCTGGTCAGCGGCTCCGTGATCCTGGCTGTTGCAGTAGCCAACATCCCTGAAGGCCTCGCCAGCGGTGCAGGGCTGAAGCGCAGTGGAGTTTCACGACTGCGCATCCTCTCAGTCTGGCTCGGTGTGGTGGTTGTGAGTGTGTTGTCTGCAGGGCTCGCTTTTGTGGTGTTAAAAGATGCACCGGACTCCCTCAAGGCGTTCATCACAGCCTTTGCAGGCGGTGGTGTAATGGCCATGACCTTTCAGGCCGTCATTCCAGAGGCTTATGAGGAAATTCGGGATTGGCTGAGCGTGGTTGGGGGAAGTGGTTTCGCGATCGCGTTCACCGTCTCACATCTTTTCCACTAAAGATCACCTTGCACCAGATGGACACATTCACTTTCGCCTTGATGCAAGGCCAGACCAGCTCTCTGCACATAGCAGTTGAACCAATCGGACAACAAGAACTAAAGATTCGCTCCCAAATGGAGTTGCATTTCGACTAAAAGCGTGGCATTGATCAACCCATCACCGATACCACTCTGGCCAACTCGCCAACCAAGCCCATCTCTTCATAGCGAGTGGATGTGATCGCTCGGATTTAGGGATTACTTGCAAAGGCAAATGACGAAGCTGCGCGGTTCTCATTGATGAACTCGTCCAGATCGCGCGCGGGGTTGAAGATGCTGAGGCCGTGGTTCAGGTGTTGAATCAGTCACGGTTTGACAAAGGCCGGTCACAGTTGAGCAGGGTTTGCGACTCCAGGATCGCCAGCATGGAGATCTGAACAGAACCCTCCTATGACGAGACGCATGCCATATCCACAAGTGCCGTTTTATGGACGACTTTGGGCAAGTGCCAAGGTCGCCGCTCCCGTTTTGCTGGGGCTCATTCTGGCAGCGCCATCTCCCTTAAGTGCTGCAGAACGCGTTTGCAATGGCACCCTGCTTCAGATCCAGGTGAATGAGCGTGGCACCACACGCAGTGATCGTTTTCGCTTTTTGCTCAGGCTT
>ENA-OSEY01002694-OSEY01002694.1-marine-metagenome-genome-assembly--contig:-NODE-2694-length-11285-cov-12.702712_pt1 | contig 11285 bp, 24 predicted proteins | sample MGYA00248465_ERZ534230 | MGnify/ENA primary metagenome ERZ534230 (study PRJEB26409, sample SAMN06344110) | marine metagenome | isolation source: Sea water from surface | place: Atlantic Ocean:Southern... | reverse complement strand
CAACATTCAGCTGCAAAGGTGAATCCACAACTATTTCAAGGTAATACATCATCAGATGGTTCAAATTTCTTACTTGGAAGTCCAGATGTCTTTAAATTAAGGTATATAAAAGCTAAAACACAAAAAGATATTAAAGGTTTAAATAAATTTAAGACCTGTGCATTAAACTCAATATCTGTTGACTATACTGGTGAAGTTGGTAGATTTGCTGCTTATGAAGAGGATAGTCAACCAGTAACAACTATCATATCTCTATCATTTACAGAATTAACACCACTATATGATGAAGATTATGCAGAATTCACATCAGACGACGACGTAGGATTGTAAAATGTCAAATTATTTTCGTAGATTACCAAACTTAGATTACCCATCTTTATTGAAAAATAGAGAAAGTAATACCGATTTTATACAAACCAAAAATCTCTTCCGTAGAGCAAAAGTTAGGGAAGATTTATTTGCAAATTTTATGCAATTTGACAAATATAAGATAGTTGGAGATGAAAGACCAGATAATGTAGCTCAAAAAGTGTATGATAATGATGATTTGGATTGGATAGTCTTAATATCAAATAATATTGTTGATCTTAACAACGAATGGCCTCTAACACAATTTCAATTAAATGAATTTTTGAACGATAAGTACACACCACAAGAATTAGTGAGTATTCATCATTATGAAACACTTGAACTCCGAGATAATAAAAACCAATTGATTTTACCAGCTGGTTTAGTGGTTGATGAAGACTTTAATTTAGAATACCTATCTGGTGGTCAAATCAAATCAACAAATAGTCTTGTAGAAGGAAGACCAGTAAGAGCGGTGACTTTCTTTGATTATGAAAACGACTTAAATGAACAAAAAAGAAATATAAACGTTATTAAAAAAGATTTCTTGGGAATGTTCATAAAAGACTTTGAGAGAATCATGAAATACGACAAATCCTCACAATACGTCAATCGTAAACTTAAACGAACCGAAAATCCACGTATAAAGTAAAAAAACCCCTGGCCGTGATTTTGGCCAGGGATTTTTTTTCCGCTTTTTTTGGAATTTAAAGCTATTTTTGGTGGCTCTACTCTTCAGCGAGTTTTTGGAAATAACTTAGTGCATCATCCTCATCTTCATCATGAGAAGCGGTGGCCACGGCCACGGTCTCTGTGGCTCTGTTTAGACCTTCACTTAGGTCTTCATATTGACCACGAGATGTATCTTCTTCAATGACAGCTGCAGGCTTAGACTTGTTACCAAGAACATAAGCAAGACGAGTCTTGAGATCATCATAAGATTTAAACTTATCACTTGATACTAACTCTTGAAGAGAGTATTCTTTCTTCCATAGAGCTTCTAGTGCTTCATCGTCACTCAATAGTGGTGATGGTGCAGCAAATTCTGAACTATCGTAGTTCCAGAAACCAGCTACCTTCTTGATCTTGATCTTGAAGTCAGCACCTTGCCAGAAATCAAAAGGATTGATTGCATTTTCATCCTCAAACTCTGGTTGCATTGCTTCTTGGATCTTGTCAAATATTTTCTTACCAAACTTGTATAAGAAAACACCACCTTCATTAGATGGATTCGCTGGATCTTTTACAATGTATACGTTTGCGTAATATGATAATTTACGTTTCTGTTTACGTGCTACTTCTTTGTCTGAATCAATGCCTGAATTCCATAGGCGAGAGTTGTGTTCAGATACTGGATCTTTTGATCCAAGAGTAGTCAAAGAATTCTCCATGTACCAACCGCCAGGGCCTTGAAATGCATGAGAATACATTTTCACCCAAGGAATATCTTCTCCCTCTGGTGCTGGTAAGAATCGAATAACAGCATAACCGTTACCTGATTTGTCAACTTCTGGTTTCCAGAGACGATCATCTCCACCAGATGTAGTATTCATTTTTTCGACTTCTCTAACCAATTTAGATGTTAGTGAGCCAAGCTTGGATTGTTTTTTTAAGTCTGAAAAAGACATTGGATTAATTCGGATTAAATTAGATTAGTTTTGATAGACCATCTGCCCCACCCTTTCGGATTGCATCTTAGGTCAAAAAAGGAGGGAGGTTGGATTCCTGTGTACCAACAAATAACGGGCATTACTACAGTAAGTAAATACGTTATTGCCTGAGACCCGATTGGTTGATCGGTTCTACCCTTGCGAGCAGCAGCACCACCTGTGTCTCATCACCTTAACCAGCGGTTGCCAGTAAGTTTATTCAGTCACTCCCATGTTGCGTCCAACATTAATAGTATAACAAATGAATTATAAGTTGTCAAGCTCGTTATTTTCAACAAACTTGCGGAGATTTACAATAGTATCATGCATCATTTTAAAGAGTTCGCCTGCATCTACTTGTTGTTGTAGTCCTAGTAGACCCATAGAGTCTTCTATGTCCTGTTTCATCTCCTTCGCCTCAGGATCATCTGACAGAGAAAGGCGAGTGTACATATTGCACTGTTTCTCAAGTAGTTCCTCTAGGTCTTCAATATGTTCATACTGTTCATCAACACTTAAGTCAGGAAAAGTAATTGCATTTGACACAATTTTCTCCTGTAGTTCATGAATTTCTACGAGTGCAGCACGCACTTGGGCACTTTGTAAAAAGCTCATAAGACTTTCTCTTTTAGAATTTTTTTATAACGAGGTACATCTATATTTAGGAAAGGCCCATACTTTTTAATTTTCATGGAAACCGAACCCCATATAGGATCTAATATTTTCTTATCAAATTTTTCTACATATCCCAACACCTTATCAAGAATCACAAGAGTCTCAATAGATACATTTCCCTTCAAGTATTCTTTGAGGATTTTCGGATGTTGGCCACTAGTATGGAAGTAACTGTCGAAACTACTCCCTTTAAAGACTCGTTCAACTTCATCTCCGAATACGTAAGCGAGCGATTGATTTCTTTTTTGCCAGTTTTGGAAGTTGGTTTCTCCATTTTGAATAATTTCTCCTATCCATACCTTAGATGGATCTTCGGTTGACACAAAGTTTGAAATAAAGTATTGAACAATTTGTTCATCACTCTTCTTCCGACTCATTCTTTCAAAAAAATATCTATCCTTTCTACCCTTAAATGAAGTAGCAGAAGCTCTAGATTTACCACCATACTTAAAGTAATCATATTTATCTTTAGTAAAGTGTTGTTTCATTGCAACATATGTTTTGTAGCATTCAAATGGTGTCACTTTCATTTCTGTTCCTTTTTCTGTTTATCTAAATCAAATCCGAAAAAACTAGAGATACAATATCTACCCATACCTTCAAAATAATCTGAGTCTTTTATTTTCACCCCTCTAACTCCATGTGTGACCCAGCCTGGAAATACAATTACAGAATTATTATGACATGGATATTCATAATTAAATTGGGGAAAATATACCTCACCACCAGTAAATTTTTTAGGTTCTCTATAAAAATATGAGAATGCTAAAAATTGGAAACCTATATCAGTGTGTGGTTCGTAATATTCACCGTTATGGTAGTATCTAACCTTTGTAATATCAGAATTACAATCCGTAGCAATTGCACATGAAGGATGAATTTTTCCAAATCCATAAAGAACATCTTGATTAAATAACTTTCTATTTACCTGTAAAATATTAGATATTTTTCTGAGTTTATCATTATAGTAAAGTTCATCTAATGCTATCGCATGAGAATTAGTTCTATCTACAACTCCACCAAAACCTTTAGCTTCAAAAAGTTTTTCTGGTTGAGTGTAAAAATCCAACTCTTGCCAAATTAATTCTAACTCCTCTTGATTATAAAAATCCTTTAGAATTAGGTGTGGGAAAGGTTCTTGATATCCTGATCCTCTTATGGTTTCCATTACAATGGTAGTTTAGCTCTTGATGTGCGTTTTAGAAAATTAAGTTCTGTAGCTTCCGCTTTTATCTTTTCCTTCATTGGTTTACTAATCAATTTAGAAACAGAATCAACTTCAATTTTATTCTGTTCACAATAATGCACGATGGCATCAATGTAATTCAGATCATCGTTATCCTTAACGAGGTTTTCAATATCTTGAGTAAATTTTGTTTGACACAAAAACTTAGCTTTCAGTGCCTTGTCAAGATCTTTATTCATGGGTGAAATTAGTAACAAATTTTTTAATGTATCTAACTAATAGCTTAATATACTCGTCTTTATCACGTTTGTCAAATACGTGTACCTCTCCTGATGGAGTTGTCATTATTGTAATCAACTTCTTGACAGGAATACCTGTCATCTCATAGTACATACAAGCGTATGCAGCCTCTTGGACGAAATAATTTTCTAACCAAGCTTCTGGTTTAATGTACTCTGAAGTTTTAAAATCAATGACTGCAAGCTCTGAATCGTACTCTGCAATACAATCAACACGACCTGCAATGCCGAAAAACTCAGAATACAAGGTGCGCTCAATAGCATGTACATTATTGATTTTATCGAGGAATGGCTTGGCATGGTGGAACATGTATTTTGTAGCGGGTAGATGTTCCTCCCATACGAGTTGCTTTCCCTCAAGATAGTCCTGTGCGATTTCATGGAAATCTGTACCTCTTGTTGTGGCTCGTTTGGTTATCTTATTTGCTTTCTCCTCTCCAATTTTTTTTCTCCACTTTATAAATTTTTCTCGATTATAAAATGAAGTTATTGAGGTGATTGATGGAACCCATTCACCATTGGGTATCTTATATAGGCGACACCCAGCCGATTCTTTGCGATCTAATTCAATTTCACCAAGATGATTACAAAAAGTTCTATTCATTAGAGTCCCAAAGCTAATTTAGTAATAATATAATCTCTAACTAATCCAGAACGGACAATATCATCCACTCCAAACTCGATCATAGAGAACTGTTCATTCATTTGTTCCATGATTCTCATGAAATCTAGGATACCATTCTTCTCATTTGTCTTGATTAAATCAGTCTGGGCTGCATCACCACAGAATATGATTCTAGAGTTGTCTCCTACTCTAGTCATTATACTATCAAGTTCATGGAAGTTCAAGTTCTGACACTCATCAATGATTAGAATCGCATCATCAAATGTTGTACCACGAATGAATGAGGTACTCCAGAATGATATAGTTTCTTGTGCCTTTAAATTACCATACAACATTTCAAAGTCTGCATCCGTAGGCATCTCAAACATATACTTTACCATGTTCTTGTATGGTATCTGATATAGTGCCGATTTGTCCTCGTGATCCCCTGGCAGGAACCCAATCTCTCTTGTGGATACTAAAGACCTAAAGATGTATATTTTTTTATAAGGTGTAGTTTCATCCAGTACATCTTGTAGTGCTAGATACAGACTAATAAAGGTCTTACCAGTACCAGCAGCACCATATGCAAAGATGTTTTGGCCTTTCTTGTAACTTTCAAATAACTTCTCTTGGTTATCTGTCAATGCTTCAATGTCAATCAAGAAATCATTATTGATTGGTTTCTTTCTTTTCATTTGTTTTGAAGTATATCCTACGCCTATCGGTTCAATCGTTTTCTTTTTTCTTGGCATGTTTAGTAGTTATTGAATTTACGAACAGTAGAGCCTGGTTGTTTGGAAGCTCGGTCTAGAACCTCATTCCATCCACCATCTAGTTTGTTTCTCCAATCTCCGACTTCTGTTGGTATTGCACAACCAGCTTGCCAATCTTTGTCCCAATCTGGATTTTCTTTTCTCCACTCATCATATTTTACCATACTCATGGATAATTCTTTTGTTTCACCAGTTTTCAAATTAATAACAGGATATGTAGGCATATGTGTTTAAGTTTTGTAAAGTTATTTAGACCCATTCTAGGGCTTCAGATACAGTAGGGAACTGTTCGGTAAACACCTTACGACATGCTTCTGCAATGTCCATGTGTTCCTTCTGTGTTCCGTGTGCAGATCTTAAATTGATATAATGTACCCAAGAACGACATGAACCTGTCATGTAGAGTCTTGTTGGTGTACACAATGGTAGAACCATTCTTGCACACTCTTTTGCTACACCATACTCAATCATTTGATTATACAATGACTCTGAAGAACTGAAAAGAGTGATCATCTGAGCCTCCAACTTTTGTCGTATAAAAGGATCTAGATCATCAATACTATTCTGACGATTCTTCTTGTCTTGTCTACGAAGATCTGGTAATTTAATCTTACCTAATTCATTACTCTGTGCATACCTTTGAGAGAACTCTTGGAATGTGAATGAACGGTGTCTTAGTATCTGTGCTGCAATCGCACGAGTTGTCTCTATCTCTAGAGTCAAGAAGGCTTGTTCAAAGACTGACCAGTGTTGATGTTTAATACAATACTTAAGTAGTCCAGAATAATCATCGTTATCCTGATTGTTTGGATTTGAAACTCTGGCGATATACGCCATGTTCTTTTCAGCGTCAGGAGTTACTTGTACTAGTTTTACTGTCATTCTGTTTTAAACGTTTTTTAATAATTCTTGCATAAGTAACCTCTGCTTGAGTGTAGTAGTCAGGTCTTAATTTGGCAATCTTTATTAGTTTTTTAGCGGCTTTCTTATCGTTCAATGTCATTTTCTTTTACCATACGCTAGTATTTATTACTAGTGATAGTACAGTTTAAAAAAGTCGATAAGGCCTTCCGTATTTAGATTACCTCTGGTTATCCATTCATCAGCACACTCATAGAGGGCGCCATTGTTTGAATTTGTGGCAACATTCTTGAGAAGAACGGATAGAACTTCTATTCTAAAGTTGAATTCAGTCCGATCCATCATCGTACATTTCATCATAGTCAAGTGGGGAAGCAGAAAACGCCTGCTCGTTCTTGTAAGCATCGACATCTGAATAAACTTCAGATTCTAATTCATCAACCACCTCTTTGAGAGCCATGAGTAGAACTTTTAGTTTTCCTTTGTTCATGTTGATTACTTTTTGAGCTAATTATAATACAAAAAAAGAGGGGTGTAAACCCCTCCTCTTTTTAACTCTTGTATAAGAGTCGTGCTTCAGCGTAGATGATCGTTAGAAATACTACGCTTGCGGCGAGAATTTCTATTGTGACCAGCATTACACACCTCCAGCTACCTTCTTGGTAACTTTAAGACCACGATACATTAGATCGTGACGCTGCCTCTTAGCAGCTTCTGCGAGTACCTTTGCATTGTACTCTTTGGTGTCATACTGGACACCACGGTATGTGACTTGTGCCATTTGGTTTCTCCTAAAGTAATTGGACTTTACACCTTTAACTCTTTCGAGTGATCCGTGTTCCCGTTCCTTCAGTCGGCTTTTGCGTCCCTACAATCTAAACCATACTTTTCACCAAAATCATAATACAAATTAACAATTTCCTGTCTATCTTCTACACTAAGGTCAGGGTAGACTTTAGCACGATCAACAAGAGTGTTAATGTCTGTACATGATACTGTAACTATAGTAGTGACAGCACTTGATGCAGCAATTAAAGTTTCAATCATAAGGATGAACGAACCCGTTCCGAGTCGGCTTACTTGCGTCCAATGATAAAAGGTTCGCAATATTGATCTGGTACTTTTGTTCGGAAGTAATCTATAAGATACTCCTTCGCATCTGGAGAGTGGTATTGATCGCTCAATATCTCAATCCTTGCTTGATTCCAATCTGCACATGTCATCTCCCAGTGGAAACTATTATGTTCAGAAAGAAGAAGTCCCAGTAAAGCTATCTCAATCATAGGATGAACGATGTGTTTATATTAACACATTCAGCCTATATATGCTAATTTAATTGTTCATTTTGTAACAATTCTTAATTTTTACAGCGGATTACCGTTCTTATCTACTAATCCAAGACTTTTGATCTTATTTAGATTACTTCTTTCTTTTTTCTTAATCTTCTTATATTCTTTTATTAACTTATCAACCTCGCTTTTGCGAATATTGACCTTTAATTCCTTCTCATCTTCCTTCCCAACAAACCCAAGACCAGCCTTTTGAGTCTCCTCCTGTGCATCAACATAGTCATTGATAACCTCTTGAATCTCATCTCGAATGAGTTCATTTATTTGATCTCTTAGTTTGTCGCTCATCACTTACCTCTTACAGTTTTACCTTTTTTCTTTGGTGGTGGTTTAAGACCAAAACGATTTGGTGGAATAGTTCCTGATCCATACTCAATACCTTTTACATTCTTATACTTATCATAGTAAAGATCAAATATGTTTGCAGCCTTTTGTGCACGACATACATCTAATCTATCTTCACCATCAACAGTATAAGTTACATTATATGCATCAGTTGGAAAAGATGAATCCTTCGCCTTTTCCGGTGTGGTTTTTTCAAGAAGGATCTCACAAGAATAATCCTCCGGTTTTATGTCACTCATGTTCCTCTATGTAAACCCCATGCTATATCAGGAAATGCCTCTGCGACAATCTCCTTTGTCAATTTATATTTCTCAGTAAGATTCTTATCTTTGACTAGACAGATAATCTTAGCCTCCTCTGGATGTAATCCTTCTAACATCTGTATGAACATTGTCTCTCTACGAAGAGAACTCAATGTATCATTACCACCCTTGATAAAGTGATAAAGGTTCTTCCATTCTCTACGAAGAGATGTGTGATCTGTTCCTACTGGAACTTCATTCTCTTTGTAAGGAACTTGTCCTTCTGGAACAGCAGATTTAACTCTGTCATCAAAGTTCCATATCAAAATGGCAGTGAGTGAATCGTCACGATGCTCTCGTAAGGCTTCAACCTTCTTTACCTTTGTTCTTTGAGAATCAACATAATCTAATATCTCATGGATAAAAGGATTCGGAGGTAACTTTACCTTCCTAGTCGTTGTCTTCTTCTTCGTTGTTGTTGTCATAATTTTCAAATCGAACTGCTAAAATTTCATCTGCTCTTAGATTACCATTTTCGTCAAACATCTCAGGATGAGTATAGACTGTATCTGGTGTTGTTTCGTATGAGTGTTCTCTTGCTACCCATCCTATCACACCTCCTAATAATAGTGCAAGGAACGATACACATGTTGTTATCGTTAGAGTTACTATTAAAGTTTCCATGGATCCCCCAGAGATTATTTTTTTGTAATGTTGATAGTAAAAGTTATTTCTCTTTTGAATAGACTTAACTTTAACTGAAAGGTGGGTTTTGGTTGAACGTTCCTCCTATTACGTAGTAACAACTCCACTCCCCGATTGATTTCGGGTTTGTTGTTTTTATTTAGAACGTTTTTTTCTTCCTCTCCTTTTGTCAAGATTATACCTCCATGCATCCTCTAGTATACCATAAAGATAAGTTTTTATCTTTCTTGCCTTTGGTTTTGGTATGTGACCATAGGCTTCTTTGAGAGTTTTGTCACCTCCTTTAATGTATTCTTCAAGTTCTAAAACCTGCTGTGATAATTCAGCAGCAGTTGAACTCTCAATAAACTCTTCGATCTGTTTCTTCTTCACACCCTCACCTTCAAGATAAGGGTAAAATTTCAAAACAAAGTCACCTTTGAAAGCCAGTTCAAGTGCTCTCTCAACAATGAAGTAAACTTCTTCAAAGTTCTTCATATGATTTTTTCTCTTTGTAACCATTGTAAAGTCTCCTTACATCCTCCGATGTAATGATTTTCAATTTGAACTTGTGGGAATGTGGCATCAGAACCAAACTCCTCTTGAAACTCATGTTTCGTAAAGTCTTGATCGTATTTGTATTCTACAAAATCAATCTTAACAGTTTTGAGTAAATGTTTTACTCTGTCACACCATTGGCAGTTATCTCTTGAATAGACTACAGCTTGCATCTTAGGTAAATTCCTTAATTGTTTTCTGATAATCGATGTCAAAAAGTTCTAATCCCTTGTCTGTGAGAATATGATTATACATGCCCTCAAAGATTTTGGGTGGCATTGTGCAGATATCAGCACCTTGAGCAAATGAATGCTCTACGTCAGCAACTGATCTGATTGAAGCAGAAAGTATCTCAGGTAGATTATATTGTGCTGCAACATGAACTGGCAACACCTCTTTAATTCTTCTAATGAGATTACATCCTCCAAATCTCTGGTCATCTACACGACCAACGAAAGGTGAGAGATATCTTGCTCCCGCTTTGACCGCTAGGATCGCCTGTGAGACGCTGAATATCAATGTGACATTAACTCTAACACCTTGAGCATACAAGTCCCTACAGACCGCTAGGCCGTCGGGTGTGCAAGGTACTTTGATTGTGACCGCATCATGGAATTTACTAATCAGACGATCTGCTTCTGTAAGCATCTCCTCTTTAGTTCCTACAACTTCCATGCTTATATCCTTAAGTCCCATCAAAACAAGATCACGATATACATCGTCAGGTCTTTCATGACTTTTCATAATCAATGTTGGATTTGTGGTCACACCATCAATCAATCCAGTCTCGAAATGTTTGCCGATAGTTTTTGTATCAGCAGTATCAAGAAAAATTTTCATAAGTAATGATCTCTCGATTTTATATAGTGGTTGATATTTTTCAGTCTAACGCATCAAGTTGAGAATGTCTAGGTCTATGATTTTTCATACCGTCGTGATTACCGTCATTTGGTAGTTTTCCTGTAGCCAAATAATCAACAGTGTCTATGCAACCCTTAAGATAAGATACTCTCTCCTTGTCATCTGGATTTGTCTGATTTAATCTCTTAGTAAATCTTTCCATGAGTTGTTGCAAATTTTCAGTTTGTTTCATTTTTTTGATACGATTTTTCTTAAGTCGATTGCGACGATTATTTTCACAAACTCTTTTGACCGTGCATTCTTTACATTCATATGAATAGGAAGATGCTAATCTAACATTCTTTCGAGTTCGATAATAACCATCGATTAGATTTTTTTCCTGACCACAAACTCTACACTTACGCTCTTGTAGTAGTAAATGAGCCAGTTCTAGTTGTTCATCTAGATCCATCTTTTCCTTGCATAAAAAAAGACCCTATAAGGGTCTTTATTATAACATATGTATGTTGTTTATTAACCAATGGTTGGTGCTGTTAATGCAACTTCTGTAGTCTCAGCAGATGCTAAGTCTAGTGGGAAGTTATGAGCATTACGCTCGTGCATTACTTCCATACCAAGGTTTGCTCTGTTTAGAACATCACCCCAAGTTGGAATGATCTTTCCGTTTACATCTACAACTGATTGGTTGAAGTTAAATCCATTTAGGTTAAATGCCATTGTGCAAATACCCATAGATGTTAACCATACGCAGACTACTGGGAATACTGCTAAGAAGAAGTGAAGACTTCTTGAGTTGTTGAAACTTGCATACTGGAAGATTAATCTACCGAAGTATCCGTGTGCTGCAA
>ENA-OSEY01002693-OSEY01002693.1-marine-metagenome-genome-assembly--contig:-NODE-2693-length-11286-cov-5.970916_pt1 | contig 11286 bp, 12 predicted proteins | sample MGYA00248465_ERZ534230 | MGnify/ENA primary metagenome ERZ534230 (study PRJEB26409, sample SAMN06344110) | marine metagenome | isolation source: Sea water from surface | place: Atlantic Ocean:Southern... | reverse complement strand
GCGGGGACGACGGGATTCGAACCCGCGACCTCCTGCGTGACAGGCAGGCGTAAACTCCAGACTTTACCACGCCCCCTAATGTTTAAATTATAACTACAAAAAAATACATAGTAATAAATTTATTACCAATAATATAGAAATTATGAGAATTAAAAATTTATTTAAATATCTATTTAGATTTTTATCACTTCAAGTTATTTTGACTTTAATAACAATTTATTATTTTGATAATTTTTTAATTTGGGATGAAAGCTTTAAATACGAAATTTACTTAAATTTAATTGAAGATAAGAATAGATTTTTTCCATTTGTTGATGATATTTTTATTACAGTTGATGGTGTATTAATTTTATTAATTTTTGTCTTTTTAATAATAATCTATTCAACAAATTTTTATACCTATGTAAATGAACTTTCTTTCTCAATGAATAGAAATCTATTGGGCGAATATTTCCAAATCTATTTACTTTGGACAAGTTATCTAATGGTAAGTTTTTTTATATTAAGGTTTAATAATTTATTTAGAGGAAGTTTACTATTATTTTCATTTCTAATTCCAGTCATATTAATGATATTTAGAAATACGGAATTTATATCCTCTTTACTAGGAAGAGCAGTTACTAATGAAACTTATATTAGTTTTAATCTTGATGATAATTCAAAATTTAGAAATTTAAGAATAATGACCTTTAGAAAAAATTTGGGCTCTTATTTTATAAATGAAAATAATACTGAAAAAGAAATTATTGAAATTTTTGATAAAGAAAATAAATTAAAAAAAATTAATTTAGTAATAATCAATTCTAATTTAAATAAAATTTCAGCAAATTTAGAGAAATATTTAATAAATCTTAATAAAAAAGTATTAATTATCTCTGATAAAAAAATTGAATTTAAAAATAATTTTTTATACAGAGAAGAAATAATTGATGGTTATAGACTTGTTTATTTTAATAATGATATTCAATATGGATCAAAATTTATCATTAAAAGAATTTTAGATATTACATTAAGTTTGATTTTGTTGGTTCTTTTCTCACCCTTTATAATTTTTATCTCCATATTAATTTTTGTTAAAGATGGGCTTCCAATAGTGATAAAGCAGGATCGAGTTGGTTTGCATGGAGAACAATTTAGTATGTTTAAATTTAGGAGTATGAAAAATGATTCACATGAACTGCGAAAAGAATTGTCCAATTTGAATAAAAGAAAAGGTCCTTTATTCAAAATTCAAAATGATCCAAGAATTTTGTCCGGTCTCAATTTTATAAGGGAAATGAGCCTAGATGAAATACCTCAATTACTTAATGTTCTTAGAGGTGAAATGTCTATAGTTGGACCAAGACCTTTGTTTGATGATGATACAAAAATGTTTGATACTAATTACATGAGACGCTTGAATGTTATGCCGGGAATAACAGGATTGCTTCAAATAAATGAAAGGAATGCTGTTGATTTTAAAACTTGGTATAAATATGACATTGAATATATTGAAAATTGGAGTTTATTTTTAGATTTAGAAATAATTCTTAAAACGCCTTTTGCAATGTTTTCTAAAAAAATAAGAGGAATTTGAAGTGGGTCGGGTGGGAATCGAACCCACGACCTTGAGCTTAAAAGGCTCCTGCTCTACCAATTGAGCTACCGACCCTGACATACTATATTACATTAAATTAATAGTAAAACTTAATTATTCTTCCTCTTTAAGTGAAGTGTGTGAAAAGCTTAATTTAATTTTACTCTTATAGTCTTTCAATAATTTTTCTATATCATCAATGTCAACGTTTTCTTTTTTTATAAAACTTATTTCTTTAAGTAAATTATCAAATAATGATTCAATTTCTTCTGATTTTTTATTAATTTGTTCGTTAATTTCATTCATGACATTATTTTATATATTAGCTTTGTCAGAAAATTTCAACTCAGGGTTCTTTGAAAGCCTTTGTTTTGCCCATCTTGCAGGAGGTATTAATCTAAAGAATGGTGGTAGGAAAGGTCTTGTTGTCTTTAACATAAACAAATTAAATCTTAAAATAATTTGTTTTAGCTTATTAGTTTTAATTCCATAAACATTCTTGAATTCATCAGGAAGAGTATGAAATGCAGTAAATGAAATAAATGGCCATATAGGTTTGATATGTTTTGGGACTGGACCACCTGCAATTATATCGTAAACGTCCTTAGCAACGTCTGTAAGGAGCAAATAATTTGTTTCTTTACTTTTTTTGACTACCCAGTTTTTTAACTCTTCGTGGGTTTTGGGCATTTTATCGATATCAATCAGGACTAATTTAGCAGACAGAATATTTTCTTCGTGATATGTATCTTTCTCTTCTTTAGTGAGTTTTCTCACAGTTTTTTCATAAAAATATATAGATGAGAGTTGTAAACATGCATGAACCCAAAGAAGTTGTTCGTGATCAAGCGCATCATAATATCCTCCGGTTATTTCGTCTTCACCATTTATTACTTCATGTAATTTGTTGATTCTTGTAGCGCTATCATTTGCTTCTTCAATTGTTCCAAAGGTAACAGAATTTTGGAGAGAAAGAGTGCGTATAAGTCTCTTCCATGGGTCTCGTTGATAAAAAGATGTTTGTCTTGCACCAGCAGCGATTAACGGGTGCGCTGCATGCATAAGTAAAGCTCTAGCCCCACCAAAAAGAACTGTTATTTCCTTATTAACTTTCCACATCATTGAATTAGGACCAAAATGTCCGGGGTCGCCATTCATAAAATATATAATATTCAATCTATGCAATATCAGGAAATTATGATGGTTAAAATTACCTTATATTTAAGTTAAAAATTAAGAGATAATAATACTATATGGATAGCGATATTTTTAAGATATGTGGAGAATCTGATTTATTACCAGAGCTCGAAAAAATACAAAGCGACCCAAACTTTGTATTTGAACCAGATCCAAATTTTAATCCTATAACATTATTTAATGAGATAGGTGATACGATCATGGTAAATTCATGGATTGAATGTGCAAATTATGTAAATGGTGGATGGGTAAATAATATTGTAGAGACTGGAAACTATGAAAGAAATCTATTCTTTGGTTTGTCAATATTAACTTGTGTATTATTAATTCCTGAAATTTTAAAATATTTGAATCGATTTTTAAATAGAAAAAAGGAGAAAACATCTTAAAGAGTGAAACTACAATAAAGTTTGTTTTTCTTATCCTTATTCTTTTCGTTCCTTGGATGATAAATTCATCTGAGAATTTAGATAATGTACCTACAATAAATAATGAAAATATTGGTGAATTTGAATCAAATGTTTGTGAATTTTCATTTTTTGAATTTTTAAGTAAAAATTTAAATAGTTCTTATTCTTTACAACTTGATAACCCTTCATCAATTAATTGTTTTGCAAAAATTAATAGCGCTGACTATTTGAATGATAAAAACATTGTTTATGTTGGAACTAATTTAAACGTAGATATAATAATTCAGTCATTGTTTTGGTTATTACTTTTTTCAATTATTCCAAAAGACAAAAAGATAAGTAAATTAAACTTCAAAAATTCTTCAATCTTCGTTACCTTACTTTTGCTTCTCTTACATTTTGTTTCTGAAGAATCTTTTTATAATATGAATTCAAAAATATACTCATCAAGTCTCAAAGATAATTTTCAACTTTACTCACTACTACTTACATTTTTTATAGTTTTAAAACTTTTTTCAATTCTGGTTGAAACACGAATTAACAACATAATATACTATCTTCCAATACTTTTTGTTTTTCCCGGTACATACAACAGCAGTAACCTAAATGTAATTTATATATGCTTGATATTCATCGGTATTTCAATAATGTTAAGAAAAAATGTTTACAAAATATTGGTAATTATTAACTTGATTATTACCTACCTATGGATAAGTTTCATAAATGAAGATATTTTATATTTTGATGTAGACAAATTAAAAGGTTTTAGTAGTTCTTCCTATAATCAAAATTCTATTTTCTATTGGTCCATGTCATTTTTGTTTGTTATTTTTGGATTTGTGTACATATGTAAAATATCTCTAAAAAATGTTGAGCTTAATAAGTTAAAAATTAATTTTTTAGCTTCTGGAGTTTTGGTTGTCTTTTTCTCACTCATTTCAGCGGTAAGTCCTGTAATTAATTTTTTTACATACTACTACCTCGGATTAAACAAGACTGCAAGTAAAACTTTCGATCCAGTTGCTGGAAATGCCTGGAGAGGAATAAGTTCTAGTGCGGAAGCAATTGGAGAATTTTATGCTTTTGTTATCCTATTTACAATTTTCACTTCTGTGTATAAAAAAATGAAATTAAGTCCTTTAGAAATATGTTTGCTTCTGATTAATATATATGGACTTTATAAATCAAATAATTTTGCTGCGATGACTTCAATGTTGATTGTAATTCTGTTGTTCTTCATATTTTTAAATGTTCAAAGTAAAAATATAAAATATCCTTTGTATATTTTAACAATATTAATTTTTCCAATAATTTATTTTTCTTTTTTTAATTCTTATGATTTTGATGAATCTAGTAGAAAGATGATTAAAGAGGGATTTAATGTTTCAAATGTTGAATATCTTGATAAAAATGAGTTTGGACGAACTCCTATCGATGATAATCGATTTTATGAAGTAATTTTAAATAGTGATAGTGAAGGTAAAATTTCTACTTCTTTAAATTATTTAGTTGAAGAATACCACTTTAGTGAAAGAAACGGTATTCCAAACATTACAACAATAATTAGTTCAATTGCTACACCAATAAATAGAAGTGAAAAATGGGGAATTTTTTTTGGTAAATATAATCCAAGCTTTAACACTTTTCTCATTGGGACAGGATCAATTAATTTAACACATTACTATTTTGGTCATGCCTCAAAAGCAAATTTTGGCCTTATACTTCCACACTCATCAATATTTTCATATTTAATATTCTTTGGTATTTTAGGCTTGGTAGTTTTAATAGGTTTAATTTTTAGTAAATTTTATTTAAATAAAAACAATACTTACTTTATTCTTCTCAATGTATATTTTTTAATTAATTTACTAAAAAGTGATTCCCTTCTTTATCTAAATTCATTCCTATTATTTATAATGCTTCTTAATTCAAATAATTTATTTAAGTATTCTAGAGTCGAATGAATAGTAAAAATAGGTTAGCATATGTAACTTATCAAAGTTTTCCAGCTGATACTGCAAATTCATTGCAGACAATAACCAACATAATTGAGTTAACAAGGCTAGGGGTAAATGTTGAACTAGTTTTTCCAGAGAGAGATATTACTTGTTCAGATAATTTGGAAAAATTGAAAGAATTTTATAATTTCAATGATAATTTTAAAATTACTATGCTCAAACATAACTTACCATTTAAAAAAATTCGAATTTTTGAAAAATTTATGTTTCACATAAGTCATTTTTTATGGTCAAGACAAGCAGTGAAGTATATAAATAATAGAAAAAGTCATGATGTGTACCTTACAAGATCCGATTGGATTTTCTTCTTTTTAATAAGAACTGGAAGGAATGTGATTTTTGAATGTCACCAACCTTCAAAAATAAGAAAATTAGTGCTAAAACGATGTTTGAAAAATGAAAATGCAAAAGTAATTTTTTTAAATAAAAAATTGTATTTAGCTTATAAAAAATATATTAAATTTGATAAAAATTCAATCATATTAGAGAACGGTTATAGAGAGAGTCTATTTGATAAGAAAATTTCAAAAAAAGAAAATCAGATGATTTTTGTTGGTCAGTTATTGAGATTTGGTTCAGGGAGAAATTTAGATTTTATAATCTCTTGTTTTGAAGATAAAAGTTTAAATAATTTTAATCTAAAAATAGTTGGAGGCCCTGAAGAGTATATTGAAATAATTAAGGAGAAAAAAGGAGGTATGATTCCAGATAACGTAACTTTCTTAGGAAGGTTGGATCACAATCAAACAGTTCAGGTAATGCTTGAATCAAATATCGGTATTCTCATTAACTCAAGCGAAAATATTCATTCCACAAAATTTACTTCTCCACTCAAATATTTTGAATATATGGCAGCAGAACTGAAGATACTTGCAGTAGATTTTGAATCACATAGAGAGCTACCTTTTAGCGATAATATTTTATTTTTTGATGAGAATAATAAGGATTCTTTTATTGATGCAGTTAAGAAATTAAATAATACTAAACCAATAGAAAAAGAAATATACAATAAATTCTCTTTATCAAAAAGATCAAAAAAAATAATTGAATTTGCACGCCTGGAGGGACTCGAACCCCCAACCCTCTGATCCGAAGTCAGATGCTCTATCCAGTTGAGCCACAGGCGCAAAATATTAAAAAGTTTTATACTGTATATATATATTAATGAAAAAACATTTAGTTTTAAATACCCAAATAAATGAGACGACTGTCGATAAGGTTGCAAATCTTTTAGTAAATGAATCAAAACTAACAGTTGCTGTTTGTAATGCAAACTCGCTAGTTAGAGCATATAAAAATAATAGAATAAATAAGGTACTTAATTCGTTTGACATATGTACACCAGATGGATTTCCCGTAGCATTAGCATCACGATTGTTGTACAAAAATAGTCAAAAAAGAGTGGATGGATTTAATTTGTTCAAAAGGACACTTGAAATAAGCGAGAATAAAGAAGTTACACACTTTTTTTTTGGCAATAAAGAAGAAGTTGTTAAGAAAATAATAAATAAGTTTGAAAATTCGAATCCGAATACACAGATTATAGGATATGTTTGTCCACCATACTTGGAAATTGATGAACTTTTAGATGAAAAATATATTAAAGAAATCATAGAGATACAACCAAGTATTGTCTGGGTGTCTTTAGGTTTTCCTAAACAAGAACTTTTTATAAATGATTTAAAAAACAAATATAATTTAAATTCAAACCTTGTTGGAATAGGTTTTACTTTTGACTGGATTTCAGGAACAAAATTTAAAGCTCCAGAAGTACTGGCAAATATAGGAATGGAGTGGATATTTAGACTTATTCAAGAACCAAGAAGATTATTTAAACGCTATTTGATCGATAACTATTTATTTATACTTTATTTTATAAAACAATACAAAAATAAATAAATGTATCAACTTAAAAGCATAGTAAATAAACTAGAAGAAAATTTAAAAGAATTTAACATCTTCGAAACCGTTGCAATAAAAATATGCAATGAACAAAAATATCAATTTCAAATTAACAATCTTGTAAAGTACCAGAAACACAAACAGATAAATGATATTATCACTTCAACAATTAAAATTATTGAAGAAACAGATATTATCAATTCATTTGAGGTAACCGATAAAAATTTTATAAATTTAGAGATAAATGTAAATAAATTTCAATATACCTTCAAAAATATTAGAAAAGCCATAAAACTTGAAAATCAAAAAAATATAATTCTCGACTATGGTGGACCTAATATTGGAAAACCTTTACATGTTGGTCATTTAAGATCATTAAATATAGGGAGAAGTCTTTATAACATAAATAAATTGGTGGGGAATAAGGTAACCAGTGATATCCATTTGGGTGACTGGGGAATGCCAATTGCTCAAATAATTGTTTATATGATTATTCATAAAATAGATTTTGAAAAAATAACTATTGATGAATTAGAAAAAATTTATCCTCTGTCATCTAGTTTATATAATGATGATGATGAATTTAAAGAATCTGCACTAAAAATAAATAAAAAATTAAATGAAAACGATAAAGAAATAATTGATCACTGGAGGAGGTTAAAGAATGTTTCGATAAAAGCAATAAATCAGACACTTGAAATACTTGGCCATAAATTTGACCTAATTCTTGGAGAAAGTGATGTAAATTATTTAATTCCAGAAATGATTGAATCTCTATTGAAAAAGAAAAAAATAACTAACGATAGTGGAGCTTACGTCGCGAGTTTAAATACAGATCCAAAGATATTAATAACAAAATCAGATGGTTCATACTTATACCTAACGACAGATCTTGCAACAGTAATTAATCGAAAAAATAAAAATTTCGACACGGTGTTATATGTGGTCGACAAAAGACAGTCATTACATTTTAATCAACTTTTTAAATGTATCGATTATTTTGGTTATGACGATGCGAATTTTGAGCATATAGCATTCGGTACTATAAATGACTCAATGGGAAATCCATTCAAGACAAGAGAAGGCGGAACAAAAAAACTAATTGACTTGTTTGAAGAAACTAAATATTACGTAAAAGATATAAATAAGAATCTAGATGACTCAACAATTAATAAATTAGCTAATACAATTCTTACTTTTAGCGATCTAATTACAAATAGAAAAACAGATTACAAATTTGATTTAGAAAAATTTTCTAATATTGGTGGAAAAACAGGAATCTACGTCCAGTATGCACTTGTTAGAGCTAAAAAATTATTGAATAAATCAAAGTTAAAATTAGAAAAAGATTTTTATATAACAAAATTAGATGAAAAGGATTTAAACCTAATTTATAGTTTTATGAAATTTGAAATTTATTTTGAGCAATCTTTAAATAATAGTGAACCACATCACCTTGCAGATTATCTATATGAATTATCAAATTTATATAATTCAATGTATCAAAGTGATAATATTTTAGACAATAGCGATTTGGAAATTATGTCTAATAAGTTGTTGATTACCAGCTACTTTGTAGATTATTCGAAATTGTTAATGGAGTCGTTAGGTATATTTCCAGTAGATGAAATGTAAATTTTCTTATAAGAATATTTGAGAGGACATTACCCAAAGAAATAAAACAAGACTGTATGATACTGAATCTTTTAGGTCAATAGTTCTTAACAAATTATGCTGTAAAAATAAAACTAGAGGTACTGCTATAAAGCCAGAAAATGAAACAGCTTTACCAATATCAATTACATCACTTACTATTTTTGATTCTGGGTCAATAAAGAATTGAAAAAAAATAAGAAAAAAGAGAGAGGTAAATATAGCAATAATAATATTTGTAATGAGGTCTCGAAATGAAGAATTATATATTTTGAAAATATTCAAAAACTCAACAGGAATAAATAAAACAAAGAGCGATACACAGAAAAGTATTAAAAACCAAAATAATCCTTGTGCATTCCATGTAATAACTTGTTGTTCAATAATACCTATGGATTCCATAAGAAGATATACGGAATAGCCAAGGTAAATTGAACCTAATGAAAATAGATACAGTCCAAACACACTGTATATGTGCTTTTTTTGAAAATTTATATTTGTCATTTGATTATTCATATTTTCATAATTCATACTGTCATATAATAATGTTTTTTATATTAAAGTTAATTATAAATATGGAATTAATAGATACACCCAATCCTAATGCTAAAAAAGTGCTAGCTAAGAATATATCATCTTCTAATTTCCATAATGAAAATACCCAATTTTCCATTTCTAAACAATTACAAAATATTGAAGGTGTTAAATCTACTTTTTTTGGTCCTGATTTTGTAACAATTACAAAAGGCGAGAATGTGAGCTGGGAGACCATAAATCAAGATATTATCAACATATTTGATAAACTGTAAACATGGAAACATTTAATGAGGATCCTAAACCTGGAAGATTGGTCTTACCATTAGTCCTTATAGGAATGATTGCTACAACTTATACATTTATAAATAGAGTAGCCGCTAATAACAACCTTGAGATTCAACCAGAGGAATCACAAGTGGAAGAGGTAGTTGAGACTGAGACAACAACAGAAGAATCAACAACTACAACTACTACAACATTGCCTGATGAAGTAATAACCTATTTAGAAGAAATTTCTTCCGAAAAAATTCAATCCATTGACTTGGCATCAAAAGTTCTTGAAGCCAATGACAATTGGGATAATGAAAGTGTAACTTACCAAGAAGCAAAAGATGAATTTGCAAACTTTATTGAAGATGCAGAACAATTTGTATTAACAGTGAACGAGCCTGGGCCTCCAAATACCTTTGCAGGATTGATAAAAAGCCATGAAGAGTTGAAATCTCTTGCTCAATTAATATATGAAGATACTTTAGAGCTTTTAGAAGGCCTTACTTCATCAGATACTGGTGAAAGAAGAGCCGCAGCTTTAGATTCCTTCAACAATAATGTAAATCTTTTTCAACAAAAAATTGAAGAAATAGTTGCTATTAATACCTCAAACTAACCAGAAGCTGCAGAGCAAATCGTGTCAATCATTACTGTAGCAATGACGTAGGGGTCTGCATTTGCATTAGGTCTTCTATCTTCTAAATAACCTTTTTTATCGACCTCTACTTGCCAAGGTATTCTTATTGATGCACCTCTATCACTAACACCATAAGAGAATGTATCAAATCTTTGTGTTTCGTGATCCCCTGTAAGCCGATCTTCTATCCCTGCACCATAGTTTTGAACGTGAAATTCAGCATTTTTTCCGAGCGCTTCACATCCAGCAACTATTGCATCGTATCCACCATCTTCACGCATTTGTTTTGTAGAAAAGTTTGTATGCATACCTGCTCCATTCCAGTCACCTTTTACTGGTTTTGGTGTAAGAGTTGCAGAAATATTATAATCTTCAGCAATTCTATACAGAAGCCATCTTGCTATCCATATTTGGTCACCAATATCCGGTGCACCTACAGGTCCAATTTGAAACTCCCATTGACCTGGCATAACTTCAGCGTTTGTACCAGAAATGTTAAGTCCAGCTTCCATACAAGCTGTAGCATGGTCTTCTGAAATTGAACGGCCATATACCTCATCTGCACCAACTCCACAATAATATCCTCCCTGTGGCGCAGGGTATCCAGATGGTGGAAAACCAAGTGGCTGACCATACTTTAATGAATCGTAAGATTGTTCATAAAATGTATACTCCTGCTCCAAACCAAACATTGGTTCAAACTCAGAAAAGTTCTCGGCAGAGGCAACACATGCTGCTCTGGTATTTGAAGCATGAGGTGTCATATCTACATTCAATACTTCGCACATCACAAGTATGTTATCTCCACCCCTAATAGGGTCTGGAAATTGTGATACAGGTTTTAAAACACAATCAGATTGGTCACCTGTTGCTTGTTCGGTACTTGATCCATCAAATCCCCAAATTGGAGGTTCAGTTCCTTGATCCATAATTTTGGTTTTACTTCTTAACTTAGCAGTTGGTGTTTTACCATCTATCCATATGTATTCAGCTTTAATTTTCATTGTTTTTAATACCTCTTTTAATATTCTCGTTAATAATGTAGTATTTATTTAAAATATTGGTTACTCGGAAATATTAAATATT
>ENA-OSEY01002692-OSEY01002692.1-marine-metagenome-genome-assembly--contig:-NODE-2692-length-11289-cov-3.971994_pt1 | contig 11289 bp, 11 predicted proteins | sample MGYA00248465_ERZ534230 | MGnify/ENA primary metagenome ERZ534230 (study PRJEB26409, sample SAMN06344110) | marine metagenome | isolation source: Sea water from surface | place: Atlantic Ocean:Southern... | reverse complement strand
TGCGGGCGGCCTGAAAATTGTCGCCGGCGCTGATGGCGGCGACAACGACCATGGTGGCAGTACACGCGAAGCAGACATGCAGGGTGCCGAAGCAAAACTCGGCACGGCGGACCAGAACGCGGGCCTGCGGCGGAACATGACCTCGAACGGGTTGTGGCTGACGAGCCCGGCCTCGATTGTGACGCAACAGGATATGCTGTTCCGCACGATGCTGACTCTGCCGAGCAATGTGCCGACCGGCGATTACAGCGTTCGTATCCTGCATTTTCGCGATGGCGTTGCATTAAGCGAGCGCGTCACCGATATGAATATCAGGAAGGCCGGAATGAGCGCGCTGATTTACAGCTTTGCGCATGACTACCCGGTTTTCTATGGATTATTTGCCATCGCCTTCGCGGTGGCATCGGGCTGGCTGGCCGCAGTTGCCTTCAGGCGCGGCTGAGTTAGGGAGCAAGGCTTTGGCGAAAAAAGATCCACTTTTTCTTGTGGTGGTAGACGATTCCGAAGAAATGCACCACGCGCTGCGGTTTGCCTGCGGCCGCGCCAGTGCCGTCGGCGGCAAGGTCGGCCTCATGTACTGTATCGCGCCTGCCGAATTTGAATATTGGGCCGGGGTCGGCGAACTGATGCGCGCCGAAGCGCGCGAGGAAGCCGAGGCCAATATGGCTATCCATGCGACCTACGCGCAGGAGCTGACCGGCGACATGCCGATCCTCTATGTTCGTGAGGGCGAGATCAGTGACGAGCTTCTCAACCTGATCGACGAGGAGGAGCAGATCAGCCTCCTTGTGCTTGGTGCCGACACGAAATCAGAAACCGCCGGACCGCTCATCACTTTCATGATGGCAAAGGGCGCTGCCCGCTGCCGTGTTCCGATCACGGTCGTGCCAGGCAACCTGTCCGACGACCAGATCGACGCGCTGTTCTAGACAGCGCCTTCCTGCCAACCGCAACCGGAACAATCCATGCGACATTTTCTTATGACCTTACTGGGAGCCAGTTTTCTGACCATGAGCACAACAGCACAAGCCGATACAGGATCCATCCTGCTTCTCGACACAACGCAGGGGCAGGTGGAAATCCGCCTTCTGCCCGACCTCGCGCCAAACCATGTCGCGCGGATCACCGAACTCGCCAACAGCGGTTTTTATGACGGCATTATCTTCCACCGCGTCATTCCGGGCTTCATGGCCCAGACCGGCGACCCGCAGGGCACCGGAATGGGTGGATCAGGCCAGAAGCTCGACGCCGAGTTCACCGACTATGAATACCGCGTCGGCACGGTCGGCATGGCCCGTTCCATGAACCCGAATTCGGGCGACAGCCAGTTCTTTATCTGCTTTGACGGATGCGGCCACCTGACAGGCCAGTACACGGTCTGGGGTCAGGTCGAGCGCGGCATGGAAAATGTCTACAACATTGCTGTCGGCGAACCGCCGGCATCGCCGGACCAGATTGTCACCGCAAAGGTGATTGACTGATCAGATCGCAGAGCGGCCGCGGCGGGTGGTGAAATAGACCACCAGCCCGGTCCAGATCAGCCCGAAAACAACAGCTTCGCGTGGCGGGAAGGCCGCCCCGAAGTGGAACACCCCGATCAGTAGCTGTGTGGTCGGGTTGATGTAGAAGAGCAGACTGGCGACGCTCAGCGGCAACGCGCTGTTGCCGGCATGATAGAACAGCAGCGGCACCACAGTGATCACACCCGCGAGCAGCGCGAAGGCCACATTGACCGCACCGCCGCCAAAGAAGATCGGCTGGCCGTTCGCCGCCATCCACCACAGATACCCGAGGCAGAACGGCACCAGCATCGCCGTCTCGACAAACATGCCGGTAACAACGTCGACGCCCATTCGTTTGCGGATCATCCCCTAGAAGCCGAAGGATACGGCGAGGATAACGGCGATCCATGGAATGCCGCCGATGCCGGCTGCCTTGACCGCCACGCCGGCAGCAACAATGGCGACGGCGACCCAGCCCCATCTGTCCAGCCGTTCACGAAAAAACAGGATCCCGAGGACCACGGTAAACAGGGGATAGATGAAATAGCCAAGCGCCGCCTCGATCACCTGGCGCGACTGGACAGCATGAACAAATACCATCCAGTTGATGGTCAGCATCGCGCAGGAAGCGAGAAACCCCCGACGGAGGCGCGGCACACGCAAGGCATCCCTCACAGCCGCCATTCCGCCCGTCAATTTTGGCAGCAGCAGCATCAGAAGAAGCAGGATTGCGCCCGACCACAGCGCCCGATGCACCACAATTTCGGTGGCATCGACATCGCCGATCAAGCCGATATAGACGGGAACAAACCCCCATAGAAGCGCTGCAAGCGCAGCAAAGGACGCGCCTCGGCTATCAAGTCTGGCAGGGGTCACCGAGCGCCTCGTCACGGATGGTGTTGTGGTAAATTCCGCACAGTCTAGAGGTTTTTATATTAGTTGGCTGTTCAACAAATCACTGCAATATCAGCTTATTCAATACGCTGTTGCAAATTTATCACTGCGTTAACCCCTTGTCCTGTCTCAATTGCGCAACATATGTGGATTGCCACCGCTTTGTCGGGCACGTTTTGCCGCAGTCAGCATCATTGACTTTGCCGATGGCAACGGCCCTGATGGTGGCGGCCGTGAATTCATATGCGAACCGCTTCCCGTGCAAAGGTGGCCTCATGTGTGAAGAATGAAGCGTGTCTGGTACCGCGGCCGTCCAGACGCACAAGGAGACTACAAAGATGTCACAAGGCACTGTGAAATGGTTTAACACCCAAAAAGGGTATGGCTTCATCAATCCCGATGAAGAAGGCAGCGATGTGTTTGTTCACATCACAGCTGTGCAGAATTCCGGCCTGACCGGCCTGAATGAAGGCCAGCGTGTCAGCTACGAGCTCGCCGAGCAGCGCAACGGCAGGGTCGCCGCCGTTAATCTTACGCTGGTTGAATAGATAACCCGGCAATCGTCAAAGGTTTGAACTGCCGGTCAGATGATCGGCAGCTCGACCACTTGTGCCTTTAGATCGCCGGCTTCCGTGTGGACGACGACACCGTTGCCGGTCTCAATAGCCTCGACGCTCACCATCGCCACGGCGATGTTGGAATTCGCTCTGGGCGACCATGCGCTTGCGCTGGCGTACCCCGCATAGGCGCCGTCAGTCTTGGACAGCTGCCATGGTGACTCGTTGGTCGTTGCGAACGGCTCGCCCTCGATCAGCAGGCCCATGAACCGGCGTGTCACGCCGGCATCCCGAATAAGTCTGAGGGCTTCCTTGCCGGCGAAATCACCTTCCTGATCGACATCCATGAATTTGCCAAGGCCGTATTCGAACGGATTGGACATGTCATCTGTATCGGCACCGTATGAAATCAGGCCGCTTTCGACACGCTCGACATAGTTTGGCGTACCCGGCCCGATGCCGTACGGCTTTCCGGCTTCGGCGACAAGGTTCCACAGCTCCTCGCCCCTGCTGCCGTCGCGAAGATAGAATTCAAAGCCGCCCTGCTTGGACCAGCCGGAACGCGCCACCACGACCGGAATGCCGTCGAGGTCATAGTCGCGGAACCCGAAATAGCGAAGCTCACGTATCCAGTCGCCGCAGAGATCGGCGACGACATCGAATGATTTCGGGCCCTGAATGGCCAGCGGCGAGACATCAGGCTCGAACACCCGCACATCCATCCCGCGCGCACCGGCGATGCCGCCGGCCCACAGCTTGATGTCGCTGTCGGCGATCGACAGCCATATTTCATCATCGCTGACCTGCAACAGCACAGGATCATTGATCAGCGCGCCTTCGTAATTGCAGATCGGCGCGTATTTGCCCTGGCCGATGGCCAGCCCGTCCAGGTTGCGCGGCGTTAGGTAGTGGGCAAGCGCCAGTGCGTCCGGGCCCTTCAGCGCGACCTGCCGTTCGACGGCGACATCCCACATGGCGACGCCATTCACCAGCCTGTCATATTCGGCGGCAGGATCACCATAGCCCGTCGGCATATACATGTGATTGTAGACGCTGGCAGCGGCGAGGCCGGCCTTGCGCGCAGCTTCAAAATAGGGGCTCTTGCGCACGCGCGGCCCGAGGGAAAGTGTAATCGACATATCGTCACCTCTGGCAGGAAAACCCGCCTCTCGAAAAACTCCGCGGCAGTCTGCCCGTCACACCGGCCATGTCTGTTCCCTTTGCGCCGCCGGCACGGACAGATCAGGCAAAAAAGCCCTTCATCTCTGCGACAAACAGGTCGACCTCGTCCGCGCCGTTGTCCAGATGAGTGACCAGCCTGATGGTCGGCTCGTCGCGGTTGATCAGGATACCCCGTTCCAGCAGATGCGCCTGAAGCGCCACGCTGGAGCCTTCCGGCACACCGACGAACACCATGTTGGTCTGAACCTCGTCCGGCGAGACGTCGAGCTGCGGTATTGTCTGCAGGCCTTCGGCAAGCCGCAGGGCATTCGCATGGTCGTCGGCAAGCCGATCGATATGGTGGTCGAGGGCGTAGATCCCGGCGGCCGCCAGAACCCCGATCTGGCGCATGCCACCGCCGACGAGCTTGCGGATCCGGTGCGCCTTCCGGATCATCTCCTTTGATCCGGCAAGCACCGACCCCGCGGGCGCGCCGAGCCCTTTCGACAGACATAGCGAGACTGAGTCGATCTCGGCCAGCATGTCCGCTGGTGAAACGCTGAGTTTCACACAGGCATTCATCAGCCGCGCCCCGTCCATATGGACGATCAGGCCGTGTTCGCGGCCACGTTTTGCCGCGGCATTGATGCGGTCGAGCGAGATGGCCTGCCCGTGCCAGCTGTTCTCCAGCGTCAGCAGGCGCGAGATGGCGCAATGCTCGTCATCCGGCTTCACCGTGCGCGAGATCGCGTCCGGGTCGAGCCCGCCATCGGCCGCCGTCTGGATCGGCGCGAACATGATGCCGCCGAGGACCGAGGCGCCGCCCGCCTCGTCGATGAAGACATGATAGTCGTGGCCTGTCAGGATTTCCTCGCCGCGCTGGCAATGCGCCAGCATCGCGCAGAGATTGGACTGCGTTCCGCTGGAGACGAACAGCGCCGCTTCCTTGCCAAGGAGCTTCGCCGCCTTTTCCTGAAGCGCATTTACCGACGGGTCATCGCCATAGACGTCGTCACCGACATCGGCTGCCGCCATGGCCGCGCGCATGCCCTCGGTTGGCCGGGTCACGGTGTCGCTTCGCATATCCACTCTGGCCGGCGCGTTCGTCGCCGAATCCGACTGGGGGCGTCCTGCATAATGCATCTTGATCAATCCCTGATTTCTGCCCTGATCTACAGCGTTCCGAAGAGTGCCTGTGAAGGAGGTTGTCAGGCAACCTATTTTGCCGCGACAAAAGCCTTCATGTCGAAGGCGGCGTCGGTCACAGCGTCGTGTGTCGGGGACAGCCCCTTTTCAAGGCAGGTCTTGCCGAGCATGTAACCTGCCGGATCGCCGACAGCCTCGACCGCGCAGAGCTCGTCGCCGCGGAAGCTCCAGATCGAGAAGCCGTCTGCCCGCTTTCCGGGGCGGCGCAGGCATACCAGATCATCTGCCGCGGCCGGAACGATGCCAGCAGACTGCAGGCGCAGCCCGAATTGTTCCGACCAGAACCATGGCGCCTGAACCGCCGGCGGCGCATGACTGTTGATCGCGGCGGCGGCGCGCTCGGCGCTGTCCTGCGCGTTATGGACGGATTCGATGCGGATGCAATAGGCGCTGTCCCGCTGCAGCGCGCCGTCGCCGATGGCGTAAATTCCAGCCACGCTGGTCTGCATGCCGGCATCTACTAGAATGCCGTTGCCGGTCTCGATTCCTGCTGCTTTGGCAAGCGCTGTCTCGGGTGTCACCCCGATCCCGACAACCAGCATGTCGGCAGAAAGCTGTCTGCCATCGGACAGCGTCACATGGCTGAAGCCGCCATGGTCGGCAGCGATGTCCTCAACCCCCACATCCGTGATCACCGTTGTTCCGGCATCCGCATGAAGATCGGCGAAGAAGGCGGATATCGCCGGGCTCGCCACCCGCGCCAGCAACCTTGGCGCGGCTTCGATCACGGTGACATCCTTGCCGGACTTCGCCAGCGTCGCCGCCACTTCCAGCCCGATATATCCCCCGCCAATCACGATTGCCGAAGATGCATCGGCGGCGGCGGCGCGAAGGCGCGCCGCGTCATCCGGATGACGAAGTTCGAAAACGCCGTCCATGCCATCGGCGGCGGGAAGCTGGCGCGGTGTCGCCCCCATGGCAAGAACCAGCCTGTCATAGGACATGCGCTCGCCCGAGGCCGTCTCGACCTGCCGCGCATCGGGGTGAACGGCCGTCACCCGGCAGCCATCGACCAGCTCAATATCGTTGTCTGCGAACCAGTCCGGTTTTCGAAGCGAAAAGCGCCCGTCATCCTCGCCGTCAGCGGAAAGAAACGCCTTGGACAGGGGCGGGCGTTCCAGCGGCTGCCCGACCAGGGCGTCAAGAAGCACCAGCTCGCCATCAAACCCGTTGCGGCGCATGGCATCGACGAAACCGATGCCCGCATGGCTGGCTCCAATGACAATCACACGCATGGGCGATGACCTTTCGGCGCAATGCTGTTTTTCACCTCCACAGATGTAGTCGTGCCGATTGACAGGCACTGGCCTCGGTGCGACGTTGCGGCGTCGTTTTTCGCGACCAAATGCGGGAATTTGAACACAGGAATGCGGGAGAGCGCGGTCATGGGCGGCTTGAAACAGGATTATTGGCAGAACTATGTCGACGGCAACTGGGTCGATGGCGGCGGCGGCAGGCTGACGGTGGAGAACCCGGGAACCGGCGAGCCACTGGCCGAGATCGCGCTCGCCGACGCCGCCGATATCGACCGCGCGGTGAAGGCGGCGCTCGCCTGTCATGAAAGCGGCGTGCTGTCGTCCATGCGGCCCGTCGAGCGCGGCAGAATGGTGCGCGGGATGGGCGACTACCTGCTGGCAAACCGCGAAGAAATCGCAGAGATGCTGACGCTGGAATCAGGCAAGCCCTATTGGGAAGCTCTGGTCGAGACCGACGGCGCGGCACGCTATTTCGAATATTACGGCAATCAGGCGGAAACCGTCGAAGGGCGTTCGATCCCGCTTGGCGGCGACTATCTCGATTTCACCATCTACGAGCCGTTCGGTGTTTCGGCCCAGATCATTCCCTGGAACTACCCGCTGGAAATGACCGCGCGCGGCATCTCCGCGGCGCTGGCCACGGCCAATGCCTGTGTGGTGAAAACGCCCGAGCTGGACCCGATCAGCAACATCTGGTTGGCGCGGGCGGCCGAGGCCGTCGGCCTGCCGAAAGGCGCGCTGAACATCCTGTGCGGGCTTGGTCACGAGGCCGGAGCGGCACTGTCGTCGCATCCGGACATCGGCAATATCGTCTTCACCGGATCGGTGGAAACCGGCATTCGCGTGGCCACCGCGGCGGCGGCGAATGTGAAGCCGGCGATCCTCGAGCTCGGCGGCAAGTCCGCCGCCATCATCATGCCGGATGCCGATCTCGACGCAGTGATGGATTCGGTTCGCTGGGGCATCTATTTCAACGCCGGACAGGTCTGTTCGGCGATGTCGAGGGTGATCGCCCATGAAGATGTGCATGACGAGATCGTCGACCGATGCGTGGCGCTGGCTGAAAGCCTGTCCGTCGGCCCGGGGATCGAGCGCCGCGAATTCGGTACGAATATGGGCGCGATGGTGTCCGACCCGCAGCGCGACCGGGCCGAAGGGCTTGTCGAGGCGGCGGCGGCGGAAGGCGCGACGGTCGCAACCGGCGGACGCCGGCTGAACCTGCCAGGATCCTTTCTTGCGCCGACGGTGATTTCGGGCGTCACCCCCGACATGCAGATCGCCGGCACAGAAGTGTTCGGACCAGTGCTCTCGGTGCTGAAGACCGGGTCCGAGGACGAGGCCATCGACATCGCCAACAGCACCGAATACGGGCTGGTCGGCGGTATCTTCACCGCAGATATCGACGCCGCGCACCGCGCCGCCCGCCGCATCCGCGCCGGCCAGATCTTCATCAATGAATGGTATGCCGGCGGGGTGGAAACCCCCTTCGGCGGCTATGGCAAATCTGGCTATGGCCGCGAGAAGGGCCGCGAGGCGCTGTGGAACTACGTGCAGACCAAGAACATCGCCTACCGCACAAGGTAGGTGCAAACCTAGGCCTGATCCTCGCCGCCGAACAGCGAGAGCTTCAGCGGCCGCACCGCCCCCATCCAGACGGCATGGTCGCGGTGGTCGCGAAGCTCGTCTGCGGCCGTTTCGCCCGTATTGGGATGGGTGAAGATGGTCAGCCCGTCGCGATTCAGCGCCAGGAATGTGGTCACCGCCGCAAACATCGCGTGCGGGAATGCCAGCTGGATGCTGAAATCGGGATGCGGGCCTACGGGCCTGTGATGCCACCGGCCATAGGTGATGTCGGCCTCCGGGCCGAAATGCCGCTGCATCGCCGCAACCAGCGCCTCGGCCCGCGGATGGCTCGCCGCATCGAAATAGACATGGCTGTGCCAGCTGGCGGGATCAGCCATCGACCCCCTCTTCCGGCTGCCGGTCCGACAGATCGACCCAGATCGTCTTGATCTCGCAATACTGGTCATGGGCATGGATGCCATTGTCGCGCCCGCCGAAGCCGGATTGCTTGTACCCGCCGAACGGCGTGGTGATATCACCCTCGCCATAGCAGTTCACCGTCACCGTGCCGGCACGGATGGCGCGCGCGGCCCGCAGCGCGCGGCCGGCATGCGCCGTGAAGACCGAGGCGGCAAGGCCGTAATCGCTGTCATTGGCGACGGCGACGGCCTCCTCGATGCTTTTCACAGTGATCACCGACAGCACGGGTCCGAAGATTTCCTCGGTCGCCAGACGGCTGTCCGCCGCCACACCGTCGAAGATGGTCGGGGCGACATAATTGCCCTCGACGGTGCCGCCGACCAGCGTCTCGACACCCTTTCCGGCATCAGCCAGATAGCCGCTGACCTTGGCGCAGTGCTCGTCATCGATCAGGCTGCCAAGATGGTTCGACGGATCCAGCGGATCGCCCATGCGCCAGTCACGCACGCGTGCCAGGATCTTCGGCATCAGCTCCTCGCGCACATCCTCATGAACGATCAGCCGCGAGGTGGCCGAGCAGTTCTCGCCCATGTTCCAGAAAGCGCCGTTCACCAGATGCTCGGCGACCAGGTCCAGGTTCTCGGCGTCATCCATGACGATAGCCGGGTTCTTGCCACCACATTCCAGAACCACCTTCTTCAGGTTGGAATCCGCAGCATAGCGAAGGAACCGCCGCCCGGTCTCGGTTGACCCGGTGAAGGACACCATGTCGATTCCGGGGTGAAGACCGATAGGCTCGCCCGCGCCAGGACCGGTGCCGGTCACGATGTTCAGAACGCCGCGCGGGACCCCGGCCTCCATCGCCAGCTCAGCAACACGGAGCGCCGACAGAGATGTCTGTTCTGCCGGCTTGACCAACATTGAACATCCGGCGGCCAGCGCCGGGCCGATCTTCCAGGCCAGCATCAGCAGCGGGAAATTCCACGGCAGGACCGCGCCGACCACGCCGATCGGCTCGCGAACGACAAGCGCCACGGCATCCTCGCCGACCGGAGCCGTCTGGTCATAGAGCTTGTCGATGGCCTCGGCATGCCAGATCAGCGTGTTGATGGTCTCGGGAATGTCGATGGTCGCGCAGTCGCGGACCGGCTTGCCCGAATCAAGTGACTCCAGCACGGCCAGCTCGTGGCGGTTGCGCCGGATCAGCTTGGCGAGCTTGATCAGCACTTCCTTGCGTTCGGCCGGATGCAGGCAGCGCCAGCGCCCGTCATCAAACGCCTCGCGCGCCTTGCCGACGGCAAAATCGACATCGGCCGCGTCACAGGCCGCCACCTTGGCAAGCAGCTTGCCGGTCGCCGGGTCGATGCTGTCGAATGTCCCGCCACTCGCCGCCTTGCGGAAGCCGCCATCGACGAACGCCGTCGACGCCAGGGTCAGCCCGTCGGCAATTGCCTTGTATTCCTCGTGAGTCAGCAGCTCTGACATCATTTGCCTCCCTTGCCGGCGCCGGCCATCAGTTCATCCACTGTCCGGTCCATTACCCTGATCACCTGTTCCAGGCTTCGTTTCTCGTCCTTGTTCAGATCGCGCAGCGGCGCGCGTGGCGGACCTGCCGGCAGCCCGCGAATGGCACATCCATATTTGATGCATTGCAGGAATTTCCCGCCCTGTTCCAGCGTGCGCATCAGCGGCAGCATCGCCGACATGATCTTGCGGCCAAGCGCGTAATCGCCGTCCACAACGCAGGTCTTCCACAGGGCGATATGCGCCTCGGGGGCGAAGTTCGATCCCGCGCAGATCCAGGATTCCGCGCCCCAGGCGAAGAATTCAAGCGCCTGGTCGTCCATGCCGCAGCTTGTCTGGATATGCGGGTAGTCCCGCGCCAGCATGTGAAGCCTGTTGATGTCGCCCGAGCTTTCCTTGATGGCGCAGAAATTCGGGCTGCGGCCGACACGGTCCAGATATTCCTCGCTCATCTCGGCGGCCATCCGTCCGGGATAGTTGTAGAGAATGATCGGCAGGTTGGCGGCGCGGTCGACGGCCAGCGCATGAAGCGCGTTCTCGCGCGGCGTCGGCTGGGCATAGGGCGGTGTCGTCACCAGCAGCGCGTCATATCCCATGCCGGCGACTTCGGTCGCGAGTTCGATCGAATCCTCGGTGCGGATGGCGCCGGTTCCCCCGACCATCACAGCCCGGGTGCCGACAATGTCCTTGGCGCGGCGCAGCGATTCCAGCCGCTCTTCCGTGCTGTGCGCGTAATATTCGCCGGTCGTGCCACCGACGACGATACCGTCCACACCCGCAGCAACGAGATGTTCAAGGATCGCGGCAAACCCGTCCCAGTCGATCCCGCCATCCTGCCGCAGCGGCGTGATGGCCGGCGTATAAATGCCCTTGATTTTCATGATTCAACTACCGAAACATTCGTTCAAACGAGGCAGGATCATTGCGCATGCGCATCATTTCGGCAATAGCCGCGAGCGGCCATTTTCGCATGCTCAGCGGCGCGGCGGAACAAAGCCGGCCTTCCTTAATGCAGGTGCGCAGCGTATCAGACGAATATTCACAAGATAACAAATAATAATGGAGTTAAATTCACAAAGCACACACTCACATCTTTCCAACGGTTCTACGCCTTCTAACCTGCTATTCAAAACTTGTATTCCGGTCATGGTATCCATCCTCGAGGCGCTGCACCACAGTTAGTCGAGCATTGGGACGGGACAAAGA
>ENA-OSEY01002690-OSEY01002690.1-marine-metagenome-genome-assembly--contig:-NODE-2690-length-11290-cov-26.900205_pt1 | contig 11290 bp, 11 predicted proteins | sample MGYA00248465_ERZ534230 | MGnify/ENA primary metagenome ERZ534230 (study PRJEB26409, sample SAMN06344110) | marine metagenome | isolation source: Sea water from surface | place: Atlantic Ocean:Southern... | reverse complement strand
TGCTTTATCAATTTTTTTATCAGCTTCATCTTTTGGAATTTTTCTCACTCTTAACGGAAAAGCTAAATTTTCATAGACAGTCATGTGTGGGAATAATGCATAATTTTGAAACACCATTCCAATTCCTCTTTTGTGAGGAGGTATACTAGATATTGCTTTACCATCTAAATAAATTTCACCGTTAGTTGGTGTTTCAAAACCTGCTAACATCATCAAGCAAGTTGTTTTACCAGAACCAGAGGGTCCCAACATTGTAATGAATTCTCCTTCAGCAATATCTAATTGAAGGTCTTTAACAACTAAGACTTTACCATCGTAGCTTTTATCGACTTTATCAAATTTAACGAAATCTTTTTTTGATGCCATAATTTAAGGAACTTTAAAACATTTGTGAGAATAAATATCAACCTTTAATAATTAGCTTTTAACGTGAAGTTCTCTTGAGAAATTACAAAATAATTCTGAACCTTTATCAGTTACTCTAATTGCTTCTGACGCTTCCACTCCCCAATTTCCAAATTGCATTACTGCAATCATATGAAAGGTAACGTTGGGCTGTAATAATGTTTTGTCACCTTTTGATATATTTAAAGTATGTTCGCCCCAGTCAGGAGGATAGCCTATCCCAATTGAATAGCCAGTTCTTGAAGTTTTCTCAATCTTATATTTATCTAATATCTTCCAAAAAGCTTGTGCAACATCATCAGCCGTATTTCCTGCTTTAACTTTATCTATACCCGCTTGAAGTGCCTCGTTAGTTTTTTTCATTGTATCAATTTTTTTTTGGTCGGGTTTTCCAAGTAAAACTGTTCTGGCCATTGGACAATGATACTTTTTATTTACGCCAGATAATTCTATGATTGTGGCCTCTCCTTCAACAAACTTATCCTCAGACCAAGTTAAATGGGATGCAGAGGTTCCTTTTCCAGTTGGAAGCATTGGCACTATTGAAGCATAATCCCCTCCAAATTCTGAGGTTCCTTTGACTAAAGTTGACCATATTTCTGAAACAGCATCACATTGCCTTACACCTGGATTAATAGCCTCAAATGCTTTTTTCATACCCAGTTGAGTGATCTGCGCAGCTGCTTTCATATATTTGATTTCAGCGTCTGACTTAACAAGCCTAACCCAATTTACTAATCGTTTGCTATCTAACAATTTTGCATTAGGTAATCCTTGTTTTATTTTTTCATAACAATAAGCGGTAAAATAATGACTATCCATTTCAACGCCTATAGATAATTTATCCCATTTTTTTTCCTTTATTAAATCTACTAAAGCATCGTATGGATGTAGCGGCCAAGTGTGAATATATTTTTCATGATACTTAACAATATTTTCATCTTTCAAATAAGTTTTTATATAAGCGCCACCAGCATCTTGATCTCTAACAAAACAAATCGGTTCATCAGCATTTGCATGAACAATCACACATTGTGCATAATAAAAAGACCATGCATCATAGCCAGTTAGATAATTCATATTTGAAGGGTCTTGTGAAATCAAAATTTCAATACCTTTATCTTGCATTGAATTTTGAACTTTTTTTAATCTAGATTTGTACTCTTCAATTGAAAAATTCATCAACTAATTATTAAACAACACCCCATAACCATCAACCTTATTTTGATTATCAATTTGTTTAAGCGTATCCCAAATTAAGGTTTGATTACTTGATAATATTACCTTACCTAGTTTTTTTTCGATGTCATTTATAATTGATAATACTGGGAGTGCTGTGCAAGATACAAACAACGCATCACTATTTGACAAGTCTTGTTTAACTAACACATCAAATAAATGTTGTGGATCAACTTTGCCTATATCTAAATCAGAAGCTATATCAAAATAAGATAGTTCAGAAATTTCTATTTTTTCATTCTTAAAATAATTAATGACCGATTGATTAATCTCGTCGGTATATGGAGTAAATATTGAAACCTTATTTATCTTAAGTGTTTTAAGAGCATTTATAGCAGAAGTAATAGGTGTTGTTACTTTTGTATTAGGTTTTGCTAAATTTACTTTTTCATAGATTGATTGGTAGCCTGCAGCAATAGTTCCTGATGTACATCCATAAGCGACACAATCTAATTTTTGATCTGGTAAAATATTTTTGGTTACTTCGGGAATATCATCTGCCATTTTTTTCAAAGTTTCATTGGTAAGAGGATTGTAGCAATTTATCCTATTTGAATATAAATCTATATCTTTCCCATAAATTATATCGTTAAAGTCTTTTTCAATTCTAAAATCACTAGCTAAAGTTATTAAACCTATTCTTGGATTATTTTTTTTAATAAATTTTGGCTCTATTTTATTCAGTTTCATTTTGAAAAAGAATGTTTGGCTTTAGGAAATTGTTTTTTTAATACTTCAGATTTAAATTTTTTCACACCATTTTCGATCATCTTTGTTATATCAACAAATTTTTTAACAAATTTTAATTTACTTTGACTTAATCCTGTTAAGTCATCAATTACTAAAACTTGACCATCACAATTGACTGAAGAACCAATTCCTATTGTTGGAATCTTTATATGGTTGGAAATTTTCTTTGATAACTTTGTTTCTACACATTCTAATACAATCGAAAAAACTCCAGCATTTTCTAAAAGTTTAGTGTCTTTAAGTAATCTCTCACTTTCCTTTAGTTTTTTCCCTTTGAAGGTAAATTTTTTATCTGTCTGAGGTAATATTCCAACATGTCCCATAACTGGTATTTTATTTTTAATTAATCTTTTAACGATAGGAATTATCTTTTTTCCCCCTTCTAACTTAACAGCATCACATTTGGTTTCTTTCATAACTAATCTTGAATTCTTCAAAGCTTCGCTTGGATTTCGATATGTATTATAAGGCATATCAACAACCATTAATGATTTCTTAATACCAAGTCTGACACTTTTAGAATGATTAATCATGGTCTCTAAAGTTACTTGCTTGGTGGACTTGAAATTATACAAAACTGATCCTAATGAGTCCCCAACCAATACTAAATCGCAATGTTTATCAAGGATTGTGGCAACATTTTTTGAGTATGCCGTAAGACAAATAATTTTTGATTTATTCTTTTTATTAAGAATTTTTTTAATCTTTTTATTCATTTACTCTAATTCGATTGTACTCGGTGGTTTCGAAGTTATATCGTAAACTACTCTATTAATCCCTCTAATACTATTCACTATTTTATTTGAAATTTCTTGTATAAATGATTTTTTAAATTCATAAAAATCTGCTGTCATACCATCTTCAGATGTTATTGCTCTAAGCAAACACAAATACTCATAAGTTCTATTATCACCCATTACTCCGACTGTTTTAACTGGAAGTAAAGCTGCATAAGCTTGCCAAATTTTATGATATAGATTGTGATCTCTCAAAGCTTGAATAAAATAATGATCAGCTTCTTTTAAAATATTAATTTTTTCTTTAGTTATTATTCCTGGCATTCGTATTGCTAGTCCAGGTCCTGGAAAAGGATGACGAGAAATAATTTCTCTGCTTAAGTTTAGTTCTAATCCAAGTTTTCTAACCTCGTCTTTGAATAAAAATTTTAATGGCTCTACTAGTTTAAGTTTCATTTTTTTGGGAAGACCTCCAACATTATGGTGAGATTTTATTTTCGATGTTTGACTACCAGTAACTGATTTACTTTCTATTAAGTCAGGATAAAGAGTTCCTTGAGCCAAAAATTTTACATTTTTAATTTTTTTGGCATAACGCTCAAATATTTTTATAAATAAATTTCCTATTATCTTTCTTTTCTTTTCAGGATCTGAAATATTTGATAATTTTCTTAAAAACTCTTTCTCAGCATTCACGTATGTAAGATTAATCTTTAATTTTTTTTTAAATGTTGCAACAACTTGTTTTTCCTCATTCTTTCTTAAGAGCCCAGTGTTAACAAAAATACAGTGTAAATTTTTACCAATTGCTTTATTTAATAATTGCGCAACTACACTACTATCTACCCCACCTGATAAAGCACAAATGACTTTATTATTTCCTACCATTTGTCTTGCATCTTTTATCAATTTTATTTTTTGATCTTTAGAAGACCAATTTTTTCTCATTTTACATATTAAGAATATAAAATTACTTATTAGTTTTTTTCCATTTTCTGTGTGGGTCACCTCTGGATGAAATTGGACTCCATAATAATTTTTAAATTTATTTTCAACTACTGCAAATTTAGAATTCTGGCTTGAGGCAATTACCTTAAAATTTTTGGGTAATTTTGAAACTTGATCAGCGTGACTCATCCAAACTTTAATTGACTTTTTTTTCTTAAATAAATTTTTAATTAAAAGACTATTATTTTTTTTTGTAATATTAGCTAAACCAAACTCTCTATGTTTAGATTGTTTCACTTTTCCACCATTTAATTTAGATATTATTTGATGCCCAAAACAAATACCTAAAACTGGAACACCTTTTTGAATTATCTTTTTATCGAAGGAGTATTTATTAATTTGATAAACATTTAAAGGACCACCAGATAGAATAATGCCTTTGATCGTGTGATTGATATTTTTACTTTTAATTTTTTTGTGACTTACTATCTCAGAAAAAATTCCTAATTCTCTAACTCGTCTTGCTATTAACTGTGTAAATTGTGAACCAAAATCAACAATTAAAATCTTATTCAAATTTTGATCAAGACTCATTTTTGGGTTCTAAGTTTGCTAAAGAATCTAAGATACTTTTATTTTCATCACATAAATTTTTGCAAACTTTGACAAAGTCTTCTGAAAGACTCTTTACTTTAGAGTAGTTTGATTTTTCTAATGCTATTTTCATTAACATTAACATTGCTTCTTCATTATTTGGTTCAATCAATAAAGTCGCCTCTAAATTTTTTTCCTCTTTCTTTTGATTTTTTTCCTGATTGTAAATTTTAGCTAAATATAAATATGAATTAGAGTGTTTTGGATTAAATACAATACTTCTTTCAAACATAAATCGAGCATCTTCAAACTTTTTTTTGTTGTATAGTTCTAGACCTTTATTAAAAAAATTCTCACTACCCAAAGAAAAATTAAAAGTATTAATTAGAAAATAAAAAATAACAGTTATTTTAAAGATTTTTGTCATTAATATTTATTATCACTTTTTACTATATCAACATTATGAACCATACTTTCGTAAAAACCAGCTTTTGTTATTTTAACAAATTGTGGTTTATCTCTTAGATATTTAATTTGTCTTGATCCTAAGTATCCCATAGATGATCTTAATCCACCAATTAATTTAAAAATTATATTATCAACTTTGCCTTTATATTTTGCAAATCCTTCTACTCCTTCTGGCACATATTTAGACGAGTCCTTTTGCTTTGATTGAAAGTATCGATCTGCAGATCCTTTATTCATAGCACCAACTGAACCCATGCCTCTAAAATTTTTAAATAATTTACCATTTCTCCTAATTAATTTTCCTGGTGCTTCATCTGTCCCTGCAAATAATGAACCAATCATAACTGCATCTGCTCCAGCAGCGAATGCTTTTGCCAAATCACCTGAATATTTTATCCCACCATCAGAAATAATTTTTACATTCTTATTTTTTATTCCATTTCTAACTTCTAGTATTGCACTAAGTTGTGGGACACCAATACCTGCAACTAATCTTGTAGTGCATATTGATCCGGGTCCAATCCCAACTTTAATAACATCAACACCAAGCTTTAATAGAAATTTTGCTGCAGCAGGTGTAGCAATATTTCCAGCACAAAGAGCAGTTTTTTTGTCTTTTGTTTTTTTGATAAACTTAATTATTTCTGAGACCTTTTTTGTATGTCCATGAGCAGTATCAACAACAATCATATCAATTTTTTCTTTAAGTATTGCCTCTGCTCTTTTAAATTCGCTTGGCCCAGCCCCAACAGCTGCGCCTACTAAAAGTTTTTGTTTTTTTACTTTTTTAATTTCAAGAATTTGTTTTTTTATATCTAAATTTCTATGAATAATTCCTATCCCACCTGCTTTCGCTATCGCGATAGCCATTTTGCTTTCAGTAACAGTATCCATAGCTGAGGATAATAGAGGAATTTTTAATTTTAAATAATTTGTAAGTTTAATGCTAGTATCAACATCTGAGGGTAAGATCTCAGAATACTTGGGCATCAGAGTTACATCATCAAAGGTGAGTGCTTCTTTTATAGGAACCATAATCATTTATATACGATTCCTTTAAAATTTAAAGAAACTATCTAAGATTTTTACAAATTATAAAACTTTCTTTAGAATCTTTTCTACTAGATTTTGGTTTAAAAACCTTTACTTCCTTAAAAATTTTTTTTCCCAGTGCGACAATTTCATTAAAGGTACTACCCATAAATATTTTTGAAATAAAAAAACCCTTTTCTGAAATCACATCCTTTGAAAAAACCATCGCCTCTTTACACAATTCACCAGTTTGAATTGAATCGATATTTTTTATCCCAGTGGTGTTTACGGCCATATCAGACATGACTACATCTGGTTTTTTTTTAAGATATTCTTTAATTTGGTTTTGAGTATCAACTAAAGTAAAGTCACCCTGAATTTGTAAAGTATTTTCTATATTTTCCATCTCTTTTAGATCTATAGAGATTATCTTTCCGCTCTTAACTACTTTTGCAACATACTGTGACCAGCTGCCGGGAGCAGCTCCAATGTCTACGACTGACATTCCACCTTTAAATATTTTAAATTTTTCATCTATCTCTTTTAGTTTATATGCAGACCTAGCTCGATAACCGTCAACTTTTGATTGACGCACATAAGTATCCCGTCTTTGTTTATTAACCCAATTTTTTGAAATCTTATTTTTTTTCAATTAAGTATTATATCTTAAACTTTTTAGTATCTTATTTTTATCTAAAGTATCTAATTCAATTTTAATAGTTTTATCCACTCGCATATCTTTACCATCTTTCCAAATACCTGCTGCAAGATGCATTATGCCAATTTTATAATTTGGTAAGTATGGTTCAACAAATGTACTTTGTTTCTGATCATATTTTGGAAGTAAATTACTTGTGATCCAATTACAATTTAAAGGAAGAAACTCTGTTTCTAAATTATCAATATAAACGGACATGTTAATTGCTAAACCTTCAGATCCAAAAATATTACCTGCTTTTAGAGTTTTCTCTAAATTATTTTGCCAAGTACTCCATCCTTTAGAGTCTTTTTCTAAGGAAAAAACTCCAATATTAATATGTGGGGCAAAAGCTAATTTCCTAGCATCTGCATAACTAATTTTTGATTTTACAGCGTGTTTAAAATTTTGAGATTTGATTAACGCCAGCTTTCCAAAAAGCCAGTTTACTTTTGATGTAATCTTATATCCTGGGCCAATTGTTTGAGTAATTCCAAGCTTTCCATCATCACAAGCCTTAAAATATAACTCCACGCAACTCCAATCATTTACCCATGCATCACAATCAATCCACAGATATTTTTCGTAGTTAGGAAAGTATTTAGGTAAAAAGGCTCTTGAGACCTGACTTTTCAACCACTCTTTACCTTTAACCTTATAACCAGGCACTTCAATATCCCATTCGGCATTTTTAATTTCATCAACTTTTTTAGATAAACTATCTCTCTGATCTTCTTTTAATCCTGCATCCAAAATACAGATAGCAACATCTTCACTCTGTTTAAATCTTTTAATTGAATCTACTAGTTCATCTAGTAAAGGAAAATAATTAGCATCGGCTAAAGAAACGATTACATTTTTTTTCATTAAAGTACGTCTTCAAGGTCATCTTCGTCTTGAATTTTGTCATTTTCATGTTGTTTCTTAATTTTTTGAAAATGGAAAAAGCTTATTGGTAATAAAAGTACATAAATTGCAGTACTTATCGCAATTACATTAAAAGTATAAATCAATAAAAGACCAAAAAATAAAACTATTCCAAATAAAAGAAATATTGTTGTCTTTCTTGGGATCACTATCTTTTTAAAAGAATAACTAGGGAATTTACTAATTAGTAAAAAAGAAGTCGCAATAAAAAAAATAGGTACCATTAAATCATAATTTAATTGAACAAAGTTAAAACTGCTTAAACTAATAATCAAAGGTGTTAAAACTAAAATTCCTCCAGCTGGTGACGGAACTCCCTCAAAAAAATTATCTCTCCATGAAGGTTCTTGATTTGAATTGATATTAAACCGCGCTAAACGTAATGCAACGCAAATTACATATACTAAACAAAGCAACCAACCAAATCTTCCTAGAGTATTGAGCTTCCAGAAATACATTATAAACGCTGGTGCTACTCCAAAACTTATCATATCTGTAAGCGAGTCTAATTCTTTTCCAACTTTAGAAGTCCCTCTGATTAATCTAGCTATTCTTCCATCAAGACCATCTATTAAAGCAGCAAAAAGAATTGCTATAATTGCAAGTTCAAACCTTCCATCAAGAGCAAATCGTATCGAAGTTAAACCAATACAAACCCCTATTAATGTAAGCATATTTGGCAAGATCATTCTTGCTCTTTTTTTATCTGCTACAATCTTCAAATTATTTTTTGGTTGTTCCATTTTATTTTTTAGCTAGGAGTGTTTCGCCCGAAATAGCTTTTTGACCTACTTTTACTAAAGGTTGATAATTCTCATAATAAACATCTGCTCTGCTGCCAAATCTTATCATTCCAATTCTATCACCTTGTTTTAACTCTTGATCTTTATTAGACTCACAAACTATTCTTCTCGCTACCAGACCTGCTATTTGAACTACAATAATATCGTTATTATCTGTGTCCTTAATTTTAAAATAATTTCTCTCGTTATCTTCACTTGCTTTATCAAGAGAAGCATTAACAAATGTTCCAGGTTTATATAAAATTTCCTCAATTTTTCCAGCGCATGGAGTTCTATTAACATGGCAATCAAATACGTTCATAAAAACACTGATCTTATTAAATTTTTTATTTTCTAAACCTAGCTCTTTTGGACCATCAACTTCCTCAACTTTTATGATTTCTCCATCAGCAGGGCTGACTAGATAATTATTATCATCAATAATTATTCTATCAGGATCTCTAAAAAAATAATAAACCCAGATTGTTAAAACTAAACCGATTAAACCTAAAAAATTACTGAAACTATAAAATAAGATTGTAATAATTCCTGAGATAACTAGGAACTTGTATCCCTCAGCGTGAATTTTTGGAAATATCTTACTAAACATGTTCTTCTATTTGATAATTTTTCATTAATATGTATATAAAATTACGAAATTCAATTATTAAGATATAAATAAAGTGAGCAAAATTACTGTAAAAAACCCCATTGTAGAGTTAGATGGTGATGAAATGACCAGAATAATCTGGGAATTTATTAAAAAAAAATTAATCCTTCCTTATCTTGATATCGGTATTGAATATTACGATTTAGGCATGAAAAGCAGAGATGATACTGATGACCAGATCACAATAGACTCTGCTAATGCAATTAAGAAAATTGGCGTAGGTATTAAGTGTGCAACCATCACTCCTGATGAAGCACGAGTTGAGGAATTTAATTTAAAAAAAATGTGGAGATCACCAAATGGAACAATAAGAAATATTATTGGTGGAACTGTTTTTAGAGAGCCCATAATTTGCTCTAATATTCCAAAATTAGTACCTTCATGGTCAGATCCAGTGGTAATTGGCAGACATGCTTTTGGCGATCAATACAGAGCAACTGATTTTAAAGTTCCAGGTAAAGGAAAGATGGAAGTTAAGTGGACATCAGAAGACGGTAAAGATGAAATTAAATACGAAGTATTTAATTTTACTGGACCAGGAGTAGCCCTTTCTATGTATAACTTAGATAAATCCATCGAAGACTTTGCTAGATCTTGCTTTAGCTACGGTCTTATAAAAAAGTGGCCAGTCTATCTTTCAACAAAAAATACAATCCTTAAGAAGTACGATGGACGTTTTAAAGATATATTTGAAGATGTGTTTAATAAAGAATTTAAAGAAAAATTCGATAAGGAAAAAATTACTTATGAACATAGACTAATTGACGACATGGTTGCATGTGCAATGAAATGGAGTGGAAAATATATTTGGGCTTGTAAAAACTACGATGGTGATGTTCAGTCTGATACGATGGCACAGGGTTATGGCTCTTTAGGTTTAATGACAAGTACACTCTTAACTCCTGATGGAAAAATTATGGAGGCTGAGGCAGCTCATGGAACGGTTACAAGACATTATAGAATGCATCAACAAGGAAAAGAAACATCAACCAATCCTATCGCCTCGATTTTTGCCTGGACAAGAGGTTTAGCTCACCGAGGTAAATTAGACGGAAATGATGATCTTATAAAGTTTGCTAATACCATTGAGCAAGTTTGTATCAGCTGTGTCGAAAGTGGTTCAATGACTAAAGATCTTGCAATATTAGTCGGGCCATCAAGCAAGTATTTAACCACTAATCAATTTTTAGATGAAATTGATAATAGATTAAGAAATAAGTTAAATTAGGTATTTCAAATTTGCAAATGTCGCGTTTATTTTAGTTTCATCACTGCCACCGGCTTGAGCAAAATCTCTTCTACCCCCACCACCATTTCCTCCTAAAATTTTCGAACCCACATTCACGAATTTTACAGCATCATATTTCTCTGTGTATTTATTAGTCACACCGACAGCTATACCGACTTTTTCATCTTTACTTGAAATTATGATTATTACTCCCTCTTTTAAATCTTTTTTTCCTTGATCAACTAAATTTCTTAATTCTTTTGACGGTAAATCTATAACTCTTTGAAATCTTACCTTAATATTATTTATCTCATCATCACAAATTATATTTTTGTCTTTATCATTTAAGATTGATCTAACCGACAAGGTTTCTAATTGCTTAGTAAGATTTTTAATAAGTAATTTTTGATCTGATTGATCTAAATTTGGTTTAGCACCAAAACTAATAATTTGTTTAGATAATTCTTTAATTATTTCATTATTTTTTTCCAAAGATATATCTGAAATTTTTTCTTTGTTTTTTAAATAATCTTCTAATTGTTTATCTCTTAAAGCCTCTACTCTTCTCACACCAGCTGCTATTGATGACTGGCTAATAGTTTTAAATTTTCCTATATCCCCGGTGTTTTTTACATGAGTTCCTCCACATAATTCAGTTGAATAATAACCGTTTTTTTCTTTGCCCATCGAAACTACACGGACTTCTTCACCGTATTTTTCACCAAAAAAAGCCAGCGCTCCTTTTTCTATGGCTGCTTTTGGTGTCATAATCCTTGTTGTTACTTCAGAACTATTTGAAACATATTCATTAAC
>ENA-OSEY01002689-OSEY01002689.1-marine-metagenome-genome-assembly--contig:-NODE-2689-length-11294-cov-6.744049_pt1 | contig 11294 bp, 9 predicted proteins | sample MGYA00248465_ERZ534230 | MGnify/ENA primary metagenome ERZ534230 (study PRJEB26409, sample SAMN06344110) | marine metagenome | isolation source: Sea water from surface | place: Atlantic Ocean:Southern... | reverse complement strand
AAAATCGATTTCATTTGATAATCCACCGCCAAAAATGAAAACATCTGGATCTAAAATATTTACTACTGTCGCAATCGCCATTGATAAATTATCTTTAAATTCGTCAACTATTTTTTCTGCGTCTAAATCATGCTTTCTATAAAGTTCAAAAATTTCATGAGCTTTATAATCTTTTTTAAATTCCTTCTTAAATTTTTTTTGTAAACTTAGTCCTGATATAGAACTTTCAATTTCTCCTTCTCTTAAATTGGTTTTTTTTACAGTTGATTCTTTGCCGACTAAAGGAAGTTGATTATGTCCCCACTCTCCTGTTATACCGTGAGAGCCTGTTACAATTTTTTTATCTATTACTAACCCTCCTCCAACACCAGAACCTAAAATTATACCAAATACAATTTTATAATGTTTGGCAGATCCATCAATTGCTTCCGATAAGGTAAAACAATTTGCGTCATTTTCACAAAATATCTCTTTGCCAACAGCTTCTCTTAAATCTTTTTGAAATGGTTTATTGTTTATCCAATCACAATTTGGGGAATTCTTTATTAAACCTGTATGTATTGAATGTATTCCTGGGTGACAAACTCCTACTGGTAATTCTTTTCCAATTTTTTTTTCAATTTTTTTAATAATTTCGTTAATACTTTTAATGACAGAGTTGTAATCCTTTGGACAATCAATTCTAGATCTTCCGGACTCTTCTCCATTGTCATGTAATAAAATATATTCTATTTTTGTTGCGCCTACATCAATTCCTATTTGCATAATTTATCTTAATATCTTTTTTATTTCTTTTTGTGAAAAATAATTTGGCTTATTACATGTTGATTTAATTTTTTGTTTTTTACCTGTTTTTGAAGCTTTCATTGTTGACTGTATAATATCTAATACATGATAAGATAATTCTCCATTACACCTATTTAATTTTTTATTTTCAATACAGTATGCCATTTCTGCTAATCCAACTCCCCTATAATTTGCATTTATCGGAGACTCATTTGCTCTTGCGCTTTGTGTTCTTATATTAATTTTACCTAGTGGCATTTTAATTGTTTTGTGTTCTTTCCATCTGTCTCCAATTTTTTTACATGTAAATACAGATCCTCCGAACATGTTTGGATCAGGAACTATCAAGCTACCCTTATTTCCATATAATTCTATATGATTACGATTATGTGCGATTACATCGAAAGACAATGTAAGCCTAATGATAGCGCCATTTTCAAATACAATTGTTGATAAATATGTAGTTGGACATTCTACTTTAAATTTTTTACCTTTTTTTGGACCTATACCAATAGTGCGCTTATTAACTCCTTTTGAACTTATACTTGTTACTTCTTTAGCTGGACCTAATAAATTTACTAAGGCAGTTAAATAATACGGACCCATATCTATAACAGGCCCACCTCCTTTTTTAGCAAACCAAGGCTCTGGATTAGGATGGTAGGATTGTATTCCTGGATAGGCAAATATTCCTGTTCCAAATTTCACTTTACCTATCACTTTTTTATCTAAAAGCTCTCTTGCTTTTTGATTTCCTCCACCTAAAAAGGTATCTGGAGCATTTCCTATATAAAGTTTTTTTCTTTTTGCAATTTTTATAAGTTCTTTTCCATCTTTGAATGATACTGCCAAAGGCTTCTCAGAATAAACATGTTTACCATTAAGTAATGATTTTTTAGCTATTAAATAATGTGCATTAGGTATTGTTAAATTTAGAACTACTTGAATCTCTTTATCTTTAAGCAATTCATTGACTGAAACTGAACTTATCTTATAAGTTTTTGCACACCTTTGAGCTGCAAATTTATTTATATCAGCGCATTTAATTATTTTAAAATTATTGAAATATTTATGAGCTCTAAAATAAGTCTCAGCTATATGACCGCAGCCGACTAAGCCGACTTTAAAAATTTTACCCATTAAAAAGCTTATACACCTTTTCTCTGTTTTTTCTTCCCGTCTAGGTGTTCTTTTAGGGCTCTTTTATTTTCCTCAGTTGTAGGTAGTGAAAGAGTGGGACTTTCCCAGTACGCAGAGCCTTCTAACCATTGATAACCGTCTGTTTGAATGCTTATAACATATGTTTTCTTTGATTTTTTTGCTCTTTTAAAAGCTTCCTCCAGTTCAGATATCGAATTAACTTGTTCACCATCTGCTCCCATACTTTTTGCATGTGAGGCAAAATCAACCGGAACAAGATTTGGGGTTTTTGAGCTCTTCAATAAACAGTTAAATTCTTTACCACCTTTATATAACTGAAGTCGATTAATAACTGCATGACCTCCGTTATCGCAAACTATAATAATCAATTTATTATTAGTTATTACTGAACTATATATATCTGAGTTATATAGGAGGTAAGATCCATCACCTACAAAAGCTATAACTTCTTTATTTGGATTTGCCATTTTTATTCCTAATGCACCTGAAATTTCGTAACTCATACAACTAAAACCCCATTCAGTTTCATGAGTATTTAGCTCTCTAGGCCTCCAGACTTGAACAACTTCACCTACTAAACCACCAGCAGCAGTTACTGCTATGTCTGATGGATTAGAATTTCTATAAATTGCCCCAACTGCGTGAGCATAACTAGGTAATTTCTGATTTGTTGGGCCGCTCTCTTTATCAACATATTCATTCCAACTTTTTAATTCCATTTGTGCTTTTTTATTCCAGCTATCTTCTGCTTTCCAACTTCCAAGAGCTAGAGATAGTTCTGATAATGAAACTTTTGCGTCACCAACTACTGCCTGCGCCATATGTTTGTTTGCGTCAAATCTTGCTGCGTTGATGGATACAAGTTTAAAATTTGGGTTTTCAAAATTTGCCCAGGATCCTGTTGTAAAATCTGCTAGTTTTGTTCCGATAGCTATTGCTAAATCTGTTTTTTTTGCCATATTATTTGCTGCTTTTCCACCAAGACCACCAATTGGGCCTAAAAAATGAGAATGATCCCTTTTCATAGTAGAGTAACCCATAACAGTTTGTGTTACTGGTATATTATGTTTTTTTGCAAAATCAGATAATTCTTCCATAGCATCAGAATAAAAAACACCACCTCCGGAAATTATTATTGGATTTTTAGAAGATTTGATAACTTCAACTGCTTTTTTTATTTGATAATCATCTGGTCTTGGTCGTCTAATTGAATGTACTCTTTCCTTAAAAAAATCCTCAGGATAATCAAATACTTCACCTTGAACATCTTGGCTTAAAGAAATACAAGCAGGACCGCAATCGGCAGGATCAAGCATAACTTCAATAGCTTGAGGCAAAGTAGAAATAATTTGTTCAGGTCGTGTAATTCTATCAAAATATCTTACAACAGGTTTGAATCCATCATTTTGAGTAATTCCAGGATTGTTGAAATGTTCAACCTGTTGAAGTACTGGATCTGGCATTCTATTTGCAAATGTATCACCAGGTAAAAATAATATTGGAAGTCTATTGCTCATAGCAACAGCTGCGGCTGTAATCATATTTGTAGAACCTGGTCCAACTGAACTGGTTGCAATGAATATTTGTTTTCTTCTTTTTGCTCTTGAGTAGGCTATTCCAGTTAGAGCCATATTTTGCTCATGATGACCTCTCCATGTTGGAAGTTCTTTTTGATTTTCTTGAAGCGCTTGCCCTAAGCACGCAACGTTACCATGTCCAAAAATTCCAAATGCGCCTGGAAACAATGGTTCTTTCTTTCCATCAATTAAAATTTTTTGTTTTGTAAGGAATTTAACAAGAGCGTGAGCACAAGTAAGTTGAATGTTTTTCATAAATTCTTTATAAGATAGATAATTAACTTAATATATTCAATAATTATATATAATATATGTACGAAAAATTTGGTCAGTTTATCGATGGTAAATGGCAACAATCATCTAGTGGTGAAACTTATGAAGTGATCAACCCAGCTACTGAGGAAATTATCGGTAAAGCATCAAAGGCAAATAGTAAAGATATTCAAAGAGCTCTTAAATCAGCAGAAAAAGGTTTAGAAATTTGGAAAAATACATCACCATGGGAAAGATCAAAAGTAATTAGAAAAATTTCCGATCTGATGAGAAAAAAAGTTGATACGTTATCGAAGTGGCTTACTTTAGAAGTTGGCAAGCCTCTTTCTGAAGGCGCGGGCGAAGTAGGGGGTGCAGCTGATATATTTGAATGGAACTCTGAAGAAACAAAAAGAATTTTTGGTGAAATAAACCAAAGTCGTTTTCCTAATACAAAAATACATGTGATTTATCAGCCTGTTGGCGTAGTGGCTGCATTAGTTCCTTGGAATTTTCCGGTTATTTTAGCATCAAGAAAGATTTCTACTGCTTTAGCTGCTGGATGTTCAGTTATAGTTAAACCTGATGTAATAACTCCAGGTAGCGTTATGGAAATTGTCGATATATGTAAAGAAGCTGGTGTTCCTCCAGGCGTGGTCAACTTATTATCTGGCGATCCAGCAGCTATTTCTTCTGAATTAATTCAATCTGATATTATTAAAAAAATTTCTATTACTGGATCAACTAGGGTAGGTAAGTTAATTCTAAAACAAGCTGCTGATAAAGTGCAAAGGGTAACAATGGAATTAAGTGGGCACTCTCCATTTATCGTTTTTGATGATGTTGATTTAAATAAAGTAACAGATATGGCTATAACAGCAAAATTTAGAAATAATGGTCAAGTTTGTATTTCTCCTAACAGATTTTATATCCATGAAAAAAAGAAAGATGAATTTGCTGATCTGATGGTAAAAAAAACAAAGAAACTAAAAATGGGTAATGGTATGGACAAAGACACTTTGCTCGGACCTTTATGTACAAAAGAGAGATTAGAAGGTGTTGAAAGGTTGGTTGAAACAACCAAAAAAGAGGGTGGAAAAGTTCTCTTGGGTGGTAAAAGAGCCGCAAACTTTAACAAAGGCTATTATTATGAACCAACTATTTTTGATAATATCAAAGATAATTTTACAGTCATGAAAGAAGAACCATTTGGACCTATAGTTCCAATTCTTAGTTTTAAAGATTTTGATGAAGTAATGACTAGAGCTAACGACAATGATTTGGGTTTAGCAAGTTACGTTTATACAACTGATTTAAAAAAAGCAAATCAAGCATCTGAAAAATTAGAAACTGGTTGTGTAGCAGTTAATACACCCGTAGTTGCCGTTGCAGAAGCTCCATTTGGAGGAATTAAACAAACTGGATATGGAAGAGAGGGTGGATCTATGGCAATTAAAGATTACTTAAATATTAAATATACTCACTTTGGCATTTCTTACGAATGAGAAAAAACAAACTTAAAGAAATGTTCAAAGAAGGAAAGCCAATTGTAAATGGCTGGTTACAAATTCCGAGTGGTTTTTCTGCTGAAGTTATGGCCCACCAAGGCTGGGACTCTTGCACTATTGATATGCAACACGGCGTTGTTGATTACGTGAATGCACTAAATATGCTCCAAGCTATATCAACAACAAATGTGACTCCATTAGCAAGAGTAAATTGGAATGAACCTGGTCAAATAATGAAAATATTAGACGCAGGTTGTTATGGAGTTATATGTCCAATGGTAAGTAATAGAAAAGAAGCAGAAAATTTTGTTCAGGCATGCCTCTACCCATCTAAAGGTTATAGGAGTTTTGGGCCAATCAGAGGATTGTTATATGGCGGAAGTGATTATGCCAAACATTCAGACAATGAAATTTTAAAATTGGCAATGATAGAAACCAAAGAGGCGCTTGAAAATTTAGATGAAATTTTAGATACTCCAAACTTAGATGGTATATATATAGGGCCCGCTGATCTTAGCTTAGCAATTGGAGAAGAACCTGGCTTTGACAAACCAGAGAACACTGTCGCCTACAAAGAAATTACAAGAATATTAGAAGCCGCTAAAAAAAGAAGTTTATTCGCGGGTATTCATAATGGAACCGCTGAGTACGCTAAAAAAATGATCGAAAAAGGTTTCAATTTAGTAACTGTAGGATCAGATCAAAGATTCATGAGCTCAGGAGCAAAAACTGCCATAGAAAAAATTAAAGGAGCAAAAAAAGGTCCAGATTCTAAAGGATATTAAGTTTAAGTGACTTATTTCGTTTATATGCTCAAATCAAAGGGCAAGAAAACTATAACATATGTTGGTTATACTAATAATTTAAAAAGACGAATAGATCTTCATAATAATAGTAAAGGGGCAAAATTTACAAGAGGGCGAAAGTGGAAATTAATTTACAAAGAAGTATATAGGACTAAAAAAGAGGCAATTTCTAGAGAATATTATATAAAGAATAATAGAAGTCTAAGAAAAAAAATAAAAAATGAAAATAGCAATATTATTACCGTTTAAAGATACTTATACAAAAGATAAAGCGGGATCTGCATCCATATGGGTAAAAGACTTTATAAAAAAGTCAAAATACAAGAGTAAAATATATATTTATGGATATATCAAAAATTTAAAAAAAAAAAATCTTATTAATCAAAAAAATTATATAAATATAAAATATAACTTTGATTTTTACCTCGGAAGTAAAAATAAAAAGTATGTTGAAATTTTTAATAAACTAATCAAAGATAAAAAAATTAATTTAGTAGAGCTTCACAATAGACCTAATTATATTGATCATTTAGACAAGAATTTGAAAAAAATTTTAATTTTTCATAACGACCCTTTAAATTTAAGTGGATCAGAAACAGTTAAAGAAAGGAAAAAAATTATTGATAATTGTGAAAAAGTTTTATTTGTAAGTAATTGGGTTAAACAAAGATTTTTTGAAGGATTTAAAATTAAAAACGATAACAAATGTGAAGTAGTTTATCCAAGTATAAATAAGTTAAAAAACTTTCCAAAAAAAGAAAACATAATTATATTCGTTGGAAAATTAAATAAATCTAAAGGATTTCATTTATTTGGCTCCGCTATAAAAAGAATTCTTAATGAATTTAAAAATTGGAAATCAATTGTAATTGGAGATGAGCCTAGAGAAAAATATAATTTTAAACATAAAAATTTAACTTTGCTGGGTTGGATAAATCACGACAAAACTTTAAAATATTATGAAAAATCAAAAATAGCGGTAAGTCCGTCTACATGGGAAGAGCCTTTTGGAAGGACCTCAATGGAAGCTGGCTCTAGGGGATGTGCAACAATCATATCAAATAGAGGAGGGATAACTGAAACAAATTTAAATTCTATAATATTAAAAAAACTTACCTCTTTAGAAATCTATAAAAATATAAAATATTTAATTAAAAACGAAAAAAAAACTCTTAAAATTCAAAAGGAGTCTTTTAAAAATGTTGTTCATGAATTAGGAAAAAATTCACGAAAAATTGATGAAATTAGAGATGAAATTTTGAATAATTTTAATTTTAACGTAAATAGAAATAGGAAATTAAAAATTATTCATATATCAAATTTTGGTCAAAGACAGGCTAATAGGCTGTATAATATTTCAATAGCAAAAAAATTAACTAATGGTCTTATTAGAAATGGACATGATGTTATTAATATTAGCGACAGAGATGTTGTAAGATTAAATAGAGGTTTAAGGAACTTTAATAAGGGCTCTGATTATTTAGATAATTTGCTTTTAGAAACAATTGATAATTATAAGCCTGATGCAATGGTACTAGGTCATGTTAATAATATTCAAGAGAAAACTTTAGAATTTGCTAAGAATAAATATAAAAATTTAAAGATAACCCAATGGTTTGAGGATAATCTCTCTAAAAATGGTCCTGATCCAGTAACAAATAAAAAGAATTTTTTAAAATATATAGATTATTTAGACCATAGTTTTGTCACTTCAGATCCTAAAAATTTAAAACTTGATAAGAAATATTCCTGTAGTTATTTACCTATTCCAGTAGATGAGAATATTGAATATTTGAAATGCTATCAAAATAAAAACCCAATAAAAGATCTATTTTTTACAATGAGTCATGGAGTTAATAAAGGTGTTCTTAGAAAAAATAAAATAGATATAAGAGAACCTTTTGTAAAAAAACTGATTTCATTAAATTCAGATATTATTTTTGATATTTACGGCTATAAAAACCAGCAGCCTATATGGTCACATGATTTTTATAATGCACTTTATAAATCCAAAATGGCTTTAAACTTAAGTAGAATCAACAATGTAAAATATTACTCAAGTAATAGAATTGCTTCATTAATTGGGAATGGAATTCTAACATTCGTTGATATAAATACAAAATTAAACGATTTCTTTGATAACGATGAGGTTGTCTTTTATAAAAATATAAATGATTTATCAAAAAAAATTAATTTTTATAAAGAGAATACAAACAAAAGATTAAAAATTGCCAAAAATGGTAAAGAAAAATATTTCAGAATTTTTAACAACAAAATTGTAGCTGATTATATTTGCTCGAGGCTTTTCCAAAGAAATATTAAAAAAGAGCTTTCTTGGATGAAATAAAATTATGAAATTTTCTATAGTTATTCCAACTTTTAATAATCTGGAATATTTAAAGTTATGTATTAAAAGTATTAGAAAAAATTCTTTATTCGATCACGATATTATCATTCATAATAATGGTGATGTAGAGCCTGACAAATCTTATCTAGAAAGAAATAAATGTATTTATTCTAAGACTAATTACAATGCTGGTATTTGTGAAGGCGTAAATAAAGGTGCCGAAAAAGCATCTACAAACTATATAGTTTATGCTCACGATGATTTTTATTTTTTACCAGGGTGGGATATTGCTTGGAAAAAAGAAATTGAAAAATTAAACCATAATTTATTTTATTTATCCGGTACAATGGTTCAAAACGGACAAGTAAATTTTGATTGTGGTGAAAATATTAGTGACTTTGATGAAGATAAATTGCTTAAAAATAATGATAAAATAAAATATTTTGATTTTCAGGGTTCTACATGGGCTCCGCATATTGTTCATAAAGAAACTTGGAATAAAGTAGGTGGTTTCAGTGAAGAATTTTTTCCCGGTACTGGCTCCGATCCTGATCTTAACATGAAACTTTGGAATGCTGGTGTAAGAATATTTAAAGGAGTGGGGAATTGTAAAGTTTATCATTTCGGCTCTATAGTTACTCGTAAGAAATTCAAAAAAGATAAAAATGTAATTACTGAGTCAGGTAGTAAGGGTGGTAAGATTTTTTTAAAAAAGTGGGGTTTTTCTATTAAATTTTTTACAAAATATTACTTACGTGGCTGCAAAACTACAAAATTTAAAAAAATTATTTGCAATAAATATGATGGACCACTTAAGGAACCTAACAAAAATCTTAGCTATTATATAAGTTTACTCATAGATAAGACAAAAAGATTATTAATATCTGATGAAATTTATAAAAATAAGTAAATGAAAAAGAAATATATTTTAGTTACTGGCGGTTTAGGTTACATAGGGTCCAATACAATAGCTACTTTAAAAAAAAATAAATTAGACATTATCATATTAGATAATTTATCGAATTCTAACAAAACAAGCTTAAGAAATTTAAGAAAAATACTTAATAAAAAGGTAATATTTATTAAAGATGATGTTAGAAGTAAAAAAATAAACAATATATTTCAAAAATATAAAATATATTCAGTAATACACTTTGCCGGTTTAAAATCAGTGAAAGAGTCTGAAAAACGAAAAAAAAGTTACTATGATAATAATATAAATGGAACTAAAAACTTGCTTAATTGTATGGTTAGAAATGGATGTTATAAGATAATTTTTAGCTCATCTGCATGTGTATATAATGAAAAATCAAAATCACCTTTAAATGAAAACAGTAGTTTAAAACCGAAAAGTTATTATGGTGTCACTAAATTAAAAATTGAAAAAATTTTAAAGGGTTACAAAAAAAAATATCCTAAATTTAGTTGTGTCATTTTAAGATATTTTAACCCTGTTGGAGCTGACAAGACTAATACTCTAAGAGATAATCCTAAAAAAGCTGAAAATATTATTCCTAACATATCTAATGTGATTAAAGGAAAAAAACAGATATTTAATATATTTGGAAATGATTATCCAACAAAAGACGGCACATGTATGAGGGACTATATCCACGTTATAGATTTAGCTTCAAGTCATGTAAAATCCTTATCTTTAATTAAAAAAAATATTTTTGAAATTATAAATGTTGGAACTGGAAAACCTTATTCCGTAAAAGATATGGTCAATTGTTTTAATAAATACCTAAATAAACCAATTGCATATAATTTTTCAAAAAGGAGAGTGGGGGACATAGCCATGTGTTATTCAAATGTAAAAAAACAGCGTAAAATATTGCATTTTAGACCAAAATACGGGCTCGATGAAATGGTTAAATCAGTTATTAAAAGCTTAAATGTTAAAACCTAATGAAAAAATTAATACGAAATATTTATAATTTATTATCTATTTCAACTCCTTATTTTATAATCTTTAACTATATAAAAAATTATTTTCCAAACTATAGGAAAAAAAAGCAATGTTTAAAAATAGATAAAGAAATTTATCAAAATTTTAAATCTGTAGATATTACTAAAAAATGGTTCACAAATAATCTTTACTTTTTATCTAAAAATCTCTCAACATTAAAAGTGAAAAACTTATTAGAAATTGGTTCCTACGAAGGGCGAAGTGCTATTTTTTTTGCTGATATTTTTAGAGGTACAAAAATATCATGTGTTGATACTTGGTCAGGTAGTGATGAGCACGAAAATATTAATTTTAAATCAATAGAAAATAACTTTGACCAAAATATTAAACTTTTAAAAAATAATCAATTACTCACAAAATTTAAAATGACATCAGATAATTTTTTTACTCAAAATAATGAAAAGTTTGATTTTGTTTATGTCGATGGAGATCATTCAAAAGATCAAGTTCTTAAAGATTTACAAAATTCTTGGTCTGTTTTAAATAATAATGGATTTCTTTTAGTTGATGATTATATGTGGTGGTATTATAAAAATTTAGAAAATAATCCTGCATCATCAGTAAATATTTTTATAAATAAAAATATCGACCAAATATCAAAATTAGTAATTTGGCATCAAGTTTTAATTCAGAAAAAGTAGTTATTTATTTGAAATTTTATTTAATGCGTTATTTTTAAACAAATCAGCTTCTTTGATATATCTTCGCACCATATCTACTGATTTATGACCAGTCATAGCCATGATGTTTCTTTCATCAGCTCCATATTCAGCTGTTGTTGTAGCAAAACCAGATCTAAGACTGTGACCAGCATATTTTTTTTCATCTAGACCTGCACTCAAAGCATGTTTCTTTATTATTAAAGCTACATTTTTATCTGATATGGGA
>ENA-OSEY01002685-OSEY01002685.1-marine-metagenome-genome-assembly--contig:-NODE-2685-length-11304-cov-5.832101_pt1 | contig 11304 bp, 11 predicted proteins | sample MGYA00248465_ERZ534230 | MGnify/ENA primary metagenome ERZ534230 (study PRJEB26409, sample SAMN06344110) | marine metagenome | isolation source: Sea water from surface | place: Atlantic Ocean:Southern... | reverse complement strand
AAAGCTAAAGCATATATATAATTTAATCTGTGACTTGATAAAAGGTCTTATAACTTCTTGTCAGATAAAATTCATAAATGATATTTAATAAAATAAAGGGTAGAATTCAACCAAGATCAAAAATAAACTTAACAAAAATTTAAAATTTATTTAATAAATGTAAAAAATGAAATTTACATTGAAGACTGAATTTTTATTTGACAGCTAAGAATAATGACAAAAAAAATAAAATTAGAATTGCTAAATTTATTAAAAAATATTGTTAAGATTGATACATGTTTCCCTCCTGGAAATAGTAAAAAATTTGCAGAATTTATTGTTTCTTATTTAAAAAATAGTAGCTTAGATGTTAAAACTTTTGGTATTGACAATGAAAAAATAAATGTTGTGGCATCAGCACATAAAGGTTCAAATAGGTCAATCGTTTTTAATTCGCATATAGATACCGTCAGACCCATTATAAGTGAATGGAAAAGTAATCCTTTTGATCTCAAAATAGAAAAAAATTATTCATATGGACTTGGAGCTGTTAATTGTAAAGGAAGTGCTGCAGTTCATTTATATTTAGCCAAAAATTTTAAAAGACTTTTCCCAAACATAAAAGAGAATGTTGATTTTACTTTTGTGACAGATGAAGAAAATCTTGGACCTGACGGAACAAAGTATTTAAGAAAAATTAAAGCTATAAAACCCCATACATTAATATTAGGAGCCCCAACTAATAATAATGTGATTATAGAAGAAAGAGGTGTTTTTTGGTTAGAAATTGAAGTTTTTGGTAAAACCGCACATGCAGGTGAACCACACAAAGGGATTAATGCAATTGATAAATCAGCGAGGATTATCAACAAATTAAATAATGAATTTAAAAAAAATTTTAAAAAATATAATGTTGGAAATCAAATATCAACGCTAAATGTAGGTATTGTAACGGGTGGAGAAAATGTGAACGTAGTACCTTATAAGACTAAAGTTGTTATAGATAGAAGAATTACGCACAAAGAGAATGTAAAAAAAGCATTTAATGAAATTAAAAGCTTTATACTCAAAATAGATAAATCAGCTAAAATAAAATTTATAACAGGTACAAATCCATTCAAGTCAAACAAATCTAATATCTATTTAAAAGAACTATCAAAATCAAAGCGCTTGATCACAGGCAAAAAACTTGAGTTTTTATCTTCTATTGGCGTAAGTGATGGAAGATATTTTGCAGATGATAATATTAATATTATAAACATTGGTCCTGGTTCAGGTTCAGAAGGTCATAAGTCGAATGAGAAAATTATTAATAAAGATTTAATCGATTATTTTTACTTGTTAGAGAATTTTCTACTCAAGTTTTAAACAATAGATAAATATATTAATTTTTAATTTATATTATCGAATTCGTATGTATCTATGATTATTTATTTCAAAATTGTATAATTATATATTCAACTACGTCTTCAAAAGTGTTTAAATAAATTTTGAATTATATAACTTAAAGAAACTAAACAGAGGTATTGCATATGAAAAAATACAACCATTTTGTTAATGGAAAAGAAATGTTGCCAAATGGTGGTGAATATTTTGAAACTGAGAATCCATACACATGTGAAAAATGGGCTGAGGTTGCAAAAGGTGATGCCTATGATGTTGATGCTGCTGTGAATGTAGCAAAAGAGGTATTTGAAAACAATTGGTCTAAAACAAAACCAACTGAAAGAGGTAAATTATTAGTTCGATTAGCAGAACTTGTAGAGCGAGATGCTCAGAAATTAGGAGAAATTGAAGTTCAAGATAACGGAAAACTTATAGCAGAAATGGGAGCACAAACTAAATATCTTGCAGAATGGTATAGATATTTTGGCGGACTAGCTGATAAAGTTGAAGGAGCAGTGTTACCGTCAGACAAACCTGGTATTTTCAACTTTACAAAATATGAGCCGTTTGGTGTTGTTGGTATGATAACGGCATGGAATTCACCTTTATTACTTTTATCTTGGAAACTTGCTCCTGCACTTGCAGCTGGCAATACTGCTGTGGTTAAACCTTCCGAATTTACATCAGCTTCTACTTTAGAGTTTATGAAATTAATATCAGAAGCAGGTTTTCCTGACGGTGTCGTTAATTGCGTTACAGGCATGGGTGTTGAAGTTGGACAACCACTTGTCGAACATAAAAATATTTCAAAAATTGCATTTACAGGATCAGATATTTCTGGACAGAAAATTTATGAAACTGCCGCAAAAAAAATAATGCCTGTATCTTTAGAGTTAGGTGGAAAATCACCTAATATTGTTTTTGAGGATGCTGATTTTGAGGCAGCTATTATGGGTGTAATTTCAGGAATATTTGCTGCAACAGGCCAAACATGTATAGCTGGATCTCGACTTTTAGTTCAAGATTCAATATATGAGAAGTTTGTTGAAAGACTTGTAAAGGTTGCGAGTGAGGCAAAAATTGGAGACCCTATGTCTTTAGACACTCATGTTGGCCCTGTAACAACTAAACCGCAATTTGAAAAAATAATGAGCTACATTGATATTGCAAAATCTGAGGGAGCAAAGTGTCTTTTAGGTGGTAAAGCATATTCTGGCACAGATGTAAAAGGTAATAGATTTGTAGAACCAACAATTTTTACTGACGTTAATAATGATATGAGAATAGCCCAAGAAGAAGTTTTTGGACCGGTATTATCTATAATTCGTTTTAAAGATGAAGAGGAGGCTATAAAAATTGGAAATGATGTGATTTTTGGATTAGCTGCAGGAGTTTGGACTAATGACATTGGAAGAGCTCTAAGAATGTCAGATGCCTTGCGAGCAGGTACAGTATGGGTAAATACTTATAGAGCTGTTAGTTTTATGTCTCCGTTTGGTGGTTATAAAAGATCAGGCAGAGGAAGAGAAAGTGGGCAAGAGTCCATTAAAGAATTTTTACAAACAAAATCTATATGGATTGCAGAAAAAACTTCAGTTTCAAATCCATTTATTATTAGATAAATTTAAATTTTTAAATATTTTGATAATTTAATATTTGCTCAACAGGAATAAATAATAATGGACTTTAGTACTCAATCTAACATTTCATTCATTAAGCAGAAAATTGATGATTTAGAAAAAATAACTGATCAAGAAAATCCATATACAAGAATTGTCTTTAGTAAAAAGTTTTATGAAGCAAGATCATGGTTAAAAAATGAATATCAGAAACTTGGATTGATAGTGTCTACAGATGACGCTGGAAACTTGATTGGACTTTTAAAATCAAAAACTAATACTGAGAAAGTGGTTATTATAGGATCACATATTGACACAGTACCCTCAGGGGGAAGATTTGACGGGATTGCTGGGGTTGTAGCTGCATTATGTGTAGTAAAACATATTAAAGAAAATGATATCAACTTACCTTTTAATCTTGCAGTATATGATTACCTTGGGGAAGAATTAAATGATTGGAGTATTTCATGCATTGGAACACGAGGTATGATAGGTGCTTTAAATCAAGAAATCTTGTCTAGAAGCAATGCGTCGGGAAAAATTTTAAAAGACGAAATAGATAAGATTGGTGGAAAATCTAATTTACTTACAAAACCATTTTCAATTATTGAAAATATTGTTGCATGTTTAGAATTACATATTGAACAAGGTAAAGTTTTAGAGCAAAAAAACATAGATATAGGCATTGTAAGATCTATTCCGAGTATTTCTAGGTTTAGTGTAGAAGTAAATGGTCAAGCTGGTCATAGTGGAACTATTTTAATGGATCAAAGAGCTGATGCTCTTGTTACTTCTTCAGAAATAATAACATTTGTGAATAAGTTAGCTTCAAGGTTAGCAAAAGAAAGTAATCAACATTTTGTTTCAACTATTGGTAAAATTAATGTTCACCCAAATGCTGCAGCAATTATTCCAGGTAAAGTTGAAATGACTATTGATCTAAGGGCTTCTAGTAAAAGCTCAAGAGATCAATATATTAAGGAATTAGAAAAACAAATTGAAACAATGAACCAAAGCGGTCCTTGTAAAATTAAAATGAAAAATATTGCTTTTGCACCTTATGTGGAAATGGATAAAGAATTAGTAAAGTTATTTAAAATATCTTCTGATGAATATGGCTTCTCAAATATTATAATGGATAGTGGCGCTGGTCATGACACAGCTCATTTATCAAGAGTTGCACCTGCCTCTATGATTTTTGTACCATGTATGGACGGTTTAAGTCATTGTCCCGAGGAATATGCGGAAATATCAGATATTTCCAAAGGTACCTCTGTACTATTTAAAATGGTAGAAAAATTAGCTAGTTTAAATAAAAATTAAATTGTTTTGAAAAAATCTATGACATTGTCTTTATTTTCTAAATCAAATATAAAATCTAGCATTCTATTTACTTGATTTTGATCAACCTTATTGGTTGAGGAAAAACAACATTTTGAAAATTTTTCTAAATATTCTTTCTCGGATAATGGTGCTTTTGGGTGACCATAAACGTGGTCAATATTAATTTCAAATTTGCTGTTATTTACAAGTGTAATGATAAATTTTTGTGGTGTAAGGACTTTTTGATCTAGTTTGTCATTCTTAATCATTGTAATTTTTTTAGCAAAATTTAATGTATCTTTATTATTTAGATATTTTTTTTCTGTAAAAGTTTCAATATTCAAATGATCATTTATCATGAAACTAGCACCAACAAATTTAGCACATAACTTTGAATAATTCGTTGTAAGATTATCAATTATTGGTCTTGCTACTAATTTGTAAACTCCAGGCGGAACAAAACATTCAATTGATTCAATGTCGTCTTTATTTAACCCATGTTTTAATTTTAAATCTTTTATAGCGTGAACTAACCCATGAGTTAGTCTTCCGCTTGGAAAAGGTTTATGAGCTAATTGATTAACCATCCAAAGTTTTCCGATATTCTCTTGGAGATATGAAATATCATAGTCATCATTTTCTATTAATTTAAAGTAACCGTGTTCTCCATTAAAAACTCTTTTAGGTCCTGGAAAACCTGCTTTTGTAAGATCCATAGAAGCTAAAGCTGCTTTTGCATTAAAACCAACTTGAAGTCCTAGAATTGGTACACCCTCAACATGGGATTGCATATTTCCACATGTTTGAGAATACATAATACCCAAAGCATTATGAATTTCCTCCATAGAAAATTTTTGTATTTTTGATAAAGCAGCAACAGCACCAAAACCACTTGCTGTGGCAGGTCTAAAAAATTTTAATTCCCCCCGAGCGCAAATACCTAAAAATGAAGCAATATCAACACCTAATGCTAAAGATATTAAAAATTCTTTCCCATTTGTGTGATGCCCTAAATTATTAATTTCTTCACAATGAGCGAGTAAAGAACTTAAAATAGCTGCCATAGGGTGAACAACTGCTCCTTCATGAATACAGTCAAATTCAAGACAGTGTATTTGATATGCATTAATAAGTGTTGAGGCGTCTCTTGAATACTTATCCCATGTTCCAAGCACTGTACAATTTTTACCCTTAGACCATGTGTGTGCAATTTTCTTAAGTTCGTTTAATTTTGAACCTGTACTTCCAGCAATTCCAACACCAATAGTATCTAATAAAAAAACCTTTAATTGTTTAATTGTTTTTTCACTTAAATCTTCATATTTTGACGAAAAAATATGTTTAGAGAAAATTTCTGCAACCTCTTCAGCCATTATTGATTCAATCTATTAATTGTTTTTGGATAAAGAGATAGTTTCAAACTCAGCAGGACTTGTTATTTCTATCAATTCAAGGTCATCAGAGTGCTTGATTTCTCTATGATGAATCTCTGGCGGCTGATAAACTACATCACCCTCGTTCAAAGTGAATGTTCCCTCACCTTCATATTCAAACTCTACACTGCCTTTTAAAATATAAACCATCTGAAATTTCAATTTATGATAATGCCATTCCCCATTAGCATGTTTACCTTCTATAGCTTTAATAACATTGGCTCCAAAATCACCAGAGGTTGCTTCTTCAATACCTAAATTCTTATATGAAAAAAAACCACGTAATCCAGATTCAAATTTGTTTTCTTTAGCCCTTGTAATTTTAAATTTCATTCTTGCCTCTCTCAAATAAATAATTCTTATTAAACTTCAATTTCTATAATATATCAAAAAATTACTTTAATTAAGAAATACCAATTTCTGTTTTAAAATCCATACCATGGCCATGACGTGACGTCGGTGTCAATGTTCCATTTTTCGGAAGAAGTGGCTCTTTCCAAAGATGATCATACCAGCCCATATACTCAAGCCATGAAGGGTTTTGAATAGAGGCAACAATATGTATTGAAAGTTCTGGAAACATATGCGGTGCAATTGTAATTCCAAATTTATTTGCTAGTTTTGAGCTATAAATCAAATTTGTATAACCTCCTCGCATTATGTCTGGTTGTAAAATTGGTATTTTTTTCCCTCTCATTAATGGTAATAAATCATGATGCGTAAAATTATTTTCACCGGTTACTATTGGAATTGGTGTTGAATTACATACTTTATCATAACCATCAAAATCGTCTGCCATAATTGGTTCCTCAAGCCACTCAGGTTCATAACTTTCAATCTTCGGGCATACTTTAATAGTTTCTTCTACCGTCCAACCTTGATTAACATCAATCATAATTCCAATATCTTTACCCAGTTCGTCTCGCATATCCCTTACATTGACAATGTCTTCGTCATTAGTAAAACAATGTGCAACCTGCATTTTTATAGACTTAAATCCTTGCCCAACATATTTTTTTGCTTTTTGTATCATACCATCATGACCTAGGCCTCTGTAACAACCTGATCCATAAACCGGTAAAGGTTTTTGATTTCCTTTCCATATTTTCCAGAGAGGCATTTCTTTTGTTCTTCCATAACAATCCCATAAAGCAATATCTAGTGCTGACATTGCCATTACAGTTATTCCCATCCTTCCTTGTATGAAAGTAGCATTCCACATTTTATTCCATAAGGCTTCAATATTATCTATACTTTCACCGATAATAAGTGGTTTTAACATTTCATTTATACACATTTCCAAAGTTTTTAACCCGCCTGCTAAAGGATGAAGATGACCAGTTCCAATAACCCCGTCTTTTGTTTCCACCTGAACAATTAAGAGATCTATCTTTTCAAGTGTTAAAAAGCCTGTTTGAGGAGGATCAGAAAATGGTACAGATATTAATTTTGTTTTTATAGAACTTACTATCAATGATTTCTCTAATATAATTTTATTATAATGATAGCTTTATTAAAATTAAAAACTCAAGGTAAAAATAACTAATATCAATGACACAGTAATATTTAGTTGATAGATTAAATCAGAAAAATAGTTGCTTATGTAAGGTTGATTTCAATGGACGCTCTAATTAATGGGGTAAATGTACCTAATTCACTTTTAGGTGAATTAAAAGACACTAATCTTAAAAATGCAACTGATGAAAAATTAAGACAATCACTAAATGATAATGGTTATCTCTTTTTAAGAAACGTTATTGAAAAAAATGATATTACTAAAGCTCGAAATGATATTTTTGAAAAATTAAAAAATGTAGATGAGCTAGAGGATCCATTTACTGAAGGCATTTGGTCAGGCAGATCAAAAAGAGATGAATTACATAAAAACAGAGGAGTTTTTTGGGAAAACGTAAGTAATACAAAATCATTAAGAAAAATTACAAATGGAAATAATTTAAAAAGTGTTTTTTCCAGAATATTTGGCATTTCTTCAATTGGCTTTGATTTTATATTTTTAAGAGCAGTATCAGGAGGAAAATTCACCCATATGCATTGTGATGCAGGTTTTTTCACAAGAAAAACTCAAAAGGTACTCACATGTTGGCTTGTTTTTACAGATATAACTATGGATAAAGGTCCTTTATTTATTATTGAAGGGTCTCACAAATTTTCAGATATTAAAACCAAATATAAAGGATTTGACGTAGACATTCACAAACATATGAAAGCTACAATAGACACTAACCCCATAACTTTTGCTCAAGAGAGAAATACAAAAATTTTAACTACTCAATTTAATCCAGGAGACGTACTTATTTTTGGGATGTATACTGTTCATGGCACTTTTGAAAATTATGCTAATGATAAAAAAATACGCTTAACTTGTGATATTCGATTTCAACCTCATAATGAATTGAGAGATCCTAGATATTTTGGACCAAAACCAACTGGGACTACTGGAGCTGGCTATGGCGAACTTAATAGCGCTAGACCACTTAATGAAGATTGGCATATAAGATAACATATAAAAATAAGCAAAATTTAAAATTGGATAGCACTACAAATTGTCTAACGCAAAAATACATGAAAGTTGGAAAATTGAACTGAACGAGGAATTCACTGCTCAATATATGTTAGATCTTAGATCATTTCTTAAGCAACAAATTTTGTTAGGTAAAAAAATCTATCCACCTATGAATAAAATTTTCAACGCTTTCAATTTAACCCCTCTTAATAAAGTTAAAGTTGTAATTGTTGGACAAGATCCTTATCACGGAGAAGGTCAAGCAAATGGGTTAAGCTTTTCAGTAGAAAAATTTAAAAAAATTCCACCCTCTCTTCAAAATATTTTTAAAGAATTATTTGATGACCTTCGAATAACTTCTCCACAAAATGGTGATTTACAAAATTGGGCTCATCAGGGCGTTTTGATGCTTAACAATAGTTTAACTGTTGAAAAAGGCATGCCTGGCTCACACCAAGGTAAGGGATGGGAAAATTTTACAGATACAGTTTTAAAAGTGATTAATGAAAAAAGAAATAATGTCGTATTCATCTTATGGGGAAGAAAAGCTCAAGAAAAGTGTAATTTTATTGATAAAAACAATCACTTACTTCTTGAAAGTGCTCACCCGTCACCATTTTCCGCTCATAATGGGTTTTTTGGTTCTAAACCTTTTTCAAAAACAAACAATTATCTTAAACAAAAAAATATTGAACCTATAGATTGGCAGTTATAAACTTTTAGGATTGAAATGGTAACAATTTTATGAGTACTAACAATACTATTGGAATAATCTATATCATAGTTGCTATGGCAACATTTTCTGTTCATGATTCCATATTAAAATTTATCTTTCAAAAAGTCTCATTATATGAAATTTATTTTGGACGAACCTTCATTGCAGCAACATTATCTGCTGTATTTCTACTTATTTATAAAAAAAAAATAATATTTATTACGCGCTACCCTGTTTTGTCATTGATAAGAGTAATTCTTCATTTTTTAGCTTTTAGCATGTTCTTTATATCATTAACGTATTTATCTCTAGCTGTAGCAACTGCCTTATATTTTTCAACTCCTTTTTTTATGTCAATTTTTGCTAGAACTCTTTTAAATGAAACTATTGGTTACAGAAGATGGTTAGCAATTTTTTTTGGGTTTATTGGTGTTTATATTATCCTAAATCCAAACTTATCTGATTTTGATTTTAAAAATTTATTACCACTTTTATGCGCACTTTTTTATGCTTTGTCGATGACTATCACTAAAATTACATCCGATAAAGATGACACATATACTCAATTGTTTTACTTTTACATTATAACCATAATTTTATGCTTCATCATGTATTTTGTTTTTGGCTCAGGTCAATTTGATAAATTTGATGACCCAACAATTAAATTTATTTTTAGAGAATGGTTTAGTAATTTTGATTATACTTTTAAGTATATTGTTTTAATGGGTATTTTAGCTTCAATTGCGTTTACATGTGTTTTTAAAGCATACAGTAATTATTCAACTTCAATTACATCTATATTTGAATATTCATTAATAATTTGGTCAATAATTATTGGATATTTTTTATTTGACGATATACCGACTATCAGAACTATTATAGGAGTAATTATTGTAATGAGTGCTGGTGTTTATATTTTTTTAAGAGAACAAAAAAAGGCTCAAGAAGTAAATTTAGACACTCCATTAAGAAGATAATTTTTTTTAAACTAAATTTATTAAACAACGGCTTAAAGGAACATAAATGAAAAATGAACATCCAGGAGTTACCTGTCTTTATAAATTTATTGATGCTTTTAATACAGCAGAAAAAATTAAAATTATAAAAAACTTACATTTTCCCCATTACGTTCACTCTAATGGAAATGAACCAGTTGTTTATAAAAATGGTGAAGATTTTTGGAAATCATTAAAAGTACAACTTGACACAATGATTAAAGTTGAAAATTGGAATTTTTCAACTTTAGATAAATGTAAAATTATTAACGAGACAAATAAGACTCTTCAATGTGAAGTACAGTTTAATAGAAGGTTAATAAATAAAAAAAGTTATGGATCAGCTAAAGGAATTTGGATTTCTACTAATAGAGACGGAATTTGGGCATTACAATTAAGATCAATGATTCCTGTTTCAGGAACAATTAGTTCTTTGGCAGGAACAAATATGAATAGTAGTTGAATATATGTAACTTTTGAAAGAAATTAGTGTATTGATAACAACTCATTGTACTGGAAAACAAAAGTAATTTTAAATAAAGATTTTTTTAAATGCTTAAAATATATTTTTTAGTTTTATTAATAAATACTTTTTCTATTTCTACAGTTGTAAATGCTGGATCGTCTCTAAAAATAATTGATGGCGATACAATTATACTTAACTCCGAAAAAATTAGATTTTATGGTATTGATACACCAGAAATTAAACAAACTTGTACTAATAATAATGGACAATCTTATTCATGTGGAGTTAAAGCAACTTTAGAACTTAAAAAAATAATTGGCTCAAGAAAGGTTTCATGCATAAAAAAAACAAAAGATAGGTACAAAAGATCTATTTCGATATGTTATGTAGATGGAAAAGATATTAATTCATTAATGGTTAAAAAAGGATGGGCACTCGCTTATAGAAAATACTCAAAAAAATATGTAAAGGACGAAGTCATTGCCAAATCAAACAAAGCTGGAATGTGGTCAGGAGATTTTATAGCGCCTTGGAAATGGCGAAGACTGAAGAATAAAAAAGTTAGATAAATCTAATCTTATTCTACATATCCTTTTGGTAACTTTTTCTTCTTAGGCTTTAACAATGTTTTTAAATGAGCAATTTCTTCGTCAGCTTTTTTGAATTCTGCTTGTTCATCTTCTCTCACTTCATCATTAATTCTCTTTTGTGCTCTTAACCTTCTTAATTCATACATTCTATCTTCTTCTTCTTCGGTAAGACTGTTCTCATCTCTTTCCTCTAGAAGCTCAAGCTCAGATTTTTGATTTTGGTTTTTATCAACGCCATCCTCTTTTTCTTCTATATTTTCATCAGCAACTTTTA
>ENA-OSEY01002684-OSEY01002684.1-marine-metagenome-genome-assembly--contig:-NODE-2684-length-11310-cov-3.281492_pt1 | contig 11310 bp, 10 predicted proteins | sample MGYA00248465_ERZ534230 | MGnify/ENA primary metagenome ERZ534230 (study PRJEB26409, sample SAMN06344110) | marine metagenome | isolation source: Sea water from surface | place: Atlantic Ocean:Southern... | reverse complement strand
ATTATGTCAGGATCCTGTTCTGCCAAGATGTTTGATGTTAGTCTAAACTCAAGCATTGTTCGTTCCAAATCTGATGAACCATTTCAAGAAGATGCTGGAGATGTTGATTTAGAAAGTGCCGATTTACTTGTCTCTGTTGGTAGAGGAATAGAAAAAGAAGAAAATATCCCAATGGCCTTTGAACTTGCTAAGGTCTTAGGTGCTGAGGTTTCTGCAAGTAGACCTGTTGTGGATTCCGGATGGATAGATTCCTTTCGGCAAGTCGGAAGTTCAGGAAGTAATGTTGCGCCAAAGTTGTATTTTTCGCTAGGTATTTCTGGTGCTATTCAACATGTGGTAGGAATGAAAGGTGCGAAGGCTATTCTTGCGATAAACAAAGATAAAGATGCTCCAATATTTGAGATTGCTGACTATGCAGTTGTTGGAAATGTTCTTGAAATAGTTCCCAAACTCACTGAAGTGCTAAAAAATCAATAGCACTTTTTTTCTTCTTCATACTACTTTAAAACGTAAATTGAAATGAACTATGTATTATGTCTTTGAATTTTTCACTAACTTACGTTAACGTTATTTGTATAACTAATACGTTAATATTATCATAAAGAAAAAAATTGCTGACAGCTCCTGAAAAAATAATTTTTATCGTTTTAGCTACTGCTTGTTTTGGTGCATCTTACATCACCTTTACAAAAATGTTTCGCGTGATTGGATTGGGAAAAGATCCGATTGATTGGAAGAAAGTTGCCCAGAATTGGAAAGCAGGTTTTTATACATTTATTTCACAAAAAACACTCTTTAAGACTCGACCAGTTGTGGGGTTTATTCATGCTTTAGTGGCTTGGGGTTTTTCTCTATATCTATTTGTCAATTTTATTGATGTTTTGTACGGTCTTATCCCAGATTTTAAATTTCTTCCAAATCATTTTATAGGCGATATTTATAGAATTTTTGTTGATATTTTTACGGTATTGGTCCTTGTAGGTGTAATATACTTTTTGATAAGAAGGTTTGTTTTAAAAGATAATCGTTTGCAGACCAATCCACCTGTCATGGTTTCGGATTCTGCTTTAAAAGGTATGAGATTTGACTCTTTATTAGTTGGATCATTTATTATCCTTCATGTTGGATCAAGGTTTTTATCGGCATCTTTTGAAATTGCTGGATCACATTCTGATTGGTCTCAACCTGCAGCTAATTTGGTAGCAAAAATATGGATTGGAATGGATTACAACACAATCATAGTAATGGAGCATATTACATGGTGGCTTGCTCTAGGACTAATTTTGCTTTTTTTACCTTATTTCCCCTATTCAAAGCATGCTCATCTATTTATGGGACCTCTCAATATAATGGCAACAGCAGATAGAAAATCAATGGCTGCTTTAGAAAAAATTGACTTTGAAGATGATGATATTGAACAATTTGGAGCAGCTCAGATTCAGCATTTACCTCAGACTCAATTGCTGGATGGATATGCATGTATTCAATGCAGTAGGTGCCAAGATGCATGCCCAGCGTATGAGACGGGAAAAGAATTATCTCCATCTGCATTAGAAATAAACAAAAGGTATTTTTTCAATGAAAATTTAGATATTTTAGCTAAAGGAGAAGCAATTGATAAGGCCTTAACCGATTGGATGTTAACAGAAGAAGCAGCTTGGAGTTGTACAACATGTGGTTATTGTGTTGAGGTATGTCCAGTTGGAAACGAACCTATGGTAGATATTTTACGAGCTAGGCAAGATTTAGTTATGATGGAATCTAAGTTTCCGGAAGAGGCAATGGAAACCTTTGAGAAAATGGAAAATTATGGTAATCCGTGGGGACTTTCCCCGCAAGATAGAGAAGTCTGGATGGATGGATATAATGTTCCGCTTATGCGTGAAAAGAAAAAAGTAGATGTTCTTTATTGGGCGGGATGTAGTGGAGCATATGACAACAGAGGAAAAGAGATATCTCAATCGGTTGCAAATATATTAAACAAGGCAGAAATTGATTATGGATGTTTAGGGAATGAAGAGATGTGTACAGGAGACTCAGCACGTAGGATTGGCAATGAATATCTCTTCCAAACAATGGCAGAACAAAACAGAGAGACTTTTGATAAATATGAGTTTAAAAAAATCGTTACGCAATGTCCTCATTGTTTTAGCACTTTAAAAAACGATTATGCGGAGATGGGAATTGATCTTGATGTTGTGCATCATTCTCAATTTATAGATGAACTCATTCAAGAAAATAAAATTGAACCTCAACCTTGGGTAGATGAAGATGTAACTTTTCATGATCCATGTTATCTTGGAAGGCATAATAATGAGTATGATGCGCCTCGAAGTGTTCTTCAATCTGTTCTTAGAGATGGAAAGATTAAGGAGATGGAAAAGGCAAAATCCGAATCCTTTTGTTGCGGAGCAGGAGGTGGAAATATGTGGTATGAAATAAAAACAGGCGAAAGAATTAATCAGAATCGGGTGAAACAAGCGGTAAGTACTAAAGCCAATACTGTCGCGGCCGCATGTAATTTTTGTAATATTATGTTAGAAGACGGAGTAAAGACTACTCAGAATGAAGAAAATATAAAGGTGCTTGATATTGCTGAAATGGTTTCTCAAAGTTTATCTAAATAGAACTATTTAATTAGCATTATTTTTTTAATTAATCTATGTTTTTCCTTTTTCAATTCTAAAAAATAAATTCCAGTTTCCCATTGGGAACCATTAATTTGAATAGACTGCTGCCCACTTATTTGTCTGTTTTCTCGAAGAGAGTAAATTTGTCTCCCTTTAATGTCATAAACAAAAATTTCAATGAAGGAATTACTAGAGGTGCTAAATTGAATATTTGTAATAGGATTAAATGGATTTGGGTAAACATTGAAAAGTGAAAGATCTAATAAATTATTCTCTCTATTGATGAAAGCAAAATCGCAATTGGTTGTGTCTTGAGAACCTAAATCCTCATAGGTGATGCAGCTAGGATAAGGAGGGCAGAGGTGGTTTGCGTAGAGTCCTAGATATTCTATATTGTCATAAATATCACATAGGCTTTCTGGGATATTTCCACTTAGTTGATTTTCAAAAAGAGTTAAATGTACAAGGTTATTCAATTCATGAAAGATATCAGGTACTTCTCCAGACAATTGATTGTTGTGCAAGTGTAAATTTTCTAAATTAGAAAGACTCACTAATTCAACTGGTATTTCTCCTTCAATAAAATTATCTGACAAACTTAGTGTAGTAAGATTAGTTAGATTTCCTATGGATTCTGGAATAGAACCTGTAAGATTATTAAATCTAAGATTAAGGTAGGTTAGATTGATTAGATCACCAATCTCTGGGGCTATAGTTCCAGATAAATTATAGCTAGAGAGATCTAATTCAGTAGTATTTGCTACAGAGTAACAGCTATCCCAAAGGGAGACCTCGTTACTATTGCAATCTGATACAATTTCATTTTTTATGTAGCTTCCCCAGTTACAAAGTTGACCAACATTATTTATCCAATATTCTAAATTATTTTCTACATCAAATGGTGATCCGTTGCAAGTACCAACGGACATCTCTGCTAGTTCCCATTCATTCGGAATTATATGCCAATTCCATGGAGAGTTAAAACCGCCATTAGTTTGATCTAGAGATCCATTGATATGTAAAGTTCTGTCTGTTTCAGGCAGTTCTAACTGGGCATAACATTGTCCAATTAGCGATGAATTGTTTGTTGCTACTATAAAATTAGATTCATCATTTTCTCCATGTATTCCAACAGTAAAAAGTACATAGCTACTATCTAAGATAGGATAACAGGAGCTAGTATCGGTAGAAAATTCAGAAACAAAATTTTGCCACTTTTCACCTACTAGTCTTGAGGGAAACCATGATGAGGAGTCTTTGTTACTGTTATAGCATTCCCAAGAGCCAATGGTGTATGTGTCTTGATTTCCTAGCCAACCGATACTGTCGGAAAGTGAGTTAAGTATAATTGGTTCAAATAGATTTGTACTGTGTGGAATTCGGAGATTGACTACAGTATTAAAAAAAGAATTTAAAAAACTAAAGTCTGTTACAAGGGAATGTCCTGCTCCTGGTTCCTTTGCTAAAATCCATTTTGCCCCCTCTGGACGGTGGTTTAGAAATATATTTGTTAAATTTTCAATTCGGTAATCAAGATCATTTTCACCAACAATCATAAGAGCGGGTACTTGGATGGCTAGCTCAGCATTGGTAGTATCATGATACCCACCTTTCTGAGTGATGAATCCAACTATTCTTTCTGGCTTCCATTTTGTAAAGTGATATGCAAACTGCCCCCCCCATGAGTATCCATTAATAAAGAACGGAATAAAAGAAAGCTCTTGATGTTGAGATAGTATTGCAAAAGAGTCCATCGCTGCTATAACTGCATCACCGATACCAGTATCCATATGCATATTAAAAATATGAGCACCCAAAACTGCAAAGTTTTGTCCCTGTGCTAGATTTTGATATGCAGTATCTGTAACAATATCTCTTGAATCTCCATTGTTGGGGTGCATGAACCAATATATTCCTCTTAGTGTATCGGTAGAATCATTGATCCAAATTCGAAAATCAGCATAGGTATAACTGGCAGTATCATTTTCAGGGATAGAGATATCAAATATTTCTGCTTTTATCAAGATTGATAAAAAGAAAAAAATCAGTAATCTCTTCATATTTAATCTTTAAGGCCGATCTCTTTCAGTCTTTCATCTAAATATTTTCTGGCAGTGTAACGCTTAGATAGAATGATATCATCTCTTGGATGAAGAAATAATGGCATCGAGAAGCGACTTTTATTTTCGATGTTATTACTTGGATTCACAACACGGTGAGTGGTGGATGGAAAATATCCCCCAGAAATTTCTTGAAGCATATCACCTGAGTTAATTGCCAGAGATCCTGGATCGCAACTCACATCATGCCAGTTACCATGAATATCTTGTACTTGTAAGCCAGGTTCCGTGCCAGCAACAAGAAGAGTAATTAAATTTATATCTTCATGAGCGGCACCTCTAATTGCGTCTGGCTCTTCTGTACCATCCAGAGGAGGATAGTGGATAATTCTTAATAAATGAGTTTTGCTGTCAATTATCATGTCTGGTAGAGGAGTGGAGAATAAGGATTTAATATGCTCTGGAGTTTCATCTTGGATCCAATGAAGTAAAGTAGAAGTAAGGGAAACAAGTTCTTTGTAAAGTTTTTTGGTATTACTGCTTAAGTCACTTGGAAGCCTTCCCCAAGGATAGAAGTGATAAAATTCTTTAATATCACTAATCACTGCACCCTTAGCATTTTCTGTTCCAAGAGGGAAAAAGCCATCCTGCTTTACAGAATCAAAAAGATACTTTTGTTTGTGTTTACCATTGAAAAATTTTTCCCATTCATTATATACATCATAAATAAGATTAAAATCTATTGGATGGTTATTTAATACTCCGAACCCAGTTTGTCTTAATGAGCGAGTAAATTCGTGACTATTATTAGAATCTTTATAGTTTATGGTTCGGACATTCATATCCGAAAATTAGGTTTAATCTTCCAAACTCGCCAATTGAATGCCTATCTCTTTCGATTTTTCAATGATGCGTTTATCTCGATAGAATTCATCATAATAAATTATTTTTATTCCAGCATTTGCGATTAATTTAAAACAATCATAGCAGGGGGAGGCAGTTACATAGATTTCAGATTGGTTTATCTGGATGCCGTTTTTGGCAGCTTGAACTATAGCATTTGCCTCTGCATGAGTGGTCCTAACGCAGTGCCCATCTACCATTTCACATCCTACTTCATCACAATGTGGAAGACCTTTAATACTTCCATTATATCCTGTTGAAAGAATTGTTTTTTCTCTAACAATAACAGCTCCCACATGTTTTCTAACACAAGTCGATCGTGTTGCAACTTCACGAGCAATATTCATAAAGTAGTCTTTCCAACTTACACGAGGTTTTGACATTATGTTAATTCGCTTCTATTAAAAATTTTCACAGCATAACGAGGTTCACCATAATATATTTTACTAGCAAATTGTGAAACTTGTGATGCTAAAATTAAATATGCCCAAGTGGGAACAGTGACGCTAGCACATCCTTTTATAATGACTTTTTCACCAATATATTGTTTCATATCGTGTTCTTTGACCATTTTTCGGAAAGATTTTTCACGTATTATTCCATCATCAAGAAAGTCATCTAAAAGAATTGTTTTCATGTAAAGTATGATATTATTTCATTCAAAGCTTTGCATAATTTATCAATATCTTGCTCATCATTATACAAATAAGTACTTAACCGAGCAGTTGCTGTTTCATTTAATTTTGATAATAGAGGTTGTGCGCAATGATGTCCAACTCTTACAGCGATGTTATATTCATTCAAAAACTGTGCTAAATCATGGGGATGTATATTTTTTATATTAAAACTAATAACTCCTATACGACTTTTAGCAGAGCCATGGATTTTAATATTTTCTATTTTGTGTAATTTATCTAAGCAATAATTGGTTAATTGTTTTTCATGATTTGTGATTTCAGACATACCAATATTTTCTAAATAGTCTACTGCAGCACCTAGGCCAATTGCTTGAATAAAATTAGGGGTACCTGCTTCAAATTTATATGGTGTTTCATTCCATGTTGCAGTTGTCATGGTTACTTTATCAATCATTTCACCACCGCCCATGAAAGGATCCATTTTATCTAATAATTCATATTTACCCCAAAGAACACCGCTACCAGTGGGGCCCAACATTTTATGTCCAGAAAAAGCGTAAAAATCACAGCCTAAGTTTTTAACATCTATTTTTTTATGAGCCGCACCTTGAGCTCCATCTATTATAAGTACAGCACCACATTTATTAGCAAGAGAACTAATTTCTTTGATAGGATTTATTGTGCCTAAAACATTGGAAATGTGCGTGATCGATACAATTTTGGTTTTGACATTAAATAAACGATCTGGCTGCCTTAGATCTAATTCTCCATCATCGGTTACGGGTATATATCGAATTATAGAACCAGTTCGTTTTGCCAATTGTTGCCAAGGAATAATATTCGAATGATGTTCCATTTCAGAAATAAGGATTTCATCCTCCGGGTTAATATCATTTCCCAAAGAATATGCAAGCAAGTTAAGTGATTCAGTTGCACCACTAGTAAATATTATTTCTTTGCTAGAATTTGCACCAATGAATGAGGATATTTTTTTTCGTGCTCCTTCATATTTTTCTGTGGCTTTAGCACCAAGAGAATATAATGCTCTGTGTACATTGGCGTTTGATTCAGTGTATGAAGAATTAATGGAATCCAGTACGGATTGAGGTTTTTGAGTTGTGGCTGCGTTATCCAAATAGACTAAATCCGACCCTTCAAAAATTGGAAAATCAGATTTAATTTCCTTTGACAATTGTGACATCACATCATGCCTAGTTCTAATTGAGCTTCTTCACTCATCATATCTCTATTCCACATTGGCTCCCAAACTAAATCAACTGAAACACTTTCAACCTCTTTAAGCCCATTGATTTTTCTATCTACTTCATCTGCAATAACAGGTCCCATTCCACATCCTGGAGCCGTTAATGTCATCTTTATCGCTACTTCTTTTCCCCCTTGAGCATCCTTTATCTTAAGATCATATATCAGTCCTAATTCGACAATATTGACTGGTATTTCAGGGTCATAGCACGTTTTTAATTGATCCCAAATTTGTTGTTCGAGATCACCTTTGATTTCAGTTGACTCTTTTTCGTCCAATTCGATGCCTAAAGCATCGGCATTTTCTGATGTAATTTGCACCATATTTCCGTTCATAATTACCGTATAATTACCACCGAGGGCTTGAGTTATTCGGACTAGATTTCCTGCTAGTAATTTTACCTCATCTCCAGACGGAACCATGTAGGCATCCACGTCTCGTAAAAGTCTTATTGATTCTTTCGGTATATTATTCATTGGACTATTTCATGAATTTTATTCACTGCACTTGAAAAACCATTGTTTCTTTGACTCGTCACAGAACCCTCCAATCCTATAGTTTGAAGAATATATTGGCTATTGACTGATAAAATTTCTTCAGAAGTTTGATTATTAAATATTTTTTCTAAAATATTTAGAAGGCCTTTAACAATTAGTGCATCTGAATCTGTGTGAAATGTAAAAGTATTATTTTCATGGTTTTTTGCAACTACCCATGCCTGAGAAGAGCAGCCATAAATTTTATTTGATTCAACCTTATCCTTATCTGGAAGTGACCTATGATCCTTTGCCATATCCATGAGCTGCAGAAATTTATCTTTCGGATTTTCAAAAATTTCGAAGATTTCTTTAAGATTTTTAAGCTCTTCTTTGATACTTGAAGTTGAATCTAATTTTCTATCCATTTATCAAAATCACTTTTTATAAAATTAATTATTTCTAGATTACCTGCTGAATCAAATATTTCAGAAACAAAACCATGAATTAATATTGATTTTGCAGTTTTATCATCGATTCCTCTAGAACGCAGATAGAATAAAGAATCTTGATCAATTTCACCAGTAGAGGAACCATGGGAGCATTTTACGTCATCAGCATTAATAACCAGTTGCGGATTGGAATTCATTCGTGCATTTTTTGAAAGTAATATATTTTTATTTGATTGATTTGAATCTGTTTTTTGAGCATCTTTTTCGACCATAACTTTACCATTAAAGACTCCGGAAGAATAATCCTTCAAAACAGTTTTAAAATTTTGGGAACTTATGCAATTCGAACTTTTATGATTAATCAGAATATGAGTGTCTAAGTGTTGATGATTTCTTAGTAGACATAAACCACTTAAATGACATTCAGCTCCCTGCCCGTTTAAATCTGAGTTTACTCCAATGGATCCAAGGCTTGATCCAAAACCGAAGTGAGAGAGATAATATTTTGAATATTTTTCTTGTTCTAAATGGATATTTCCTGCGTTTATGGCTTGATCTGAATCCTTTTGTAATCTAATGTGTTTGCAGTGACTGTTTTCTTTCAATGAAAAAATTGTAGTGGAATTTGAAAAATTTCCACTACCAAGGCCTATATGATGTTCAATCAAAGAAATAGAACTAGATTTACCAATGTCAACATGAATTCTAGGGGAAATCATTAGTTGATCTTTACCTGTATTTATAAAAACTAAAAGGATAGGAGATTTTATTTCTATATTTTTTTCAACAATTAAAGACATTCCGCTATCCATAAAGGCAGTATTAAGTAAATCGAAAGGTGAAGCAGTTGGTTGCGCAACTTTATTTTTACGATTACCGTAATATTCTAAATTTGTGAATATTTCTACACCCTTTGGCAAAGTAGTTAATTGCTTTTGATAGTGACCATTATTGAAGACGATTTTGTAATTATCTGCAGTCACTGCTTCTGGGTACTTAAAATTCTTTTTTGGGGCGTCGAAAACTTCAGAAATGCGGAAATCGTTATTTTTTAATGCTGAAAGATTGCTAAAACGAAGATTATCCCAAGCTTTTTTGGATAAGTTTTTCTTTAAAAATTCTTCAAAAGCATTTTTTCTTTGGGGATTAATCTTTGGAGAAAAATAGTCTCTGGTTAGTAATTTTTCAAACTCTGACTGATAACTAGAAGTGTTCATTTTTCCAACCAGCCATATCCTTTTTCTTCTAATTTTAATGCGAGTTCTTTAGTGCCAGACTTGACAATTTCTCCATCAATTAGTACATGAACAATATCTGGTTCTATGTATTCTAATAACCTCTGGTAGTGTGTGATGATTAAGAAAGAACGTTTTGGAGACTTATATCTGTTTACTCCATCTGAAATAATTTTTAGAGCATCAATATCTAGGCCTGAATCTGTTTCATCTAGAATAGAAAGGCTAGGTTCTAATGTGAGCATTTGAAGAATTTCATTTCTTTTTTTTTCACCTCCTGAGAATCCATCATTGACAGCACGTTGTAAATAAGAAGAATCCATTTTAAGGTCTTGGAGTTTTTCTTTGATTATCTTTAAAAATCCAGCAGCATCCAATTCTTTTTGGCCATTATATTTTCTTTTGGCATTTAAAGCTGCCTTCAAAAAATAGGTATTGTTAACTCCAGGCATCACCACAGGGTATTGAAAGGACATAAAGATTCCATGAAGTGATCTTTTTTCGGGGGTCCATTTAGTTATAGATTCATTTTTATATTTTATATCCCCTTGGGTTACTTCATATCCTTCTTTACCAGTAATAATATTAGATAGAGTACTTTTCCCGGATCCATTTTTTCCCATTATGGCGTGAATTTCACCAGGTTTAATATTTAAGTCGATTCCATTCAAAATGGATTTATTTTCGACCTTGGCGTGAAGGTTTTTTATCTCTAACATTATTTTATTGGTGAAGGGGTTAGCCTACACTTCCTTCTAAGGTTACTTCCATTAATTTTGTAGCTTCTACAGCAAATTCCATTGGTAACTCATTAAAAACTTCTTTGCAAAATCCATTTACAATCATAGACACAGCATCATCAATAGAGATACCTCTTTGCGCGCAATAAAATAATTGATCTTCTCCAATATTTGATGTTGTCGCTTCATGTTCCATTTTAGCGGTAGGGTTTTTTACCTCGATATATGGAAACGTGTGAGCACCGCATTTATCACCAATTAGAATCGAATCACATTGTGAAAAATTTCTTGAATTTTCTGCATTTTTCATAATCTTTACTTGACCTCGATACGTTTGCTGCCCTTTACCTGCGGAGATACCTTTGGATATAATAGTACTTTTTGTATTTTTTCCTATGTGAATCATTTTTGTTCCAGTATCAGCCTGTTGAAAATTATTTGTAACAGCCACAGAGTAGAATTCACCAACAGAATTATCACCTTTTAAAATACAAGAAGGATATTTCCATGTAATTGCCGATCCTGTTTCAACTTGTGTCCATGATATTCTTGAGTTTTGTCCCAAGCAGGTCCCTCTCTTTGTTACAAAATTATAAATACCACCGTTCCCAGTTTTAGGATCCCCTGGATACCAGTTTTGAACCGTTGAATATTTTATTGTAGCATCTTTATGTGCTACTAATTCTACAACTGCAGCATGAAGTTGATTTTCATCTCTCATTGGTGCTGTACAGCCCTCTAAATAACTTACATGGCTGCCTTCATCGGCAATAATAAGAGTCCTTTCAAATTGTCCTGTTTTTGCTTCATTTATTCTAAAATAAGTTGAGAGTTCCATAGGGCAACGAACACCTTTTGGAATATATACAAATGAGCCGTCTGTATATATTCCAAAAGGTGTTCGTTGCCCTA
>ENA-OSEY01002682-OSEY01002682.1-marine-metagenome-genome-assembly--contig:-NODE-2682-length-11323-cov-2.098791_pt1 | contig 11323 bp, 13 predicted proteins | sample MGYA00248465_ERZ534230 | MGnify/ENA primary metagenome ERZ534230 (study PRJEB26409, sample SAMN06344110) | marine metagenome | isolation source: Sea water from surface | place: Atlantic Ocean:Southern... | reverse complement strand
GCGAAGGCCGTCATAGAAGCTCAAATAGAAGCGATGGCAATAGATGACTGGTCTAAAGCTTACAGTTATGCTGCCCCAGCTATACGAAAACGTTTTGGTAGTCCCCAGAGATTTAAAGAAATGGTCCTTAAAGGGTATAAAATCGTCTACCGGCCGCGTTCCATTTCCTTCCAAGGTGTTGAAAACTTTGGTGTTGCTCCGGGTTTTGTCTTTCATTTGATTGGAACTGATGGTCAGGCGGCTAGAGTAGTTTATTTAATGATCAAAGATGACGATGAGGGGTGGCGCATAGCTGGCGTGCAACTTTTCAACATCAAAGGAAAAATCATCTAAGCTATTTGAATTAAGATTTATTTTCATTGAAGAAAATTGGAGGATTGTATGCAGGAATCCGTTTACACAAAGGGGTTCCCGGTAAGTTGGGAAGAGCTTCATAGAACTGCAAAGGCTCTCGCATGGCGCCTTTTAGAGGAGCCCAAATTTGACGGTGTAATCGCAATCACTCGGGGTGGATTGGTGCCGGCTGCTATCGTAGCCCGTGAATTGGAAATAAGGGTTGTCGACACATTAAGTGCCATTAGTTATCATGATAATTCTGCAGAAAAGCTTGACGAAAAGCAACGAGAGACTGTTCAGATAGTAAAGGCACCAAGTTATACTAAAACAGGAAAAAATTGGCTTATCGTTGACGATTTAGTTGATACTGGTGAGACTGCAAAAGCTGTCAGAGCCCTTTTACCCAAGGCTCATTTTGCGACTGTTTATGCAAAGCCCGCGGGACGGCCGTTAGTAGACACCTTCGTTACTGAAGTAAGTCAAGATACATGGATTTATTTTCCTTGGGACTTAGAACCAAGACCCGTTGATCCTATCAGTTTTAATAATCGCTAACTTGTTTCTCTTTCACTTAGCGCTTTTTCATAACCTTGGATTGACTTATCGCTCGTTAACCGATATATAGCCGGTTCAATATTTTTTGAGGCAAATCGAGTATTTTGACGGAGTTTTTCTGTGAAAAGAACATTTCAACCGAGTGTGCTTGTTCGTAAAAGACGTCATGGATTTAGATCTCGTATGGCTACAGTCGGCGGCCGCCGTGTATTGCGAGCAAGGCGAGCTAAAGGACGTGCTAAACTCTCAGCTTAATTGGGAAGTTTAAGCCCTATAACCACTATGAGATGCATTAAGTCGAAACGCTTGACGCGGATACTGAAGCGCTCGGAATACCTTAGGGTAAAGCAGCGGGGCACTTCTGTTGCTGAGTCAGGTTTGGTTATTCAAGCGGCTCCCGTCGCTAATAACAGTAGCTATCTCTACCCGAGGGTTGGTTTCACCGTAAGCAAGAGAGTGGGTAATGCAGTCAAGAGAAATAGGGCGCGAAGGAGGTTAAAATCCATCGCGTCAGATGTTTTGCCTAAAGAAGGTTTTCAAGCTTGGGATTATGTTTTTATTGGCAGATTGGTGACTTTAGATAGACCGTACGATTTGCTACTTGAAGACGCTAGGGCGGCACTTAGAAAGATACATCAAAAAACCATTTAAAAAAAGAACGAGTTAAATATGTTGCAGCTACTCCGACCAGCTCAGGCGATTTTTAGGTTTTTGCATTATCTTTTGATTTTATTATTGAAGCGCTTAATACAATTCTACAGGCTGACTCTTTCTTCTTTTTTGGGTAATGAATGTCGATTTTTCCCAACATGCTCGGAATATGCTCTCGAGGCTTTAGACAAACACGGTGTCATTATAGGTTTATTTTTATCGATTAAGAGAGTTATAAAGTGTAACCCATTGGGTGGTTCGGGAATTGATCCTGTGCCACCAAGGGCTTCTGAGCAAAATAGGCGATGTTATCATGAGTGATCAAAAAAATATGCTAATAGCAATTGCTATTTCACTGGCCATTTTATTAGGGTTTCAATTCTTTTATGAGTTTCCAAAGTTGGAAAAGGAGAGAGAAAGGCAAGCGCAAATAGCTGCTCAAGATAAATCACAACTTCCCACTCCTTCCAATCAAGGCCCGGGTGCCACGGTCCAAGCACCTGGGGGAGGCGTATCTGCCCCCGGCGTGAAAACTGAAGTGCTAACCGCTCAAAAGCGAGCAGAGGCTCTAAAATCTGCGCCACGAGTAGGAATTGAAAGCCCAACGCTTGTTGGTTCGATATCACTTGTTGGAGCGCGTTTAGATGACCTTGTTTTAAAGCAATATGGACAAACTGTAGAGGTTAACTCAGAAAGAATTCATTTGCTTCATCCTTCAGGGGCTCCCAAATCATATTTTGCCGAATTTGGATGGGTTGGAGGATCTGATAGCCCTAATCTTCCAGGTCCTACCACTATCTGGTCGTCTGATGGTAAGCAGCTCACGCCAGGGCAGCCAGTTACATTATCTTGGGATAATGGCGCCGGCTTAAAATTTGAACGGACGTATTCACTTGATCAAGGTTACATGGTCACTGTTACGCAAAAAGTGATTAATACAGGAGAAACTCCAACTGCACTATTTCCTTATGGGTTAATTGCAAGGTCTGGTACGCCTGACACGCTGGGATTCTACATTCTTCATGAAGGGCCTTTGGGTGTTTTTGACGGGACGCTTCGTGAATATGATTATGACGATGTTCAAGAAACAAGAAAAACAGAAGTAACATCCAACGGAGGCTGGATTGGTATAACAGATAAATATTGGTTGGCAGCCTTGGTGCCGGATCAGGCCGAAAACTTTACGTATCGGTTCGTTCACTCAATAGAAAATAAAGACGACAGGTACCAGGTTGATTACATAGGGCAGAGTTCGAGTTTGGCGGCTGGCGCCAGTATTGAGATTACAAATCGCCTTTTTGCTGGGGCGAAGGAGGTTAAACTCCTGGATTCTTATAGTGAAAAATTTGGCATCCAAAACTTTGATTTAGCAGTAGACTTTGGCTGGTTCTACTTCCTCACCAAACCATTCTTCTACGCGATCTCGTGGCTAAACTCATACCTAGGAAATTTTGGGCTAGCTATCCTCGCTTTTACCGTTTTGGTTAAAGCAGTCTTTTATCCATTAGCCAACAAATCTTATCGTTCAATGGCCAAAATGCGCGATTTGACGCCAAAGCTTATGACGTTAAGAGAACAATATGGCGACGATAAAATGCGCCTTAACCAAGAAATGATGGCGATCTATAAAAAAGAAAAAGTTAATCCTGCATCAGGTTGTCTGCCAATTTTGTTGCAAATACCCGTGTTTTTTGCGCTCTACAAAGTGCTATTTGTAAATATTGAAATGCGGCATGCGCCATTTTATGGATGGATAAAGGACCTCTCTGTTGCAGATCCTACATCGATTTTTAATGCATTTGGTCTTATACCTTGGACGCCGCCTGACTTTTTAATGATAGGTATTTGGCCAATTCTTATGGGATTAACGATGTGGCTTCAACAGAGATTAAATCCACAGCCAACAGATCCGGTTCAAGCTAAGGTGTTTATGTTCTTACCCCTCTTTTTTACATTTTTGTTGGGAACTTTCCCTGCGGGTTTAGTCATCTATTGGACGTGGAATAACCTTTTATCTATAGCCCAACAACGCTTAATTATGTATAGGATGGGCGTAAAATAAAGGTCTAGTTATATGGCTAAGGAGAACCTTAGTTCAGCTGGAGAGCCTGAGTTTGATTCGTTGCAGATTGAGCAGGGGCGACACTTATTCTCTCAGCAGTGTAAATTTTTTCATGGGACGGATACTCTCCAAAATCTCCCCCAGGCGTCTCTACCAGAAGTGGCGTTTGTCGGACGCTCTAACGTAGGAAAATCAAGCCTTATCAATGCAATAACGGGGCAAAAGTCGCTAGCGCGGACTTCGAACACCCCAGGAAGGACGCAACAACTTAACTTCTTTAATCTAGGAGATAAAATCATAATTGTAGACCTTCCAGGATACGGTTACGCAAAAGTTTCAAAAGTACAGGTGGAAAGATGGACTAAGACAATGAAACTATTCCTCAAAGGCCGCGTCCCTCTAAGGAGAATGTGTTTACTCATCGATGCAAGACGAGGGTTAAAGGATGTTGATAGGGAGATGATGGATCTCATGGATAGTGCTGCAGTAGTCTACCAGCTTGTGTTTACAAAAGTAGACAAGACTAGCCAGAATGAGCTACGGCGTAATATAACCGTGACCACGGAGGAATTGAAAAAGAGGCCTGCAGCGTTCCCGGTTTTAATTCAAACTAGTGCACAAGCCAAAACCGGATTAAAAGAGTTGAGAGCGAGTTTGGCTGAATTAGTCTTGTAGCATTACTATTGCTCTAGACCATACTTATAAATCGTCTCTATTCAGGAGCATTAACAATGAGCCGTTCAGATATTGAGTCACGCAGCGATTGGCTATCAAAGGCGAGTATTTTAACAGATGCTCTTCCTTTCATGCGGCGATACGCTGATTCTAGAGTAGTTGTAAAATTTGGTGGTCACGCGATGGGTGATGGCAATCTTTTTAATACATTTGCGTCAGACATGGTATTGCTGCGTCAAGTTGGAACTAACCCTATAGTGGTTCATGGAGGAGGTCCTCAAATTGGACAAATGCTGGAAAGAATGGCTATAAAAAGCGAATTTGTTGATGGCTTGCGCGTTACAGATAAGGCTACTGTTGAAATAGTTGAGATGGTTTTGGCAGGATCAATAAATAAGTCTATTGCTGCAGCTATAAACAAATCCGGTGGTAAGGCTGTTGGCATTTCAGGAAAAGATGCTAACCTGCTCACCGTAAAGAAATTGATGCGTAAATCATTAGATCCTGACAGCAATATTGAGAAAGTGACGGATCTAGGTTTTGTCGGTGAACCAAAATCCGTTGATAGTAAGTTGATAAACACACTTATCTCGGACGGGTTTATTCCGGTTATAGCTCCCGTTGGGTATGGGGAAGACGGCGAAACATATAACGTTAACGCAGATACAGCTGCAGGCGCTATAGCAGGTGCAACAGGGGCCCAGAGAATGTTAATGCTTACTGACGTAGAAGGCGTACTAGCAAAAGATGGGAAGCTCATACCGGAGCTTACTATTAATGAGGCGAACAAATTACAGAAAGATGGTGTTATATCGGGGGGGATGATCCCCAAAGTTGAGACATGCATTGAAGCAGTAAAAAAAGGAGCAGAGGCTGCAGTTATTCTGGATGGAAGAGTGCCCCATGCAGTGCTGCTAGAGTTGTTCACATCTCAAGGACATGGTACAATTATCAGAGACAACTGAGCATCTACTTGCTGGCTTGGCGGCGTTTTTTATCTTTTTTTCTGCGGTACATTAAAATATCAGCGCGCTCTATTAGGTCCGAGGCTGTCTTATCATAACTCCTATCTAGGCTAACGAAACCAGCGGAGATCCCAACCGGCTTACGTCTATCAACGGAAAACTCTTTGAAAAAATTGGTATTAAAGAGGAGTGGCTTGAATAGCGCCCTGGCTGCTGGTTTTTCTAAATTATTAAGCCACATCGCAAATTCATCGCCGCCAAACCTCGCGACGAAGTCTCCTGGGCGTGCTAAATTAATCAGAAAATTAGCTAATTTAACGAGTGCTTTGTCCCCCGCTTTGTGCCCTTGCGAATCATTGATGAGCTTAAAATTATCAAAGTCTATAAATACCAGAACGCCGGTGGGAGCTTGTGTTGTTACTTGCGCAAAAATCTTTTCTGTTAAATATTTCTCAAAAGTCCCTCGGTTAAGGAGACCCGTAAGTTGGTCTGTAGTTGATAAAACCTCTAATAGCTCCCTATTTGCAATGTGTTCTAACTCTATACCTATCAAATCCGCACATTGCTCAAAAAGAAATAAATCATCGTCATTCCAATTGCTACTGGCCCCATTCCCCCAGAATACCAGAAGCCCATTTGCCTCACGCTGATATTTTGTTACTTGCGCAATGCAGCGGAGATTTCTGTGATCAAAAATTAACCGGTTGTTTATACCGACATCTATTTTCTGAGATATCGGAACTGGCATTGCGCCAAAGGTGGACATTACTTCCCTTTGGCTATTAGCTTTGAGCCTGATTATCTGACAGCCATCGATAGCCAAGCTTAAGGTGATAGCTTTTAAAACGGGATCTAGCCCTTTTCTAGAGACTTCAGCTTCTCTTACAGACTGCGTAATAAAACTTATCACCCTCTCTCTGTTCTGGGCTGCTGCCAGTTCGATATCTCGGTAACGATCCAAAGTTACGTCTTTTCCTATTGCCCTCGTTCCTTTCCAATTACCTTGCTTATCAAAAAAAGGTTTTGTTGAAACCTGGAGTGTTATGGGATCTCCACTCGCGTGTTTAAAAACCAATTCGAGGTCAGATTGGGGGGTTTTCAATGTAAAATAGCGCTTTGAACTTGCTGGCGTGCTTTTATGTAATAATTTTGTGGCTTTTAAACCTACTATTTGTGAGTTCTTGTATCCAAAACGTTCGTTCCCCGATATATAGGTAATATTACCATCGCTATTTGTTTCCCAGGCAATATCGGCGGCAAGATTTGTAAAGTCCTTATATCGGCTCATTGCAATATTTCACCATCCAGCGGGGTTTTATAAAAAATGAGGTTTAAAAACTTTGTTTTACATAAGTTATACGGAAGGTGATAGGGTGCCATTGTTCCAAAAAAGAGGCAATAAAAGTAATGATTAAAAGTATGAAAGATAACATAAACACTTGGATATTCGACTTAGATAATACTCTGTATGATGTTGGAACCGATCTGTTTGCAAAAGTCTCAAGACGCATGACGGTTTTTATTCAAAATGCATTCCAATTTGATGAAGTGGCTGCAAAGCGTTTGCAGAAGGAGATGTTCCTAAAATATGGAACAACAATGCGCGGTCTTATGGTTGAGCATGATATGGATCCCGAAGAATTTCTGCATTTTGTTCATGATATAGATGTAAGTGATCTTGAACCAGACCCTGTATTGGAAAAATTACTAGGGGGCTTGCCAGGGAGGCGTTTGATTTTTACCAATGGGTCAGTTCCTCATGCTCAGAGAGTTACAAAACAATTAGGCATAGACCATCTCTTCGAAGGTGTTTTTGACATTGTAGCAGCTAAATTTGTCCCAAAGCCGGATCCAACTATTTATGAGCTAATGGTAAATAAGTACCGTGTCGACACACAAACGTCAGTCATGATAGATGATATGGCGAAGAACCTAATTCCTGCAGCAAACCTTGGAATAAGCACAGTCTGGCTCAGGCACGACAAAGAATGGTCCGCTAAAGATTTTTCAGCCGAACACATTGATGAAGAAATAGACGACCTAAAAAGCTGGTTGGCAACTGTTTGAGAATTTTTGTTTATTGGTGTTCTTGCTTGACACTATTTGGTTTGAAAAGCATTTTTCATTCTAATCGTAGTCAGGATAGATAAAAGGATTAAAAAATGGGTGATAGCCAATTGGAGTCCATAATAGATAAGGCTTGGGAAGATCGTGAATCTATCACAAGCGCCACTTCTGGTGAAATAAGAGATGCTGTGGAAGCGGCTTTAGAGTCTATGGACTCAGGTAAGGAGCGCGTGGCTTCGCCATTAGGCGACCACAAATGGAGGGTAAACCAATGGTTAAAAAAAGCTGTCTTATTATCCTTTAGGCTCAACGATATGGAGATGATTTCAGGTGGTCCTGGTGACAACCAAAGGGGTGCATCGGCCTGGTGGGATAAGGTACCGTCAAAGTTCTCAGGTTGGTCAGATGAGCAGTTTAAAAGTTCGGGGCTCCGAGCTGTGCCAAATTGTGTTGTTCGCCGTTCCGCGTACATAGCACCTGGCGTCGTTTTGATGCCAAGTTTTGTCAATTTAGGTGCCTATGTAGACAGTGGAACAATGGTTGATACCTGGGCGACGATTGGGTCATGCGCTCAAGTGGGCAAAAATTGTCATATATCTGGGGGTGCAGGCATAGCTGGTGTATTGGAGCCTATGCAGGCTGATCCCGTAATAATAGAGGATAACTGCTTCATAGGGGCACGGTCTGAAGTGGCAGAAGGCGTCATTGTTGAGACCGGATCCGTACTGAGTATGGGAGTGTATATTGGCGCATCAACGAAAATTATTAACAGAGAAACAGGTGAGATTACGATGGGTAGAGTACCTGCATACTCAGTAGTAGTACCAGGGGCGATGCCAGGGAAGCCGCTGCCGGATGGCTCTCCAGGGCCATCACTCTATTGTGCTGTAATTGTGAAGCAGGTAGATGAACAAACACGCACCAAAACATCAATAAACGACCTCCTGCGCGATTAAATGTCAACAGTAGATATTGATGTAATAAATCCTGTTGAGCTTAGCCAGAGACTCATTCGTTGTCCAAGCGTAACGCCCCATGAAGGTGGCGCACTAGATGAACTCCAGAGTGTTTTAGAGGGATTAGGTTTTCATTGCCGGCGATTACTTTTTTCGGAGGAGGGAACGCCTGACGTCGATAACTTGTATGCCCGGTTGGGCGATATGCGACCTAATTTCTGTTTCGCTGGGCACTCGGATGTTGTGCCTCCCGGGGATAGAGATGGGTGGGGTGAGGACCCGTTTTCAGGTGTCATCATAGATGGAAAACTCTTTGGTCGTGGGTCATCAGACATGAAATCTGCGATAGCGAGTTTTGTTTCTGCTGCGCATAGGTACATATTGAAAGTTGATGAAGAACTCCCTGGTTCAATTAGTTTATTAATCACTGGTGATGAAGAAGGACCCGCGATAAATGGGACAACCAAAGTTCTTGATTGGATGTCAAATAATAATGAAGTGATTGATGCTTGTATTGTAGGTGAGCCAACGAACCCTGATTATCTTGGGCAAATGATAAAAATTGGCAGAAGAGGAAGCTTTACCGGTTGGCTCACTGTTACAGGCGTCCAGGGACACACAGCCTATCCCCATTTAGCTGAAAACCCTCTGTCTAAGTTAGTGAAAATGTTGGAACCACTGGCGGAAGAGCAACTGGACCAGGGTACTGAATATTTTCCACCTACCACTGCAGCGATATCGTCAATTGATACCGGTAATAGCGCTTCAAATGTAATACCACAAAAAGTGACGGCAAGTTTCAACATTAGATTTAATGATAGTAGAACCGCTGAAGACATTGAAAAGTGGTTGCGAGCACATTTTGATTCAGTTGGTGGGAACTACACGTTAGAGACAGCATGCTCGTCTAATGCATTTATAACAGAGCCGGGTGCATTATCAGATGACTTGGTGTCGGCAGTAAAGGCTGTTGTGGGAACCCAACCTGAAATGAGCACAACCGGTGGAACATCGGACGCTAGATTTATTCGAAAGTTCTGCCCGGTTATTGAGTTTGGTGTAGTTGGGAAAACAATGCATAAATTAAACGAGCATGTAGAAGTAAAAGACGTGGAGTTGTTAACTGATATATACACGGAGTTACTAGACCGCTTTTTTAAGCGCGTTAACGCGTGATAAAATGAGTGCATTAGTTTCTGATGTAACCAAGGCGTTATTTGGTATCTGGTTAATTGTGAAAAATCGGGCAGGGGCTGATAAATTTTTTGATATATCGGTTGAGGGTTTTTGGCGTTCTTTCGTCGCCGCTATCTTAGTTTTACCAGCGAATATAATTATCACGGCGCTTGGCATATTAGCTGCTGGTGACGTTTCATATAGTATAATCGATGGGTTAAGAGACCTTTTAATATATATTATTAATTGGTTATTTTATCCTTTAATTGTTATTAGCGCCTGTGGATATCTCAATGCACATGACAAAGCGCTCAAATACATCATTCCTTACAATTGGGCTTCAATTCCGGCAGGTTATTTTTTTGCATTCGCAACTTTAGTAGGCAGAAGTCTTGAGGGAAGCAGCTTCGGCGCCGGATTGCTATTTGTAGCATACGTGGTTACGATTTTTTTATTTTTTGAAATTGCACGTCGTCAGCTAGAGATTTCACGGCTAGTAGCTGTTGGTGTTGTAGCGTTTGACTTTCTGTTCAGCATTGCACTAATTAGCGCATTAGGATTGATTAGATAGCTATCGTTAATAAATGACCTCCAAGAAATACAAGCCGTCGGCCGGTGCTGTAGGGCCTGCCTTGGCTCTGTTCTTTGCTAATAAAATTCGTTTGATATCGTCTGGATCCCATTTACCTTCACCAACCAATTTTAAGCTTCCCACTATATTTCTTATTTGTCTGTGTAAAAAAGATCTTGCGTGAGCAATAATATGTATTTCGTCTCCACTCTTACTTACTTTTATCATATTGAGTGTTTTAATGGGTGAAGCTGCTTGGCAATCTTTAGCTCTAAAACTGCTGAAATCATGTTCCCCTATCAACATTTCAGCCGCCTCTTGCATTTCTGCAATGTCAAGTTTTCTAGGAACGTGCCAAACTCTTCCACTATCTAGAGTTGGCGGTGACTGTCGATTTAGTATCCTGTAGAGATAGCGTCGCTCGATAGCTGAGAAGCGAGCATGAAAACTATCAGGCACGATCTCTGTTTCGATAATCTTTATAGGTTGTGAACCAAGATGGAAATTTATCGCTTTCCTAACCGTCGCTGGATCGTGATTGTTATTTAGCAGCGTAAAATGTGTCGTCATACCTAGAGCATGGACCCCAGAGTCTGTGCGGCCTGCAGCAATTACTTCAACTTGTTCTCCACAAAAATTTAAAATCGCTTCTTCAACGGCTGCCTGAATAGAAGGTCCATTATCTTGGCGTTGCCAACCCACATAATGGCGGCCATCATATTCTACTTTTGATCTATATTTTTGCATTCTTTTCTCGGAAAACAGCCCCATTTGAAACAAAAAATCATTAGGGTTTTAGCTTGTAAGCACCAGGTTATGCCAGGATAAAAAATTAGAACAATATAAACATATACTTATATATTGACATTGTGCGCTTTTTTATGCATAAAAAGGATTGCGCCGATTTGAGCTTCAGCTTGCGGGCGCATAAGAAGTGCTGCTAAAGCGTGGGAGGTTATCCCACTTGGATTTAGGTGACGGGATTATCGTTCTTATCTAGGTAGATTTCTCTAAAAACGTTTTCAAAGTCAGCATTTGTTCTAACGGATTGTGAAAACTAAGTATTGGAGAAGACTATCATGTCCAAAAAAGCGCAAAACCCAGAAACCGTATTATTGCATGCGGGTCATAGAGCAGATCCAACTACGGGATCAGTCGCTGTACCGATCTATCAAACAACTAGTTATCAATTTAAAAGTACAGAGCATGCGGCAAACCTGTTTTCACTTTCTGAACTGGGAAATATCTATACGAGAATAATGAATCCTACCTGCGATGTACTGGAACAGAGGATTACAGCTTTGGAGGG
>ENA-OSEY01002681-OSEY01002681.1-marine-metagenome-genome-assembly--contig:-NODE-2681-length-11323-cov-2.562333_pt1 | contig 11323 bp, 9 predicted proteins | sample MGYA00248465_ERZ534230 | MGnify/ENA primary metagenome ERZ534230 (study PRJEB26409, sample SAMN06344110) | marine metagenome | isolation source: Sea water from surface | place: Atlantic Ocean:Southern... | reverse complement strand
TGGAGCGGGAAACGAGGTTCGAACTCGCGACCTCAACCTTGGCAAGGTTGCGCTCTACCAACTGAGCTATTCCCGCAATAATAAGTTTGGCGTCCCGTAGGGGAGTCGAACCCCTGTTACCGCCGTGAAAGGGCGGTGTCCTAGGCCTCTAGACGAACGGGACATATCAAATCCTCAAAACCCTGAAGCTTAAATAAATAAACTGCACGGCGGAACCCTTTTTGGAACGGATCCATCATTAGCTCCGCCGACATTATATCGCTGGCTGAGCTCTTTGCAAGCAAGCTTTAACTTGTTTTCAAATCACTTAGAAGATGTCTCTCTATCTATAATATCCAGTTGCTCTTTTGACAAACCATGATAACGAGTCAGATCAAGGTTGGATTCCTCACGCGCATTAAGTTGTGATCTATTGTGTCCCCTCTTTTTATCAATTTGAGCCTCATCACACTCTAAGTAGCCATGAAATTTACTTGCATCCTCGATTAATTCATGCAAGCCAAAAATTTTTTCTTTCAGCTTTTCAATATCAGCATTACAACTCTTAGACTTTTCAATATTTCTAATTGCATCATCACAATTTTGCAATTCTTTATAAATGTGCCTGACAAGTAACCGCGGATAAAAAATTATTTCTTCTCCCATAGATTTAGAGCCTTAAATATTAAAACGTAGTTTATATCCTTTCTTTATATGGTTTTGCATTCCATCCGGGCCATCGTGCCTCAGTTTGTTTTATTGTAATTTCGTTCCAAAAAGACGATCCGGGCAATGGTATTCCTAGGCAACCGAGTTGATCAGGACTCCCGTTATTTATTATTTGACTCCAATCTCTTTTAGGTGAAACTTGCCATACATGAAAACCAATGGAATTAGTTCTTGCTAATTTATAACTAACACTCATCGAATACCTATGACCTTTTTTTTTCGTCAAGTTAGTACCACGATGAAATGTATCCAAACTATACGCAATTACAGTTCCAGCTTTTCCATAAACGGGTTTTTCTTTTTCTTCTAGTTTGACATATTTCTTTTTATCAACATTCAAGCATCTGTCACCAAGCACCTTATTTGAATCTTTTTTATTTACATAATGGAATGGACCATTTTCCTCACCAACATCGGAAAGATAAATTAAATAGTTCACCGCCTCTGCATTAATCCCAATAGGTGGAACGGTCAAGGTATGGTTATTAAAATCACAGTGAAGATACTGATTATAATCTGCCCTTTCCCCGAATTTCGCCCATGTGTGGCTTTGATATAATTGGATGTCAGCTGAATTTAATAATTTCCTGGATAAATCAATTAATTTAGGATGTAAAGATAACAAATTCATGTCTACAGATGCTTGAAATGGGAGTGTATCAATAAATTCAAATTGATTTTTATACAGTTCCGATTCACTTCCCGTATGATTTGCTTCGTATCTATCTTCTGATTGGCTTGCATCGCCATACATCTTCTCAAAATCAATCTGAACTTTTTTGATCTCTGAGACATCGAATAAATCTTCGATAACGATAACCCCTTCATCTATCCATCTATTTCTCAATTTATCCATAGAAATTACAGTTTGTACGATATTTACTCTTCTGCATTAGATGACATAAGTATGCAGATATTCATTGCGTTTTCGATATTTTTTTCTAAGCAGATCAAATATTTGACCTGCCTTCACTCTATTTTCTCTAGATTTAAATGTCTCTTTAAAAAGCTCATTATCAACTCTTATATCATATCCATTCAAACAAATTTTAGAAAGATCGTCACCATTCAACAAACTGCCGTCCTCTAAATCTTGATTTATCTGGCTTCTAGGAGGTATATGCTCATCAAAACCGCACCAAGCTTTAAAAGCTTTATGTAACATTTGTGTGCCTCTTACTTTTCCTTCTATTGTGTTGCCAGCAATATGTGGTGTGCCAATGTCAACTAAATCTAGAAGCTCTAAATCAATATTCGGCTCATTCTCCCAAACATCTAATGCAACTTTTATGGAATTTCTTGCTTTCAAAAATTCTAGAAGTGCCTTATTTGAGATTACTGCACCTCTACCCGCATTGATTATTATTGTATTGGGTTTAAGTGATTCTAGTAGTTCCTTCCCTACCAAATGTTTTGTAGGAAACTCACCGGTCTCTGTCAAAGGAGTATGAAAACAGAGAATATCGCTTTGAGCGATGCGATTGAAAACACTGATTTTAGGGACATCTTCTCTCTCAACAAATGGGTCGAAATAATTGCAACTTACTCCAAATCGAGAGAGAGCATCAATTAGTTTTGAGCCAACATTCCCGCATCCAATTACACTTACTTTTTTATTTGTCCAATTCTCACACAAAACTGACATTGCAGATAGAGAATACTCTGCCACTGCAAGTGCATTACAACCTGGAGCATAATCAAATTGGATGTTAGTTTCACTTAAATAATTGACGTCCAGATGGTCTATACCACTTGTTGCAGAGCCTACATAGCGAACCTTAGTACCTCTCAACAAATTTTCATCGATTTTGGTTACAGATCGTACCAAAAGAACATCAATTGATTCCAAATCTTTAGATGTTATATGTCGGCCTGGCATTACTTTGATGTTGCCATGCTCCGCAAAAAGAGTGCTGACTAGAGGCATATTTTCATCAGCTAGAATATTAAATTTATTTTTGATTTGCTTCTGCATTCGGACTGTATTTTAAGAACTTAAGCGTGGAGAAAGTATAATTAATTAACCTTAAAAAATTAATTAATAACACTACCGTAGTTCATCAACCTATCATAGCGGCGAGCGACCAAGTCGTCGGTTGAAATCTTTTTTAGTTCAATTAACTGCTCAGCCAGACGGGTTTTCAGATTCACGCACATCTTCTCCATGTCTCTATGCGCGCCACCTAGGGGTTCTTTAATTGTCTCATCAACGATCTTTAATCTTTCAAGACCCAGAGAAGTTACTCCCATTGCCTCAGCAGCAATTTCAGCTTTTTCGCTGCTCTTCCACAAAATATTTGCGCAGCCTTCCGGCGAGATTACGGTATACGTACTATATTCAAGCATATTGACATGATCTCCCACACCAATTCCAAGTGCACCACCTGAGCTACCTTCACCAATCACTGTGCAAATGATAGGTACTCTTAACCTCGACATTACAGCGAGATTTCTTGCTATTGATTCAGAAATATTTCTTTCTTCGGAGTCGATGCCAGGATATGCACCAGGTGTATCTATAAGAGTGATAACGGGAAGATTAAATCGTTCTGCTAACTCCATTAATCTAAGCGCTTTCCTGTAGCCCTCTGGTTTTGGCATACCAAAATTGCGCATTACTTTCTCTGAGACACCTCTACCCTTCTCCTGACCAATAACCAGCAATGGTTGATCCTCTAAGCGACATATTCCCCCTATGATTGCATTGTCATCACCAAAATGACGATCACCATGCATCTCCTCCCAATCGGAAAAAATCGTTTTAATATAATCAGAAGCATAAGGACGATGAGGATGTCTAGCAACCTGGACTATTTGCCATGGTGTTAATTTTGAATAAATGCTTGAAGTAAGCTTGTTTGACTTCTCTTTGAGCTTATTTACCTCTTCAGCGATATTCAGCTCGTTATCATTGCCAACGAGTTGCAATTCTTTTATCTTCGACTCTAACTCAGCAATTGGTTGTTCAAAGGGTAAAAATTTTAAATCCATTTTAGTCTGCACCTTTAAATGAGCCACTTATCTTACTAGCTGAATTCAAAGCTTATATTACTTGCACCAAAGTCGCTCATCAACCCGTCTATAAGTTCATCTCTGGGATCAACTCTCCAAGCTTTATCCGGCTCAAGCGAGACAGACGATGACCCATTATGATACTTTATCTGAATAGCAGTTGTGCCATCTTTGAAATTGCTAACTCTATCCCGCAAAGATTCAACCCAGCTATCATTACCACTATAAATAACTAATTCAATTTTCTGTAGCTTATCTTTACGAAGCTCATAGAATGACTGAATTTTATCCACAACTATTTTATTGCCTCCCGAAAATTTATCCTGAACCACCTCGCCTGTCGCGTAGATCAAAGCATCATCATGCAAATATTCTCGATATTTGTCGTAGGTCTCAGCCCATAACGTAAATTCAACTCTACCATGTTTATCGTCTAAAGTTACTGCGGCAAAATTTTTCCCTTTTTTATTTTTAATGACTCTTATCGAAGTTATCAATCCAATGCATCTGATAGTTCCTGTTTTTGATTTTATGTCACTTAATCTGCACAAATTTAAACCTTCAATTTCACTTTGATATTGATCAAGTGGGTGTCCCGTTAAATATAGTCCTAGTATTTTTTTCTCTTGATCAAGTCTTTCTTTCGTTGATTGAACAACTATTTGTTGCGGCATTTTATGCTCAATCTCTTTAGAAGTCTCGGATATAGAAGTACCAAAAAGATCATCAATGCCACTTTCTTCATTTTTTGATACTTGATCAGCTAACTTCGAAGCATCATCTAATGCCACAGTCAACCATGATCTGCAGTAATCTAATGATTCTGACGGTCCTATCTCATCAAATGCACCAGCTTTAATGAGAGCCTCTATTGATCTTCGACTTAATTTGTTGGGATCAACACGAGAGCAAAATTGATAAATATCCGAGAAAGCACCACCTTTTTTTCTTGCGGTCACAATAAGGTCCACAACTCCTTCACCCAGTCCTTTAATTGCACCAAGTCCATAAATGATCGAACCATCCTTAGCTACACTAAATTTATATTCACCACTATTTATGCTTGGTGGAAGGACATTAATTCCAAGATTTTTACAATCCTCTATGTAGGGAACAATCTTATCTGTTTTATCCATGTCAGATGACATTGTTGCAGCCATAAACTCTGATGGGTAATGAGCTTTTAACCAAGCGGTCTGGAAGGCTAGAAGTGCATACGCCGCCGAATGAGATTTGTTGAACCCATATCCAGCAAATTTCTCCATTAAATCAAAAATATTTGATGCAAGATCTTTGTCAAACCCTTTTCTTACGGCACCTTCAACAAACACTTGTCTTTGTTCTGCCATTTCCTTCACATTTTTTTTGCCCATTGCTCTTCTAAGAATATCTGCACCACCAAGCGTGTATCCACCCATCTCTTGAGCTATTTGCATAACCTGCTCCTGATATAGAATCACACCATAGGTAGGAGACAAAAAAGGCTTCAAACAATCATGTTGATACTTAGGGTGAGGATAACTAATTGATGATTGACCTTTCTTTCTGCTAATAAAATCGTCAACCATTCCAGACTGCAGTGGCCCAGGTCGAAAAAGAGCAACCAACGCAATTATGTCGTCAAACCTATCGGGGCCTAACTTTTTAATCAACTCTCTCATACCTCGTGACTCGAGTTGAAACACTGCAGTCGTATTACCACTCTGCATAAATTCAAAAGTCTCTCGATCATCAAGATTGATATCTGTAAGCTTTAAATACTTTGATTGACTATCCTTATCTCTATTTATTAAATCAAGGGTCCAATCAATTATAGTTAAAGTACGTAGTCCTAAAAAATCGAATTTGACTAAGCCAACATCTTCAACGTCATTTTTGTCGAATTGAGTCATGGCAGAGGACCCAGATTCATCACAGTAAATAGGCGTAAAGTCAGTGATTTTTGATGGAGAAATTACCACTCCACCTGCGTGCCTTCCACAATTTCGTGTAATTCCCTCCAGTTGAGTTGCCAAATCCCAAATTTCACTTGCATCATCATCATTGTTTATAAAAGTATCCAGTTCTTTCTCTTTTGATCTGGCGCTTTCAAGCGTAATCCCAATCTCAAAAGGAATAAGTTTGGATAACTTATCACCTAAAGCATAGGGTTTTCCTAAAACACGAGCTATATCTCTGACAACAGCTTTTGCGGACAATGTGCCAAAGGTCACAATTTGAGATACTGCATCTCTGCCATAACGATCAGCCACATAATCTATAACTTTATCTCTTCCTTCCATGCAAAAATCTATGTCAAAATCGGGCATAGAAACTCTTTCAGGATTCATAAACCTCTCAAAAAGAAGATCATGTTCAATAGGGTCTAAGTCAGTTATTTCAAGCACGTATGCAATTAAGGACCCGGCACCTGATCCTCTGCCCGGGCCCACGGGTATCTTGTTTTGCTTAGCCCATGCGATAAAGTCCATTACAATCAAAAAATAACCAGAAAATCCCATTTTAATAACGACTTTAAGCTCATAATTTAATCTGTCTTTGTAGGTTAAAACCGTGTCTTTATTTAGATGATGATGTTTAATATTCATTGAGTTCAAAGCATGATATTTTTGCTCCAAACCCTTTATCGCTTGTTTTGTTAGGAAATCATCAGCGCTGAGACCGTCAGGAATCGGATAATCTGGCAAGTAATTGTCGCCTAAACTAATTTGCAAATTACACCGTTTCGCGATTTCTAAAGTATTATCAATCGCCTCGGGAATATCTTTAAAAAGATCTATCATCTCGCTCGCAGATCTGAGATATTGCTCTTCTGAGTATTGCCGCTCTCTTCTGGGATCATTAAGTAATCTGCTATCGTGAATGCAAACTCTCGCCTCATGGGCTTCAAATTCTTTCTGTGAGATAAATCTGACATCATTAGTGGCAACTAAGGGGCAATCAAATTTAGCTGAAAGATTCAGTGCTTTCTGAATAAAGCTCTCTTCACCAGTACGTCCAGTTCGTTGGATCTCAAGATAGAATCGATCATCGAATAAATCTTGATTTATTTTCAGTATTTCCTTCGCTTCCTCGTCTTTATTAACTGATAGTAATCTACCGATTTCTCCCTCTCTACCTCCTGATAATGCAATCAGTCCACTGTTAAGCGTTTTGAGCCATGAAAAATCAATCACTGGGGCAGCATTTGTATACTTCGACAAATATGCATCGGAAATTAACTTTGTTAGATTTCGATATCCAATCTCATTTTTTATTAATAAAGTCATATTTGTTGGTTTTTTCGAATTAGAATATTTAATGAGGACATCAGCGCCCATAATCGGTTTTAAACCAGAAGATCTTGCTAACTTGTAAAATTTAACTAATCCAAATAAATTATTAAAATCAGTTAGAGCAACGGACGGCATATTATCTGAAGCTACTCGTGAAGTCAGATCTTTTAATCTAACAATACTATCAATCAAAGAATATTCTGAACGAACTCGGAGATGAACAAAGTTTTGTGACATTTTTAGGGTGTTAACAAATGTGATGCGTTTATTCCATAATGATTGAAACTATCTTTCATAAGATCAAATATAGATCCATCATAATCAGGTATACTTTTCGATGATTCTGATATCGATTCTACCCTATCACCCCATTTGATGATTCCAGCTCCACACGTTAGGCCTGCTCCAAATGTTGCGACTAAAATATTCATTCCAGGCTTTATTCTTTTGTCATTTAATGCGTCAACCATTGCAAGTGGAATTGAAGCTGCGGACGTGTTTGCGTATTCGTCAATACGGACAATGACTTTTTCCATGGGATAATTCAAGCGCTTAGCAAGTGATTGTATAATTCTCATATTAGCTTGATGAGGGATAAATAAATCAATGTCTGCTACTTGAATATCCTCTTTTGACAATACATTATCAATAGCATCAGACATGCCCTTTACAGCATTCTTGAATACTTCTTGTCCCTCAAAATTCAAAGAGACAAATATGTCATTAGTAAAATGTAATGGAGAGAGTCCCCAGCTGGGCAAATGCAAACATTCTCTTGTATCAGGTACGCAACTCATAAACGCAGTCTTTAAACCAGTATCTTTATCACTCGCTGTCAAAAGGACGGCACCAGCTCCATCCCCAAATAAGACACATGATTCACGTTTGTTCCAATCCATAGCAAGCGAGATTCGCTCTGCTCCAATAACCAAAGCTGATTTAATCGAACCTGCCTTAATCATATCTGAGGCAACATTTAATCCATAAAACCAGCTAGTACATGCAGAATTCAAATCAAAGGCGGCGGCTTTAACCGCGCCAAGTTCGTTTTTAATCCAGCTTGCTGTATTTGGACAATACTCCTCTGGAGAAGTTGAACCAAGAATTACTAGATCCAAAGCTTTAGCATCGAAACCACCCGAGGAAAGCGCCCTCTCTGAGGCTAACCATGCCATTTTGCCAGTAGAAACATGAGAATAATGCCTCCTTTTGATACCTGATCTGGAATATATCCACTCATCATTGGTATCTACCACTCGGCTAATATCCTCATTAGACATAATCATGGGTGGCGCATAACTTCCCCATCCAGAAATCTCTGCATACTTCAATTCAAAATCTCCACACTAACCTTCTACATCTTACATGTTGTAGATAGATTGTTACTAGAATTATATTTTAATTTTTGTTGAAAACTTTGTTTGCAAGAAAATTACACATATCACAAAAGATACTCTTGTCTATCATTTATTAGCTCACTAATCGGAGAGAATGTTCTTCTGTGACAATCACAAAAGCCTTTTGCTTTTATTGCTGCTTTATGTTGAGGTGTTCCGTAGCCTTTATTTTTTTCAAAGCCATAACCAGGATATTTTTTTGCAAGTACGTTCATCTCCTCATCGCGTGTTACCTTTGCAATAATTGAAGCTGCCGAAATTTCTGGCACTTTAGAATCACCTTTTATGATGGCCTCACTCTCGTATTCCCATCTTGGTATAGCATTTCCATCGACCATTACCCTATGAGGCTTTATTACTAATGAGTCCACTGCTCTTTTCATTGCCAAAAGAGTTGCTTGTAAGATGTTGAATCGATCTATTTCATCAACGCTTGCCCTGCCAATCGAATAACAAATACAGTTTTGAATAATTTCCTTATAAACAAAAGATCTCTGAAGAGCATTGATGGCTTTTGAATCAGTTAAATCATCTATCGGTTTTTTAGATTGCAGAATTACTGCTGCTGCCAAAACATCACCGGCTAAACATCCTCTCCCAACCTCATCTACGCCAGCAACCAGATAATTCCCATTTGGTTTCATAAATTCGATGCTTCGATTAATTCACTTACGGCGCCAGCGCTTATTTTTCCAGAGTTCTGCATTAAAGGCTGGCTCAGTCTCTTGAATGTATTCTGAATAGCAACTAAGTCAGTGTGAAAAACAAGTTGCTCTAACTCGTACAGTATAGACTCCGAATTTGCATTTTCTTGAAGTAACTCCGGTACTAACATTTTTTGTGATAGCAAATTTGGTAAGGCGACAAATTTTGTTTTAATCAAGGGCTTTGCAACCAAGAATGTCAACCAGTGCAATTTATAAACCACAATCATCGGTTTCAATAGCAACATTGCCTCAATAGATGATGTACCAGATGCCAACAACACCAAATCACTTTCGCGCATTACTTTATGAGAATCACCAAGTGTTAACTTTATGTCATGATAACCATGCTCTGCACAAATCTCTGATATTTGCTCATATCGGCTTTGATTTGCCGCGGGTATCACTATTTCCAGTCCTATATTATTTTTTATAGTAAATTTATCTATCGCCTCTAGAAATATAACTAATAACTTACTTACCTCTTCAGCACGACTTCCTGGCATTACGCACAGACTAATTTTATCTCTATCTGAGAGATCTAATCTTTTCCGTGAAGATAATCTACTGTTCACAAGTTGAGATGCCAAAGGATGACCAACATTTTTTACAGGTATGTTATTTTTCTCATATATTTTATTTTCAAATGGGAAAAGGGTTAACATCAGGTCTACGCATGCCTTTATCTTTTTCACTCTTCCTTGTCGCCAAGCCCATACAGACGGACTAACGTAGTGCACCGTCTTGATAGACATAGATTTTAAAATTCGTTCTATTTTTAAGTTAAAATCGGGGGAATCAATACCTACAAAAACAGCAGGCGGATTTTGCGAATATCTTTTTATTATTGATTTTTGATGACGTAAGAGCTCAGGAAGTCGTTTTAAAGGCTCCATAATTCCCATAACCGACAGTCGATCCATATCAATAAATGACTCAAATCCCTCGGAGATCATTGATGGACCGCCCACGCCTTCAAATAAAGCATTCGGATATATTTTTTTAAGGTTTCTTATCAGATCAGCGCCGAGTAAGTCTCCAGATTTCTCTCCCGCTACCATTGCGATAATTAATTTATTTACTTTCATTAATTATCGAATAATGCCGCGTGTAGAAGCTTCAATGGAAGCAAGAAAAATTTTTAAAATATCACTTTCTCCCAACGAAGAAATTTCCTTGATTGAGTCTGAAAGTTGCAAACCTCTCCTGTATAAAATTTTGTATGCTTTATTAATTAATGAAATCTCATCAGCTGTAAATCCACGTCTCTTGAGCCCCTCTCTATTTATAGTTCTTGGTTCAGCGGGATTACCTGCTACTGTTACGAAAGCAGGCACATCATGATAAACAAATGCAGTGGGGCCTATAAAACAGTGTGCCCCAAGACTGACATACTGATGTACTGCTGCAAAACCAGAAAGTATGGCCCAGTCCCCCACTGTCACATGACCGGATATTGCTGCATTATTTGTCATAATAATGTTATCGCCAATAGTACAATCATGCCCAATATGAGCGTATGCCATAAGCAAATTGTTATCACCTATCGAGGTGACACCTTTGTCTTGGATTGTACCTCTGTGAATAGTCACACCCTCTCTTATAATATTGTTACTGCCTATGACGAGCTTCGTTTTTTCACCTTTATATTTTAGGTCTGGCGTGTCATCGCCCACTGTTGCAAATTGATAAATTTTATTTGCATTACCAACTTTTGTTGGACCTTTAACAACAACGTGAGAGCCAATTTCACACATATCACCAATCTCGACATATTCACCGATTTGTGTCCAGGGGCCAATTTTGACGTCTTTTCCTATTTTGGCGGACTCATGGACAATGGCACTGGGATGAATCACTTAATTTCATCCTTGTCGGTATAGGCACATAATAATTCTGCTTTGCAGACAATTTTGTCATCAACCAATGCTTGAGTTTGGAATCGCCATATATTCCTCTTAACCGTTTTCACCTCAGATTTAAGTATTAATTTGTCGCCTGGAACTACAGGTCTTTTAAATCTGACATTATCAACGCCTGCGAAAAGGTACAATTTCCCATCGGAAGCAGTAGTATTTGTCGAGGCAAATCCAAGAATTCCAGAGACTTGAGCAAGCGCTTCAATCGTCAAAACACCAGGAAAAATAGGGTTTGATGGGAAATGACCATTAAAAACTTCTTCATTTATAGTAACGTTCTTGTATCCAGAAATATTTTTAAATGCTGT
>ENA-OSEY01002678-OSEY01002678.1-marine-metagenome-genome-assembly--contig:-NODE-2678-length-11329-cov-10.161749_pt1 | contig 11329 bp, 10 predicted proteins | sample MGYA00248465_ERZ534230 | MGnify/ENA primary metagenome ERZ534230 (study PRJEB26409, sample SAMN06344110) | marine metagenome | isolation source: Sea water from surface | place: Atlantic Ocean:Southern... | reverse complement strand
GACAATATCACAAATCAAATGAAATCATTAGGAATGAGTTGTGATTGGTCAAGAGAAAGATTCACCATGGATGAAGGCTTATCTAAAGCTGTTTTAGAAGTTTTTGTTTCTTTATACGATAATGATTTAATTTACAAAGGAACCCGGATGGTTAATTGGGACACAAAGTTAAAGTCTGCTGTATCAGATCTTGAAGTATCTTCAGAGTCGCAATTAGGAAAATTGTGGACAATTAAGTACAAAGTCGGTGAAGAGTTTTTGTCAATTGCAACAACACGACCTGAAACTTTGTTAGGGGATACAGCAGTAGCAGTTAATCCAACTGACGAAAGATATAAACATTTAATTGGTAAAACTATTCAAATTCCCGTTGTGAATAGAGATGTAAAAATAATTGCTGATGAATATGTTGATAAAGATTTTGGATCAGGATGTGTAAAGATAACTCCAGCACATGATTTTAATGATTATGAAATTGGCCAAAGGCACGATCTTGAATTGATACAATGCATTGATTTCGATGGAAAAATTGTAAATGATGATTTTGTTCCTGAGCACCTAAGAAGCCTAGAAAGGTTTGAAGCAAGAGAAAAAATAATCCAAATTTTGGAAAAAGAAGGTCTTCTTGAGAAAGTTGAAGATCATGAAATACAAATTCCTAAAGGAGATAGATCAAAAACTATTTTGGAACCAATGATTTCTGATCAATGGTTTGTAAAAACCGAAAAACTTGCAAAAGATGCGATTCGTGTCGTTGAAGAAGATGAAGTTAAATTCATTCCCAAAAATTGGGAGAAAACCTATTTTGAATGGATGTACAATATCCAAGACTGGTGTGTTTCAAGGCAACAATGGTGGGGTCACAGAATTCCGGCATGGTACGATTCTGAAAAAAATGTATATGTAGGCTTAAGTGAAGAAGATGTTCGTGATAAATATAAATTAGACAATAATATTCAACTTACTCAAGATGAAGACGTTCTTGATACTTGGTTTTCGTCAGCCTTGTGGCCTTTTAGTACTCTTGGTTGGCCTGAAGCAACAGAAGATCTGTCTACCTATTATCCCACCACACTTCTTGTAACTGGTTTTGATATTATTTTCTTTTGGGTTGCTCGAATGATAATGATGGGCCTTTACTCAATGAATGCTATCCCTTTTGGTGATATTTTAATTCATGGACTTGTTAGAGATTCAAAAGGCAGAAAAATGTCCAAAAGCCTTGGCAACACACTTGATCCTTTAGAATTATCTGAGAAACATGGAGCAGACGCATTAAGATTTTCGTTAATTGAAAAAGCTAACCCCGGTCAAGATGTGCCATTTGATGAAGAGTGGACACAGGCTGCTAAAAAATTTGGAAATAAGATTTGGAATGCAGCAAAATTTATTCATATTTATACCGAAGGTCTTGAAGATAGAAAATTAACTGAAGTTCAGTTAATAGAAAATCGTTGGATATTAAAAGAATTTAACAATTGTTTGGAAGAATTTAATAAGCTTTTTAATGAATATAAAATTTCAGATGCTTATAAGTTACTTTACAATTTTCTTTGGTCTGATTTATTTGATTGGTATTTCGAATTTTCAAAAAATTTGGTCGATAATGAAAATTATAAAGATGAAACACAAAAGGTCCTATTAAATGTTTTTCTCAACTCAATAAAAATATTAAATCCTGCAATGCCACATCTAACTGAAGAGATATGGTCTACATTCAATGATGAATTAATAATTGATAGTTCCTGGCCTTCTAATTTTGATATAAAATTTTCTGATAAGGGTGAGTTTGATGATTTAAAATCCATTATTAATCAAATTAGAAACTTTAAATCAAATTATAATTTAAAAAATAATCTTGTATTAGATGTCGTTAAGCAAAGTAATTATCCAGAATGGTATGACAATCAACTGGAAAGTATTGCAAAAATCAATGTATTAGACGTTGATACCGAACGAAAATCAAAAGATAAAATCTTGACGTTTCAATCAGGTAAAGTAGTTTTTGAAATATCAGCTAACAAGTATATAGATATTCAAAGTGAGATAAAAAGACTAAGTCAAAAAATTGAAAAGTTAAGAAAATCACTGGATGTTTCTAAAAATCGTTTAGAGAATGATAAGTTTGTAAAAAATGCAAAAGAAGAGTTGATTGAAGAAGAGAAAGCAAATATTGAAAAACTTTCATCTGAAATAGAAACTATTCAAAAAACACTATCTTCACTTGATAATTGACTAATTTAAAAAACTATCTAGAAGCAAAAGTAAATAGTCGTGGGAATAAAAATTTAAATTACCTAAGTAGTTTTTTTTCAGAAACTGAATTATCAATTCTTTCTGAGAAGACAATTTCTATTGTTGGTACAAATGGTAAATCTTCAACTGCGAATAATATAGCTATGTTATTAGGAGGGTTAGATAAATCATATATTGCATTTACTTCTCCTCATTTATATGACTATGAGGAAAGAATAACCGCTCATAAAGACTTGAATTTAAATCAATATATTGAATATTTAGAAAACTTTGAGTTGGAAAATAATATTATTTTAGGTTATTTTGAATCTACATTTTTAATTGCTGCTAAAGCATTTTTACACAATGATTTTGATTATTTTATTTGTGAAGCAGGTATTGGAGGTAAATACGATACAACTTCAATAATTCAAAGCAAAACTGTCGTTTTAACTTCAATTGGATTAGATCACACTGATATATTGGGAAATAAAATAACCGATATATTAGATCAAAAAATCTATGTATCCAATAATATTGAAACTCTGTTTGTTAGCGTTTTGAATGAAGATTTAATTGAGATTATTAAATCAGAATATACAAATTACTCAAAATCTATTTTTTTAAGTGAATATTTAAATAGTAAAAATATTTCATTCTCTAAATTAATATTTAAAGATTTAAATTATTACCTATCTTTAATGGTTGTAGATTTGTTACTTCAAGACATAAAATATGCTGATTTAACAAATATAAAAATTAAAGAGGCAAAAGGCAGATTTGAAATTGTAAATGATTCTCCTGTAAAAATAATTGATGGAGCACACAATTATGAAGGAGTAGAAATACTTTTGCGTAATTATGAAAACAAATATGGACATTTAAATACTGATATATTTCTTGGATTTAAAAAAGGAAAAGATATAAATAGCATTCTCAATCTGATCATTGGAAAAACAAATTACAATCTTCATTTAATTGAAGATGACACTTTTTTTGACCAAGAGATCACAAAAGAAATCGGGTATTTATTAGATAAATATGGTAAAAATTATAAAATTGCATCTTTAGAGCAATTTAAAAAAAATAAAAATCCTTCTATATTGTTAGGTAGTTTATATTTAATTGGAGAGTATAAAAAAAGGGAATTGTAATGAAAACGTTTTTTATGATTAAGCCAGATGGCGTAAAACGAAATCTCATTGGTGAAATAATATCGCGAGTTGAAGAAAAAGGTTTTAAAATAACAAAAATAAAAATGATGACAATTAGTCAAGATTTAGCTGAGGAACACTACGGAGAACACAAAGATAAACCATTTTTTAGCGATCTTGTGAGTTTTATAACAAGTGGTCCTGTTGTAGCTATGCAAGTTGAGGGCGAAAATGTAGTAGCACAAATAAGAAATCTTATGGGCGCTACTAACCCTTCAGATGCAACTCCAGGTTCAATCAGAGGAGATTTAGCAACAGAACTTGATAAAAATGTAGTACACGGGTCAGATTCTGATGAAAGTGCCGAGAGAGAACTAAATTTATTCTTTTCGTAATAAATTTATTTTAAATGCATATTTAATAGATTAATCTAGGTATACATGGCTGGTTTAAATTTAAGAAGAACATTATTTGGTGGTAACGATATTGCCATAGATTTGGGAACTGCAAATACATTAATTTATGTAAAAGGAGTAGGTGTAGTAGTTGATGAACCTACTTTGCTGGCAGTGAACAAAGATGATCAATCAATTTTAACTATTGGTAAAGAAGCAAAAAAATTAGTTGGACGTGTTCCAGACTCTATTGAATTAGTTAAGCCATTAAGAGATGGAGTTATTTCTGAAATAGAAATGGCAGAGGAACTTGTTAAAACATTACTTACAAAGGCTATAGGAAGATCATATTCTTCACCAAGAATTGTAATTTGTGTACCTAACGGTGTTACAAGTGTTGAACAAAGGTCTATTGAGACTGCTGCTCACGCAACTGGAGCATCAGAAGTTTTCACGATAGAAGAACCAATGGCAGCGGCTATTGGAAGTGGTTTAAATATTTTTGAGCCCTATGGAAATATGATTATTGATATTGGTGGAGGCACTACGGAAATTGCTGTAATTTCAATGGGAGATATTGTAAATGCTAACTCTGTAAGAGTTGGTGGAGAAGATATGACAGAAGTTTTGATTGATTGGCTGCGAGCTGAGCATCAAATATTGGTTGATTCAGGTATAGCTGAAAGCATCAAGCATGCTGTTGGGTCTGCCTATCAATATGAAAGAGAACCTCAAGTAACTGTAACCGGTAGAGATATTGTCAAAGGAATACCAAAACAGGTACTATTAGAAGCTAGTGATGTTAGAAATGCTTTAGCACCAGTTGTTAATAATATAGTTGAGGCAATTAGAATTTCTCTATCTCAGACACCACCAGCTCTAGTTTCAGACATAGACAAAGATGGAGCATGGATTACCGGTGGAGGATCTCTCTTAAAGCAGATAGATAAAAAGATTGCAGAAGAGCTTGGTATTCCAATTAATACATCAGAAGACCCTTTAAGCTCAGTTGTCATTGGATCAGGCATATGTCTTGAAAGGTTTCAAGATTTTAAATCTATATTAAAATTATCTCCAAGACCAAATTAAAACATGCAAAGTACAGAAGCTTTACCAAAAAGGAGTTATATCCTTTATATTCTTTTTATATTATTAAGTAGTTTGTTAATTCTCATTGATTACTTTTCTAATAAAGAATTGTCTAGTTATTTTCCAAATTCAGTAAATTTTGAATTTGAAATAGAAAACAGTGATTTCACGTTCATTCAGAGATTTAATACCTTATTTGAACAAAGGGCACAATTAGTAAGTGAGAACATTAGGTTGGAACAAGAAGTTCAAGATTTGCGAAGTCTTGAAATTGTGAATCAAGAGTTACAACTTCAACTAGAGTCTTATGAAGCGATTTCAACTGTGTCTAATATTCAAAATTTTGAACTTTTATCCAGTGGTTTTATTACAAAAAATTTAAATCTCGAGTATTTAATTTATGGTGGTACCAATCAACAGTTAGAAGTGGGAGATTTGGTTATTAATGAAAAAGGTTTTGTAGTTGGATATCTTAGAGAAGTTTTTTATTCCTACTCTATTTTAGAGTCTCCTTACTCTTCAGATTTTAATTTGGAGGTAATGGATAAATACAACAATACTTATTTAATTACTTCAAATGGATCTGAAATGTTTATATCTTCTATATTGCTAGATAACTATAAAGACGATATTGATTTTCTATATACCGATATCTCATTTAATCACTCTGGAAAGTTTCCTGTTGTTGATACGAGACTAATAAATTTTGAATTCCAAAACAACCAAATAAATGCATCGGTTAAATTTTTAGATAGCTTTACTTTCAATACAAAGCTTTTTATTCCAAAATTTAAATGATATTTTTTCGAAACATTTTCAGATCAATTTACTTTGTAATTATATTATTTTTTGAAACACTGATAAATTTTTTAATAGGCTTAGATTGGATAGTGATTAGCCCTTTTTTTCTACTGATATATTTTGTTTCGACAAAGAGATTTGATAATCAAAATATTATTCCTTTAGTAATTTCTGGTTTATCATATGATGTTTTTCTAAGTGAAAACTATTTGGGGGTTTATTCAATATTATTTCTTCTTGTTGCAATTATTTCTAACTATATTCAAAAAAGATTTCAATCTACTAATTATCAAGAAGTCATATCTTTTACGTTTGGATTTCTAATTTACAATACAATTAATTTATCAGAAGCAAATTTTATAAGTTTTTTTATTTCATCTCTTCTAATCAATTATTTAATTTATTTTTTATATCAGAGAACTTTAGGTACTCGTGTTTAGCAAATTTAGATTAAACGTAATTTTTTTGATTTTTTCTATTTTTTTGTCGTTAATATTCAGGGAACTTTTTATTCTTCAAATCATAAATAATGATGAAAATACTCAGGATATAGTAAATCAAAATTTTGAAACTTTTTACATTCCCGCACCAAGGGGTGAAATACTAGATCTCAATGGAAATAAACTAGCAGAATCTATCCTTGAGCCATATTTGTTTCTAAACCAGAAGAAAATAAACGAAGAAAATATAACAATATATAAACAGTTTATTTCTTTTAATTTTAATGATTTAACTAATACAGAAATAGATAATTTTTTTAGTTCAAAGGAATTATTTGTAGAAATTGCCAACTTAAATGATTATGAAACAGATTTGAGAATAAAAATTCAAGAATATGAAGCTTTTGAAATTTTTAACCAGCCAAAAAGAGCTTACATATATAAAGAGTTATTCTCACATGTTATAGGTTACATAGGTAAACCTAATCAAGATGAGCTTATTGAGTATTCGAATGCTTTTGGAAACAAAACTGTTGGTAAAAATGGGCTTGAAAGATATTACGAAAATATTCTTAGCGGTAAACCATCTGAAATTACATTACAAAATGGAGAAATTGTTGAAATTAAACCTGCTGTCCCAGGCAAAGATATTCAAATTACAGTTGATGTTAATGCTCAGGAAGTAGTTAAAGAATCGCTTCAACAAGGAATACTTCTGGCAAATAAATCTTTTGATACAGTCAATTTAATTGAAAGGGGAGCAGTAGTTGTCCAGAAAATAGATACTGGAGAGATAACTGCAATGGTTTCATTACCTGATTTTGATCCTAATCAGTTTGTTTCGGGAATTTCAGAATTTGAATTTAAAAAACTTAACCGAACTCAAGCGTTTAATAATTTTGCGATACAAGGACTTTATCCTCCTGGGTCTGTATTTAAAGTTGTTGCTTATTGGTTAGCAGTTAATGAAGGAATTTTTCCTGAGGATGCCTCAAATTCAGGACAGTATGTTAATTGTGAAGGTAGTCTTTCTTTTGGTTTTGACGATGGATCTAAGCAAGTCTATCAAGATTGGAAACCAGAAGGCCATGGAAGAGTTAATTTAAGTGAAGCTTTAAAACAATCATGTAATGTTTATTTTTGGGATATTGCCTTAAAAATTTGGAGAACATTTGGTAATACTGATTCTGAAGCAATGTTACAAGAATACTCAAAAGAACTAGGTTTTAGTTCTTTATCTAAAATAGATCTACCATTCGAAAAAGAAGGTGTTATTCCTGACAGAGAGTTGTTTGAAGATTGGAAAATTTCTAAACCAGAGTTAGTAAGACCAGAGGGATGGTTAGGTGGAGATTTGATGAACCTGATTATAGGACAAGGCGCTATAACTACAACACCCATCCAAGTATCCAATGCTTATAGAGCACTTCTTACAGGTATAAAATCAAATCCTTATCTTTTTAATGGAGATTCAAATATAAATGAAGAAAATATAAATATAAGTTCTGAATTTATAAACTTTTTATTAGATGACTTAAATTTAGTTACAAATCCTGGCGGTACTGCTTATAGATCTTTTCAAGTAATGGGAGATTTGACTTATGATATTGGCGGCAAAACAGGTACAGCGCAAAATGCTGGTGATTTAAATAATACTTCTTGGTTTGTAGGTGTTGATTCTATTTCCAATCCTAAATATTTAATAGTAACAGTGGTTGAAGAAGGGGGATCAGGAAGTGCTGTAGCGGCACCAGTATCGAGAAGGATAATTCAGTATTTACTTGAAGAAAATCTGACACCTGTAGAATTTGGAGAAATTACAGAATGATTAACAGAAGAATTACTATCTTAGGTCCTGAAGGAACAAATGTTTATGTAATTTTTCAGTATTTAATTTTTTGTGTAATCTCATGGTTTACTTTGTTCAATATAACAAATGAGATTGGTCTAGACATACAGAATGTGCTGGTTAGACAAATAACATTTACACTTTTAGGACTTACCGTGTTCTTTTTATTTACATATGTGTCAATAAGTAATATTTTTGCACTAAGTAATGTATTGATGATTTCTTCAACTATTTTATTAATTGGAGTTTTGTTTACTGCGGAATCATTGGGAGCAAGAAGAAGATACGACCTAGGAGTTTTTGATTTTCAGCCATCAGAGTTTACTAAAATTGCATTTGTAATATTTCTTGCCGCAGTCATTTCTCAAAAAAGGAATAATTTATTGGCCTTAGCTTTAATATTTTCCAATGTTCTATTAGTTTATTCTCAGCCAGATCTCGGAACAACAATTATTTTGCTTTCAGTTGTATTAGGGATGTATTTTATATCTGATGTCAAGGTAAAAACTTTATTTGCTTTTTTAATTACGATGTTTTTGTCATTTTTTATACTTTTAGAACTTGATTTAGTAAGCTCATTCCAAGTCCAAAGAATTACTGATTTTTATTCAGCAGAAATCCAAGATTTTTCACAAAAACAAAGTCGATTACAAATATCTTTAGGAGGTTTTTTAGGTGATAATCTATCAAATACAGAAAATATTTCTATTTTTGTTCCGGTACAAACTACTGATTTCATATTTTCATCATTTGCAAAAAGTTATGGTTTTATCGGTTGTGTTGTTTTATTATTTTTGTGGCTATTTTTCGGTTTTAGAGTTTACTCATTAATTATTACTACAGATTCAGAATTTGAAAAGTTTTTACTTGCTGGATTTATGATTTTGCTATATCTACAAATCTTGATAAACATAGCAACTGTTGTTGGCTTAATCCCTTTAACAGGAGACCCATTCCCACTTTTGAGTCTAGGAGGATCATCAATAATTGCAGTTTCGTCAATTTTTGGAATAATTAATCGAATTTTTATTGAAAATAACCAGGTTATTTAATTTTTTAAACACACTAGTCTTTCATATATGAAAGTTTTTAATAATAATTGTCTTCATGGAGGTTTTAATGTTTGGTATTTTCAAAAAATCGAAAATAGTAAGAAAAAGTGATAATTTAAACGATACAACAACTAAATGGTTTAATGGTCAAAAAGTAAAAATTAAATCTGGTACAAGTGCACCGAGCACTCGTAGAAACCAGACAAGAAGACCAAAAAACCCAACATGGTTTAGAGAAACACCTTTACCTGTCCCATCTGTTGAAAAAAAACAAATGTTGATAAGTTCTTCTAATGGTGTATCTAAAGTTGCAATTTTAGAAGGCCCTACTTTAGTGCAATATTATTCATCAGAAAATACTGGAAAATCAAAAGTTGGAAATATTTATCTTGGAAAAGTTAAAAATGTTCTACCTGGTATGGAAGCAGCTTTTGTTTCATTTGGTGAAGAGAAAAATGGTGTTTTATATGTTGCAGATATTGAAGGTTCAACTAAAAATTCCAAAATCGAAAATCTTTTAAAAGCAGATCAAGAAATATTAGTGCAGGTTGTAAAAGATGCAATGGGTGAAAAAGGTGCGCGATTAACAGGACAAATTTCACTACCCGGAAGATATTTAGTTTTAATCCCAAACTCTAAAACAAAAGGAATTTCACGAAGGCTTGCAGACAACGAAAGAGAGCGGTTAGACAAAATCATTAGAAAAATAAAGCCAAATAATTTTGGAGTGATTGTTCGAACAGCTGCAGAAGGGGTCAGTGAAGAGTCTCTCAAAGTTGATATAGAAAAATTGGTTGAAGAATGGAAAACAGTAAGTAATTATCAAAGTGGTGATGCACCTAAACTAATACATAAAGAACCCGATGTATCAATAAAAGTAATTCGTGAACATTTAAATTCCACATTTAAAAAAGTACTTATTGATAAAAAATCACAACATGATCAAGTTAAAGAATATGTTAAATTAACTTCACCTGAAATTTTAGATATTGTTGACCATTATGATGACCAACTTGGATTATTTGAAAGATATCATATTGAAGATCAAATAAAAAAAGCTTTAGACAGAAAAGTTTGGTTGCCTTCAGGTGGTCATTTAATTATTGATAGAACAGAAGCATTAACGGTTATTGATGTTAATACTGGAAAATTTGTTGGCAAGAACAGTCTAGAAGAGACTGTTTATGAAAATAATTTAGAAGCAGCAGAAGAAATCGCTAGGCAATTAAGGTTAAGAGACATTGGTGGAATTATTGTTATTGATTTTATAGATATGGAATCTCAGAAAAAACAACAAAATCTATTAAATAAATTTAAACAAGAGCTTGCCAAGGATAAAACAAGAACACAAGTTTTTGATATATCCAGATTAGGTTTAGTTGAAATGACCAGGAAAAATGTAGCAGCTGGTTTAATAGAAAGCTTTTCAGATGAGTGCGAAAAATGCAATGGTAGAGGACTTATTATCAATGATATTTTTTCTAACAAAACTATAGATGAAGGTTTGCTTGAGTCAGAAGCTGTAGTAGAGTAATTGAGTTATGAGTAAATACGCTGTAGTCAAAATTGGTGCCTTACAAGAAAAAGTTTCCATTGGAGACGAGCTAGTTGTTTCATCAAGCTTTTCAGAAACAACTTTAATTCCAATATTAGTTAGTCCAAAAAAAGGACAAATTGTTTCTGATTCTAAAGAGCTTGGTAAATTTAAAGTAGAAATAGAACATATTGGTGATGCAAAGTCTAAAAAAATAAATATTTTTCAATATAAAAATAAAACTGGTAACAGAAGAAGAATGGGCTATAGAGAAGACAATAAAATTATTCAAATAAAAAATATTGTAGGCCTAGAGGGTAGCGAGGAGGAATAATGTCAAAGACAAAAGCCGGAGGTTCAACAAGAAACGGTAGAGACTCAGAGTCAAAACGACTTGGGACTAAAGTTTTTGATGGTGAAAAAATTTCTGCTGGTTCCATAATGGTTCGTCAAAGAGGGACAAAAATACATCCTGGTGAAAATGTATCTAAAGGCGGAGATGATACTTTATTTGCAAAAACAGATGGTGTTGTAAAATTTTCTACTAGAAATGGCCGTAAATTAGTCAATGTAATCCCACAATGAACTCATGTTCGTTGACGAAATTAAATTATCAGTTCATTCTGGAGCTGGCGGCTCGGGTTCAGTAAGTTTTAAAAAAACATCATCAAAGTCTTCTCCTTCTGGCGGATCTGGCGGATATGGTGGAAGTGTAATTATCACTGTAAATGAAGAATTGAATGATTTATCACATATAATCTCTAATAGTTCTCTTAAAGC
>ENA-OSEY01002676-OSEY01002676.1-marine-metagenome-genome-assembly--contig:-NODE-2676-length-11332-cov-4.382052_pt1 | contig 11332 bp, 10 predicted proteins | sample MGYA00248465_ERZ534230 | MGnify/ENA primary metagenome ERZ534230 (study PRJEB26409, sample SAMN06344110) | marine metagenome | isolation source: Sea water from surface | place: Atlantic Ocean:Southern... | reverse complement strand
GAACTTAAATTTGTTATGCGCCACGGTGCCGAACCCTGGACAGCATTGGCATGCAAACTCATGCTCAAGTACCCCAATCTATATTATTCAACCAGCGCCTTCTCGCCCAAGCACTATCCAAAAGATGTAATGCATTATGCGAACACACGAGGCCAAGATAAGGTCATGTATGCTGGATACTTCCCAATGGGGCTTTCTTTAGATAAAATTTTCAATGAGATGGAGTCAGTTCCTCTCAAAGAAGAAGTCCTGCCTAAATTTTTAGGTGAAAATGCAAAGAAACTTTTAAAACTATGACAGAAAGAAAAAGATATCCAATGCCCATCCCTTTTGGTTGGTATGTGGTTGATTATGCGGATGAGCTTAAGCCTGGCGATGTAAAGTCTGTTAGGTACTTTGGCGAAGATCAGGTTTTGTTTAGAACAGACTCAGGTGAGATCTCAATGCTTGATGCCTATTGCCCACACCTTGGTGCCCATCTTGGACACGGGGGACTGGTTAATGGCGAGTGCATTGAATGCCCGTTTCATGCTTGGCAATGGCAGACCGATGGAAAAATTGGAAGTATCCCTTATGCTAAAAATATCCCTCCTAAAGCAAAAGAAACGCAAATCTTTAAATACCCAACCGTTGAAAGAAATAATCTTATCTATGCTTGGTATCATCCCAACGGGGAACAACCGCACTATGAAGTTGAAACCTATGATGAGATTGTTGATCCGGATTGGGGTGATGAATTCCAAAAATTTGAATATAACGTAGATTGTCACATTCAAGATATGGCAGAAAATGCTGTTGATGCTGCTCATTTTAAGTACGTTCATGGGGTTGTTACCTATCCAGAATTTGAAGTCAGTTATGAAGATCAAAAACGTTTCTTTGTTCAGGCGGCTAATATGGAAACACCTAGAGGAATTGTTGAAGGCAGAATCATTGGAAGATCAAATGGGCCCGGGGACAATGCAACTAAATTTGAGGGTATCTGCGATACCCTTCTGCTTGGCTCTACAACACCAATTGAAGATGAAAAATGTATTATTCGTTTTTCCTTTTTACAGAAAAAAATTGATGGGAAGGTCCCAGAAGGTGGAGTTGGTGCCGCAATCATTGCTGATATAAACAAACAAGTTAAAGAAGACATCCCTATTTGGGAGAATAAAAAGTTTGCTCTCAAACCTGTTCTTTGCGATATGGATGGTCCCATCGCTAAATTTAGAAGGCAATACGCAACTTTCTATGTAGATTATGATGAAGCTCAAAGAATTGCTGCTCTAAATCTAAAATAACTATGGACTTAATCAATAACGATCAACTTCAATGGAAGCGATTTGTTGGTGACGACAAATTTGATTACCCAATAGACTATTCAACTGCTGTTTTGGACGTTAATGAAAATGGTCACATTAACCTGCTTACTAAATGGGAGCCAAATTCGTACTGTCACTTTCACAGACACACTGCTACCTCAACTACCTCTACCGTTCTTCAAGGTGAGTTACATGTTGAGGATATTGAGATTGAATCGGGAAAAGTGATTAACAGTAAAACAAGAAATGTGGGCGACTACGCATCAAAAGATGGTGGCGATGTCCATATGGAAAAAGGTGGGCCTGAGGGTGCAATTGTTCTTTTTAGTCTTTATACAAAGGATGGCAGCCTTGCTGAATCGCTTGATAAAAATGGTAATGTGATTAGTGAATCGCATATCGATCAGTTTCTAAAGTAGTTAATCTAAGGGCTCAAAGTCAAATTTACTTACACCGCATTCAGGGCAAACCCAATCATCGGGAATATCTTCCCATTTTGTACCTGGTGGAATCCCATCGTCTGGATCGCCTAACTCTTCATCATAAATATATCCACAGATCACACATTCAAACTTTCTATACATTCTTAATCGCCTCTAAATCTGATTTCTTGATTGGATGTTTTGAGACTAAATAACCTGCTATTAAAAAGCAAGTCAATGGAACATAGACATACATGTTCCATAAATAATCTTTACTAGCTTGAGTATTTTCATAACCAAGATCGACCTGAAACCCAAAAACCTGCTCAAGTAAAACATAGGGAATAGCAGCAGAGGCAGCAAATCCTATCTTAGTAATGGTGGTTACGTAAGAATAGATACTGCCGCTCACATCTTGACCCTTTTGATGCTTATGCATTTCAGCAAGATCTCCAATGATTGCATTGATTAAGGGGATAGGTCCTGCAAAAGCAAAGCCATAAAAAATTACCCAAACAAATAGAAAAATAATCTTTTGTTGCGTTCCTAAATTTGTAAAGAAATCGAAGCCAATAATACTGATTAAGATAATGCTGGATGCATAGAAGCAACAATAAGCAATGGACATATGTTTGGAAATCTTGATTCCTATGTATCGCCAAATTCCAAGTCCTATAAAGCTGACAATAAAATAACTTAACATTGCCCTTGAAGCGTATTCCTGAAGATCAAAAATACTTGTAATAACAATAATAAATAACGCACCTGTTAATGACTGGCTGAAAGCAATTAATAAACTAACTATCACCATTCTGTTAAGATTTTTATTTTTAAAAAATTCTTTAAAAACATTCACGCTGTCTTTAAAAGTGCCGCGAATTTCTTTTGTTGAATGGTCTGGAATAGAAAATATTGATATCAAAAATAAAACCGGTACAGAGATAAAAATAAAGTACCCTATTCCATTTACCTTGGCTTCCATGCTTGGCGTGTATATTTCTATCACTGCCGGAATTGCGATAACAATTAAGGCAGCCAACAGAGACATTACCTCCCTCAAAGTTAATAAGTTAGTACGTTTATCATAGTCAGGCGCCAGCACGACAGACCAAGATAGATGAGTGACTACTACTAGAGTAAAACCTGCGTAAATTATAAATAATGAAATAAATAAATAAGCACTATTTACGGACTCTTTAATTGGGAAAAATAATAGGTAGGTTGCTAACATCATTACGGGTATTGAAATAGCAATCCAATGCTTGTGTTTAGTGTTAGGGAGTTGGTATCGGTCAACTAAAAAACCCATAATGGGATCGGTTAAAACGTCGGTAAACCTTCCTATAAAGAAAATTAATCCTACTGCGGTTAAACCTAAACCAAGCTCATTTGCATAAAAAGGAAGCAGATAAACAAAGATAGGCATTCCAGCACCCGAAATAGGCATAACCAAACTGGCATAAATCAAGTCTTGGAGTTTATGATTATACAAATATATAAGGGTTTAGTTGCGTTTATTTGTATAATCATTGTACGCGCCCGTAGCTCAGCTGGATAGAGTACCTGGCTACGAACCAGGCGGTCGGGAGTTCGAATCTCTCCGGGCGCGCCATTGAGAAGATCATGAAAAATCTAAGTTACTGGAAACTAAATCTGATTGTCATCTCAGCATTGTTATCTATTTGGTTTATTGTCTCTCTTGGGTTTGGAGTTTTACTTTCTGAGAGTATTGATCACATTCGACTGGGTGGATTTAAGTTAGGTTTTTGGTTTGGCCAACAAGGTAGTCTATTGTTCTTCCTGCTTATTATCTTCATTTATTGCATCATCATGAATAAGCTTGATGAGAGGTTTAAAAAGTAATGTCAACACAGGCACTAACCTATCTATTTGTGGGTCTGACATTCAGTTTGTACATTGGCATTGCAATTTGGTCTAAAGCTAAATCTACGAATGATTTTTATGTGGCTGGAAAAGGAGTCAATCCAATAGCTAATGGCATGGCAACTGCTGCGGATTGGATGTCAGCAGCATCATTTCTATCAATGGCCGGACTGATTGCCTTTATGGGTAGAGATGGCTCCGTTTATTTAATGGGTTGGACAGGGGGGTATGTCCTTTTAGCTTTATTATTAGCTCCATACCTGAGAAAGTTTGGTCAATACACTGTTCCTGATTTTATAGGTACTCGATACTATTCAAACATTGCACGATTGGTTGGTGTGCTTTGTTTGATAGTTATTTCGTTCACCTATATCGCAGGTCAAATGCGAGGCGTTGGTATTGTTTTTTCAAGGTTTCTTGAAGTAGATATCAATCTTGGAGTAATTATTGGGATGGCAATTGTTTTCTTTTATGCAGTTTTAGGAGGTATGAAAGGTATAACCTATACTCAGGTTGCGCAATATTGTGTTCTTATTTTTGCTTATTTAGTTCCAGCCATCTTTGTATCAATTCTAATGACCAGCAATCCTAATCCTGCATTAGGTTTTGGGGATACGCTAACAGGAAGCTCAGTCTACTTATTAGATAAGCTTGATCAAATTTCAATTGACCTAGGATTTGGTGCTTATACCGAGTTTAAAAAATCTACCATAGATATATTCTGCATAACCGCCGCACTCATGATTGGTACTGCTGGATTACCGCATGTAATTGTTAGATTCTTTACTGTGCCTAGCATAAAAGATGCCCGTAAATCAGCTGGTTATGCATTATTATTCATTACAATTCTTTACCTTACAGCTCCTGCTGTTGCTGCGTTTGCAAGAGTTAATTTAGTGGAATCTATCCAAGATCAATCCTATGAGACTACGCCTGCATGGTTTAAAAATTGGGAAGAAATAGGCCTCATCGCATGGCAGGATAAAAATGGTGACAATAAAATCACATACGCCAGCGGAGATGCTTTTGTACCTGCAAAGCCAGTTTTTGATAATTCTTCAGATGAGGGTCCAAGACCTATAACTAATAAGCCAAATAAGCTAACTGATAATGAAGTCTATATCGATAGAGATATAGTTGTATTGGCAAGCCCTGAGATAGCAAACTTGCCAGGCTGGGTTATTGCTCTTGTAGCTGCAGGGGGATTGGCTGCTGCCCTATCAACAGCAGCAGGCTTATTGTTGGTAATATCCTCGGCGATTTCTCATGATCTCTTAAAAAAAGTTGTCATGCCAAAGATCAACGATAAACAAGAGTTATTTTTTGCAAGACTTTCTGCTGGTGTTGCAGTATTGATAGCAGGATTATTTGGCATTTATCCTCCAGCATTTGTTGCACAAGTGGTAGCTCTGGCCTTTGGTCTGGCTGCAGCAACAATATTTCCTGCATTATTTCTTGGAATATTCACATCATGGGTGACTCGAGAAGGATCTATCTTGGGCATGCTAAGCGGCTTACTGTTTACAATGACTTACATCATCTACTTTAAGTTTATCTTTACTGATCTAAATAATCCTGATTATTGGTTGTTTGGAATATCTCCTGAAGGAATTGGGGTCATAGGAATGTGTATAAATTTTATTGTTGCAATGTTTATCAGCAAAATAACTTTATCGCCCCCAAAAGAAGTAACCGAATTAGTTAGAGAAATAAGAAAACCCTAACTTAAAGATCTTCCAGGATAAAGTAAGCAGCACCTGAGACCATACCAGCATTCTCATGTCCCACATTCTTGATAATCTGATATTGCCATCTGAATGGCATTTTTAGCTCTTCAGCATACGAAACCAAGTTTAGAAAGAATGTTTCTCCACGTACTAACCTATTCTTACCTTGAGCTCTAGCACCTTTAAGATTTCTAAAATTCCTCTCAGTATCATTTTCACCTACGTAAAGTGCGACTTTAGTACGTAAAACTCTTTTGATTTCTTCATCATCCAAATCTATATCCCTAAGGCCAAATGGATATAAATTTTGATTCATAAATGTATAAAATCCTGCGTTAGCTAAAACAGCCTTATCGATTCGTGAATCATTTGAAAACAATAAATATCTTTGCACAAACTGTGCGCCACCTGAGTGACCATAAATTCTGTATTTATCATTTCTAATGTTGTACTTACTGCTAATTATCTCAAAAATATCTCCCAAAGCGTTATCAATATTTGGCGTGCTAGCAGGAAGTTTTTTCCCATCAATTGCAGAACGATTTAGAAAGGCATAATGCGGGTAAGACTCTTTAGAGAATTTGGGTGCTACTGCAATTAAGTTTTTTTCTTGGATGTGTGGCAGAAAATCTTCTAAGTAGCCCTCTGCAGTTCTAGAAGCCCCATGAATAATAAATAAGAGCATGGTTTCATCATTAACTTCTTCTGGTAATGAATAAAAGACTTCAATATCAGGTTTATCTTCATAGATAAAAGTCGATTGATGAATCTCTCGCCCACTAAAATTAAAGCTTAGTAATAAGAAGAAAAATGAAATCGAATAAATCCTAATGATTTTCATGATTTTTAGTAGGTTTGCACTTCCCTCTCTCCCAATCGTTTTCATTGCAATCATAGATAATTCTTCCATGATCCTTGAGAAGGAAGTCTAAAATCTGGTGAGCATGAGTTCCAAAACCAAGTGATGGATCATCCTGTAACTGATTTAATGGAATCGTGTAAGATGACCAATCTTTTGGGGCTCTCCATCCTGGTGGAGGTACTAATTGAGCTCGGGTTCCACTGATTGGATGCAAGGCCCTCCATTTTCTAATTTTTTCAGCCATTTCTCTTACAAGCGAAGGGTATTTTTCAGCTAAATTGTTGTATTCGTTAGGATCATCTTGAATATTAAATAATTTATTCTCGACATTTACCTCTAAGAGAGAAGATGAAATTATTTGCACTAGTTTGAACTGCTCATTGAATACAGTTGTATGGAATTCACCATAATTTGGAGTTTCTGAGGCAAAGAAAATATCATCTTGAAGTTTAATTCTTTTATTTTCAGCAATTGCCGGCCACATATTTCTTCCATTTATTTTTTTTGATACATTCATGTTTACCTTGGCAGCGCTACTTAATGTAGGAAAGACATCCATAACGGTCATGACTTGATCCATATTTGAATTTTCTTTGATAACTCCTTTCCATTTCATTGCTGCAATAACTCTGATACCTCCCTCATAAGTATCGCCTTTACCACCTCTGAGAGGAAAGTTATCTGCTCCACCACCCGCATATGCTGCTCCGCCATTATCCGAACTAAACAAAATCAAGGTTTCCCCTTCAATCCCCTCATCTTCGAGTGTCTTAAGAACTTGACCAATTGCTTGATCTAAAGCATCAACAACAGCAGCAAACATTGGTCTAGCTGATACTCCTAATACATTAACGCGTCTAGTTCTATCGATAACCTCACTTCGAGTTAACTCTCTTTTATCTTCCAAGTTTTTATATTTTTCAACCAGATCTTCAGGAGCTTCTAAAGGAGTATGAGGGGCTAAAAAAGGCATATAAAGAAAGAAAGGTTTATCTTTTTTTCTTTCCCTAATCCATCGAGAGGCTTCATTAGCTAACAGATAAGTTTCATAGCCTTCATCATTAATTGTTTCGCCATTTCTTTGAAAATCAGCACCCCCTTGGTTTGCAAATGGTGGGAAGTACCCTACCTCGGTATGAAGATGGCCGTAAAAATCATCAAAGCCACGATAATTTGGATGGAAGACTGCTTGTGAATGCCCTAAATGCCACTTACCTACAATTGCAGTCTGATAGCCATTGGCTTGAAAAGACTGTGGCATAAAATGCTCATCTGGATGAATGCCATTATTCATCCACGGCATAATTACCCCATAAGCTACCCCCAGTCTCATTGGGTCTCTTCCGGTCATAAGAGCGGCCCTCGTTGGGCTACATATTGGAGTTGCATAAAATCTATCAAGCGACATACCTTCTTGAAATAAAGAATCGATGTTAGGAGTATCAAACGGAGCTCCTCTTAATGAAATATCTGCCCATCCAAGATCATCAACAAGAAATATAATTACATTGGGCTTTGATTCTGCTTCTACATTAAAAACAATTAAAGAAATGGTTAATAAAAATGTTTGTAGTAATGTTTTCATAAAGAAAGCTTTTTTCTAGTTACAATATTATCCTATAACTTTTTAAAAAAAGCCTTTAATGAGTTCAAAAACTAATATAGCTGAACTAATCAAAAAAATTCACCAATCGCCCTTAAAGCTTGTGATTGTTTCAAGTGGAGGTGGAACCAATGCGATTGCTTCCTTGCTCAAAGTTCCAGGAGCCTCCCAAACCGTTCTTGAAAGCTACATTCCGTATGCAAGAGAGTCATTGGCTCATTACTTACTTAAAGAACCCGATCAGTATTGTTCTCTGGATACAACTTTAAGCATGGCAGCAAAAGCTTATAGTGCAGCTAAAAAAATCGATACGGAAACAAATATTGATAACTTAGTGGGTATTGGAATCACTGCATCATTTGCTACTACATATGAAAAAAAAGGCGAGCATAGATTTTATATTGCTCTACAAACAAGAGATTATTCAAGGAGCATTGAATGCGTAATCTTAAAAGGAAAAAGATCTCGAGAGGAAGAAGAGCAATTGGTTACAGAGTACTTGGTTAATTTGCTAGCTGAAACTATACAGTTACCCTTTGCTTATCCAGATCACGAAGAGAAGCCAGTCTTTAAGAAAGTTGACGCAGATGAGTCATGGATAAACTTAGTAAATGGTGATCTTGATTTTGTTTCATCCACTAAGCGAGTTCCTGAGCTTATATTTCCTGGTGCATTCAATCCCCTTCATAGTGGCCATATTGCAATGAAAGACCTCGCTGAAAAGAAAACAGGCATGGAGGTTTCATTTGAGATATGTATTCAGAATGCTGATAAGCCTCCTCTCAGCTATCATGAAATTAAAAGAACAATTGATCAGTTTTCAAATGGAGAAAACTGGGTCATGACAAAGGCTGGAATGTTTTTTGATAAATCAAGTATGTTTCCTAATAGTGTTTTTATTATCGGTGCGGATACCTTGGTCAGAATATTAGATGAAAAATTTTATAAAAATAGAAAAGACATGCTTGATAAATTAGATTTATTTAATTCACATAATATAAATTTCTTAGTGTTTGGAAGAAAAGTGGACTCAAAGTTTATTTCTCTTAAAAATGTTTCTTTGCCCGAACACATAGAAAAAAGGTTTACTGGATTTGATGAAGAAATATTTAGAGATGATATATCATCGACCATACTTAGGTTAGAATCACAGTAAGTAGTAATTCATTAACTGGGGGGTTCATGAAGGGGTTTTTGCCGCAACAGCAACCATCAAAAAAATATTCTATTAACAATAATTCTCTAAACCTGTTAACAGATTTAGCTAGTGATCTTCCAAAGCTTTTATTAACAGGTCAACTTCAAAACAAAATTAATCGACTTAAAGATAATGAATTAGAAATCAGTGAGTTATTAATAAATAAAAAGCCATCTGACATCAATCTTGCAATGCGACATTTAAGTTTCATAGCACATGGTTATATTTGGGGTGATGTTGAGCCTCATGAGGTACTTCCTAAAGTAATTTCTAAACCCTGGGTTCAAATTGCAAATGAGCTTGGAAGACCCCCTGTTCTAAGCTATGCATCTTACTGCTTAGACAATTGGTACAAAATAGATGCCAATGAAGAAATTAGCCTTGAAAATGTCGCACTGATAAATAATTTTCTAGGAGGGGTTGATGAAGATTGGTTTGTTACCGTTCATGTAGCTATAGAAAATCAAGCCTCAGGAGCTATTGAAGCCTGCATGGAAATGATGGAATTTAATTCAGAGACCCCAGAATCTGAGATTAAAAAACAATTAAAAAATATTCTTCAATCAATGATCGGGGTAAATAATATTTTTTCTAGAATGCCAGAAAAATGTGATCCATATGTTTACTACCACCGTGTAAGGCCCTTTATTTTTGGATCCAAAGACAACCCTGATTTAAAATCAGGACTAAAATACGAGGGCGAATTTCAAGGAAAACCTCAATTCTTCAGAGGAGAAACAGGCGCACAAAGTAGCATTATTCCCTCCCTAGATGCAGCACTTGGAGTTAAACACTCAAACGATAGTCTTAGACACTATTTAAATGAAATGCGTGACTATATGCCTCCAAAGCATAATCAATTTATTAAAAATCTTGAATCAAAATCAACTACAAGAGATTTAATTAAAGACTCAAGCAAGCTACAAAAGACATATGATGATTGTCTTGAGGAAGTGAGGAAATTCAGAAGTATGCACTTGGAATATGCTGGTACATACATTCATCAACAATCTCAACTAAAAAATCCATTTGGTAGAGGCGGTTCTACCATCACCGGCACAGGTGGAACACCTTTTATGAAATATTTAAAAAAGCATCGTGACGAAAGTCAGAAGACTAAATTTAAAAAATAGATTACTTTGAATGCGGTGGAAGTTTTGCCTCTACAAACCACTCATGAACTCTTTTTACAGGATTGAACTTTTTAATACGTAACTTTTGGTTTTCGATAACCAACTTTTTGGTTTTAACTGCAAGATAGTGGTAGGTGTGGCTATCCCTTGATTCACTTTCAGGAATTAAGTAAACCTTAGTTTGTTTCTTTTTTGAGTCTGCCATGGTGTGGAAATTATACATAAATGTAGTCAATTTCATAGAACTATTTTTAGCTAAAAGGTGTGTTTTTAAGGAACATTTAAACTAAAATGCTTGTCTCTAAATCATGGTTAAAAATTTACATTTTTTAAAGTTTATTGTGTTTACTGTATTTTTTGCAGTAGTTACTAGTGCAAATTCACCAACTATTGATGGAGTGATCAATGAAGGCGAATGGAATGATGCAATTGAGTATGAGTTAGAGTTTGAAGTGAGTCCTGGTAGAAATGCTCCTGCCCTATTAAAGACTTTTGCTCAAATAAAACATGATGATGAAAATTTATATGTTGCCTTTAGAGCATTTGCAGATAAGGACGAAATAAGAGCTACGATTCGTTCAAGAGATACTGGCTGGTTAGAAGATTATGTGGGTGTTGTTATTGATACATTTGGAGATGATCGTTATGCGATTGCTTTGGGTGTAAATGCTCTTGGATCGCAACTTGATTTAAAACAGACACCGGATGATCGTGATGAAGATACATCTTGGAATATTCTTTTTTTTGCAGAAACTAGTTTTACTGATTATGGTTATAGTGCTGAATTTAAAGTTCCTTTTGCTGAGCTAAGATATCCAGATGAAGAGATACAAGAATGGTCAATTGGTTTTGTAAGAAAATCCTTCGAACCTGGTACGCAAACAATTTTTGCTGACTTTACAGTTTATGCTCAAGATCAATGTTTTTTTTGCGCAACAGATGAAATCTATGTGATCCAAGATCTTGAAGAAACTAACAGAAATTATATATATCCATATATTACTTTGAATCAGAAGGCTGATCGTCCGGTAGATAATCTTAAGTATCAAAATCCTGACTATGAAATTGGTGTTAGTGGCTTATTGGACCTTGATGAAAATAATACGATTGAATACACAATTAACCCCGACTTTTCACAAGTTGAAGCTGATGCTGCACAAATTCTTGTTAATGAAACTTTTGCGGTTTCATTGGAA
>ENA-OSEY01002673-OSEY01002673.1-marine-metagenome-genome-assembly--contig:-NODE-2673-length-11345-cov-1.969560_pt1 | contig 11345 bp, 15 predicted proteins | sample MGYA00248465_ERZ534230 | MGnify/ENA primary metagenome ERZ534230 (study PRJEB26409, sample SAMN06344110) | marine metagenome | isolation source: Sea water from surface | place: Atlantic Ocean:Southern... | reverse complement strand
ACAGAATTGCATCCGACGTTCCCTATATGTGGGTAAGTCAGAGTGACTAACTGATTACAGTAACTTGGATCACTTAATATTTCTTGGTACCCAGTAATTGAGGTGTTAAAAACTACCTCTCCAATCGAGAATCCCTCCACGCCGATTGAATTGCCGTCGAATCGCATACCGTCCTCTAATATCAACGCTGCCTTCTTACGGCCTTTTCCTAAAAAATCGAGTAGCTTATCTATATCCAATAAATCATCTCCGTCTAATTTCCAATATTCACGACTATTTAATTTAGAGCAGAAAACAGAATCCCGAAGACGCACCCATGGGCGCAGAGCCATGAAATCGTCCTCAAGTTTGAAAAACCAAAAATGTAAAATAACACGTAAAAAACTCTCAGAAAAATATAAAGCACAGACATAAGATTAACAAAATCTATGTTGTCAAGAGAGAAAATTAAAGCGAGGGTCAACGAGGCAGAAAACCAGATAAATGATTCCCAACTATTCTGCTGAGCTGAATTTGCTCGCTCCCTAAAACCGGTTTGAATGGCAAGCCATTTTCTCGGATTTTCGTTATCGTAGTTCCTCGTAGATTTGGAGATTCCTGCGCAAATGATTGGTAAGATTCCAACTATAAAAAAACACCAGAATGAAATTTTATCCATATTTAACCTTCCTGCTTTCTCTCTCTAAAAGCCTGCGCAATTGTTCCGAGATCAGTATATTCAAGTTCCGCGCCATACGGAACGCCTCGAGCTAAACGAGCAAGCTTTTTTTCCTTTGTCTTTGAGTGTTGTTTAAAAAGAGACTCGATAGCCTGAGCGGTCGCCTCACCCTCAGCCGTAAAGTTTGTCGCAATAATAATTTCCTTTACCTCTTCTTCCTCTGCTCTAAAGAAAAGTCGTTCAGAGCCTAAATCTTTAGGACCAACCCCATCAATAAAAGAAACTTTTCCCATCAAAACGAAATATAGGCCGTCAAATGCGTGAGATTGCTCTACCGCCAATAAATCGGAAGGGGACTCGACTATACATAATTTAGCGGGATCCCGATCCTTGTCTGTACAAATTTTGCACAGCTTATCTTCACATAGGGTATTACATCTATGACAATTACTGATTTTTATCAAGGCATTAACGATTGAATCTGATAGGTCCTGAGCAATACCTCTATCCACGTGAAGTAAATGAAAAGCGTATCTTTGCGCAGTTTTTGGACCTACTCCAGGTAATTTCGTTAAAGCTCCTACTAACTCCTTAAAACTGTCTCGGTGATTATCACGACTACTCATAATCGGTTAAGCCTAAAAACCTGGGGGAAGCGAAATACCAGAGGTAACTGATCCCATTCTACTATCAGATAACTGCTTTGCTTTCTGGAGACCATCATTTATTGCAAGCTTTAACAAGTCTTGTAAAAGCTCCAGATCGTCTTCCTGTCCCGTAAACATGGAAGGATCAATAGAAACTTTTTCCGTTATATTGTTACACGTCAAAATAACCTTAACTTTTCCTCCCGATGCTTCCCCAACTACCTCTAACGTAGCAAGCTCATCTTGTATTTTTTTTAAATCTTGCTGCATTTTTTGAGCCTGCTTCATCATGTTTCCTAATTTACCCTTTATCAAAATTATCTCCTTTATTATTCAACTTTTTACCGATTCTCTTAATACCTTTCCATCAAATCGCTTGACAAAAGCGTTAACCACCTCGGATTTAGAAATTTTTGCATAGGCTTCATTGATTGATTTTTCCTTTTCATCTTTTTCAATCATTAAAAGAGATGACTCGACTTTATCAATAAGCTCTATTTTAAATTCAACTGCTTCCCCTATTTTATCTGAAACATAAAAATTTACTTTTGCCACTAAATCAGAATCTATAAGTAATGAAGAGTCAATTTTTATTAGGCATACAGAACTAGGTTTTGCATAGTTAATGCTCACTAATTCTGATTGCGATAAAAACTGCTTTACTAGTCCATTACCCCCTAATCTTTTCACAAAATGAGGCCATGTTGTGGTGTCTACTTTCCTAAATAGCTTTCCCAAAGCACTACTCACATCAACAGAAATACTTTTTTCACCCCCCGATGCAGAGCTTTCAGTCATACCATCATCCCCTTTCCCTGAAATAACATGGTCACGGGAATTTTTCTCTATCGACTTTTTTTTTTGAAAAAGAGGTTTCTCGGGAAGAAAGGCTAAAATCCGAAGAATCGTCATTTGTAAACCCACTAACTCATTTGGAGCTAAATGCAAATCTCTCTTTCCCAGCAGACATATCTGATAAAACAGATTAGCGTCCGTTTCTGTAACAGGCATTTCGTCTGATATTACGACGTTCCCTTCTTGTTTTTTTTCAACAGAAACACTTAAATGACCAGCTACTATGTCTGCTAATTTTGAAGGGTTATCTGCTTCAGTTATGGCTTTAAGAGCCTCTTCTGGTATATTTTTATTTAATTTTGCATATCTATCAAACTCATCAATAACTGATCTTCTAAGTGCTTCAATTTCTTCAGTTTTGTTAATAGTATCACTTAAAATTATAGCTTCGGCTTCAAAAAAATTTTTATTCTGAGTAAATTTTTCAATTTTAACTCTATTTTTTCCTTCAACTAAAATTTTGACTGCTCCATCTGGAAGTTTTAAAATTTGAAGGACATTAGCAGTTACACCAATTTTGTTGATAGTTTCTTCAGTTGGTTCATCTTGTGTTGCATCAACTTGACTAGCAAGCAAAATTTCTTTGTTCTCTTTCATGACTTCTTCAAGAGCTTGTACAGATTTTTCTCTCCCTACAAAAAGTCTAACTATCATATTAGGAAATACCACAATATCCCTTAGTGGTAATACAGGTTGGATAATTTTATTTAATTTAGCCATTTTAAATCCTAACTTTGAATTTGGTATAAATGATTAATGCGGATTTTAAATATACATATGTACGTATACGACAGTTTCAAGAATTACATTTAGTTTAAATTTTTCAATTTCCAAACTATAATTAAAATAGAAAATTTAATCAAATTTAAAGTAAATCTCTAGAATTTTGCAACTCATAAAATTCTTTTGAGTATTCGATTAATTTTTTATTTATTATTGCATTTCTAATATCATTCATTAGCTCTTGGTAATAATATAAATTATGCCATGTAAGTAGAATAGCAGAAATAATTTCTCCTGATTTGAATACGTGATGGAGATAGGATCTTGAATAATTAAGACAAGTATAACAATTACAATCGGGATCTAAAGGACTTGAATTTTTTTTATGCTTTGAATTTTTTATATTAATAGGTCCTCTTCTAGATAAAGCTTGCCCTGTTCTTCCAGATCTAGTTGGAAGAACACAGTCAAACATATCAATTCCTCTTAATACAGCTCCAACAATGTCATCTGGTTTACCAACACCCATTAAGTATCTAGGTTTATTATTAGGAAATTTATCAACTGTAGAATCTAAAACTTTAAACATTTCGGCTTGCGGTTCACCCACTGCTAAACCTCCCACAGCATACCCTTGAAAATCAATATCCAATAGTCTTTTAATACTTTCATCTCTCAAATCTTTGTAAATTCCACCTTGTTGAATACCAAATAATATTCCAGAATTTGTTAATTCAAATTCTTCTTTTGATCTCAAAGCCCATTCCATTGATCTTTTCATACTATTTGCAATATCATTTTTTTTTGATTGAAAACTGGCGCAATCATCAAAGCACATAATGATATCACTACCCAAAGTCTTTTGTATTTTTATGGAATATTCTGGAGATAAAAAATATTTTTTACCATCAATATGAGAACGAAATTCCACTCCTTCTTCAGACTTTCGAGATAAACCACTTAAACTCATAACTTGAAAGCCACCACTATCAGTAAGTATTGGCCGTTCCCAGTTCATAAATTTATGAAGTCCGCCTAATTCAAATATCCTCTCAGCAGTTGGCCTTAACATTAAGTGATATGTATTTCCCAACAAAACATCTGCGCCAGTAGACCTAACATTTTCAGGAAGCATTGCTTTAACAGTAGCCGCTGTTCCAACAGGCATAAAAGCAGGTGTCCTAATTTCCCCTCTTGGCGTTGAAATTATTCCACATCTGGCTTTTTCATCAACCGCGTTCAGGGAATAAGAAAATTTCTTTGTCATTAACTTGTTTCTCAAAAAATAAAATACCTTTTGGTATTTTTTTATTCACTGAAACTCTCTCCACTGGATAAAGGAGCCATACGAATAAGGCGAGAGTCTCTAACTGCTATTTGGCGATGCTTCATTGCCTCACGATATTCGGGGTCTTTCACCATGGAAACGAATGCACCAGCGCTTGGATATTCAGCTATAAAGCAAAAATCCCACTTTTCTTCACTCGGACCTATTAACGGAAAGAGCATTTCTCCACGCCATATTATTTTACCACCAAGGGTTTCAAATATGGGAAAACTAAGGCGACCATATCTTTTATATGCTTCCACACCTGAGACCACTTCACCATTGGGGTATTCAACTTGCTTATGAACCTTGACCAAATTGAGCATATTCAAAGGACGCGTGTCTTTTATCTCACGAAAAGCATTAAATTCGTCACCCGAAAAACTTGTGTATCCCATTGGCGCCTCACAAAGAATAAATACTATTAATGCTGCTCAGATTTTTACCACCATATTTGTACAAAACAGAGTCAAATATAAGATTTAAAGCAAAAGGCTAAAGCGTTGAAGCTATAAACTAGTCTTTGTCTAATGCCTCAACTGCAGTTTGTAATTCAGTTTTGTTTACTTTTTTTTCAGTAACGGTCGCGTGCTCAAAAATATGATCAACTACTTTATCTTCGAATATGGGCGCACGTAATTGCTGCTGCATTTGCTCGTTTTTCTGCACAAAGTCGAAAAACTCTTTTTCTTGACCAGGATATTGCCTGGATTGAGCCATGATTGCCTGCGTCATCTCAGTCTCTGATACTTCAACTTCAGCTTTTTGTCCTAGTTCAGCTAGCAGAAGCCCCAATCGAACCCGTCTCTCAGCCAATTTATTGTGTTCTTTGTTCGGCTCTATATTTTCATGGTCGTGGTCTTTCACATCGGGGTTTTCGTCATGAAATAATTGATGTGCTATTTGCTTTGCCTCTGCCTCAACGAGACTTGGAGGTAATTCAAATTTTACTTTTTTATCTAAAGCATCAAGAAGTTGACGTTTCATTACCGCTCTTGCCGCCCCACCATATTCGGATTCTAATCGTTCACCGATTTGATCTTTTAATGCTTTCAAATCATCTGCACCAAATTTAGTTGCCAGCTCGTCATTAATTTTTGCAGGTACAGGCTCTTTGACGTTCTTAATTTTACAAGCGAATTCAGCGTCCTTTCCAGCTAAATCTTTTGATCCATACTCCTTCGGAAATGTAACGTTAACTTTTCGATCCTCTCCTGCTTTACATCCAACTAATTGCGTTTCAAATCCAGGGATGAAACTATTAGAACCTAAAACCAACGGATAATCTTCTGAAGACCCTCCATCGAATGCTTCGCCATTGACTGTTCCAACAAAGTCAATGACTATCTGGTCTCCATCTTTGGCTTTAGAGCCCTTTTTACGATCTTTATAATCATTTGCGGAGGAAGCGAGGTTGTCTAAGGCCTCATCCACTGCTGCCTTATCAGCTTTTACTACAAGTTTCTGAAGTTTAATTTTAGAAAAATCTACATCTGGAATTGATGGTAACGTTTCATAAGTTAGAGAAACCTCTACGTCCTCTCCTTCTTTCCACTTGTCTCTGTTTTGCATTTCTACGTTAGGTTGCATAGCGGGACGGTCGCCACTGTCTTGAAAGTGCTTGGACATTGCTCCGTCAATGGTTTCCTGCATCGCCTCACCTAATATCCGCTGCCCAAATTGCCGCTTTAAAAGAGCTATAGGTACTTTGCCCTTGCGAAATCCTTTCATCTCAACATCAGGCTGAGCTTCATGTAATTTTTCATTGACTTTGGTATCTAATTCATCAGCCGATAATTTAATTGAATAGGCACGCTTGAGCCCTTCGTTAAGGGTTTCAGTAACCTGCATTGAAAATCTCCGTCATTTTTACAGCGCTTGTAAACACTAATTTTTACGCCCTTCTATTTTGCAAATACAATCAATTCAAGTAGATTTCGCTCAAGCATAAAAACAATTAAACAGTGAATATCAAATACAGTAAAATTGCAGAGACAATAATATGAAAGAGAGTTATCAAAACGGATGCCGTGTGCAGTAAAACAAACTTTCTTTTTTGCTTCGCATCTGACGCTTTGTTTATTGCAGGCATCAAAACTGTGCTAGCAGGAATAGTTGTTATAAAGATGCTGCATGCTAAAGCGGCAGTGAGATTGCTGATATTAAAACTAAACAACACAATTAGAGCCGATACAGCTAGAACATACCCATAAAAATATGGGAAAGTTTTACGTATAAACGCTCTGGCAATCGATGCCTCTAAAAACTTAAAAGATAGAGTTCCAAAACCCACGCTGAAAAGAAGCATGCCTCCAAAAAGAAAGGATACTAAGAGTAGTGTGATAAACTCCATTTCACAGATTAGATTTTATGAATAACCAAATAAAGGCCGCAACCATTGACCCAAAAAAGATAACCGTTATTGCAATCATAAATTTTATCTTAAAGCCATCTAAGATTTCTTGAGCAGTTTCCGTTTTTTTACTATTTTTCGTCATATATTTTTTTTCTTTCCTTAATTTTCAACGAACCAGCTTGTTAAAATGCTTAAATCAAATAGCACCACTAAATCGACAAAATTTAAATGAAATTAATGTGTTACGTTCTATTGCCTCTCAAAGCAAAATAAAGACCAACTACCCACAAGAAAACATGTAAATTATCATATAATATTACGTCCAGAAGGCTCTCGGGTTGGCTAACCCAAATCACACCTGTGGTGATAGAGCAGATTGTAATACCAGAGAAGCGTGTAATCATATCTCCAAAATCTGGAATGAAAGAAAAAGAAATAAGTTTGGCAGCAAATAAACCGCCAACCAATAATCCAATACCAGCTCCTGTTTCGCCGTAAGCTACTACCCACCAAACCAAGTAGGGAAGCTCAAAAGCTTCTGCATCTTCAAGTGTTACTGGAAATTTAGACAGCCCCATCTGAATAAACACTACTGCCAAAGGCAGCCTCAATAACCAATGACTCAAGCAAAACTCAGGAATTCTCGCTGTGATACTCTTTAATAATAATTGCATGTTGCACACCCTATACAAATAATCTTTTTAAAATTGCTGAAACTCAATAAATGAAGCAACTAAATTAAACCTAGCTACAAATAATACGTGCTATTTTTATATTTGGATTATTTCTGCAAAAAATTTTTTTATATTCAAAATTGACATTCCTGATAAAAACAGTCAGGTTAATGAATGAGAGCCAGCCTCGATCTGTGGCAAGCCAAAAATCATAAGTTCAAAATGGTAAATTGGGTGAGAATTTCTTGGGCTAACTGAACGAGCAAACAGTTAGACGTTCTTAATTTCACAACCTAATTTGCAAACAGGCTAAGGTGGAGATAGATCGCAATGTTGCATTCGGCCGTAGAAAAAACAAAAATACCTGAGGATGACTCTCCCACATACAATGCTGTAGAACTCACAAAAAATGGAAATGTAGCCCGGATTATTCTGGAAAAACAAGTTTACACGCTCCGCATCACGCGATCTGGAAAACTTATTCTTACAAAATAAGCCGCATTTTTCCCATGGATTTAATCGAATTAACTGATGTTTGAAAATCAACAGACGTGTAATGATTTTTCTAATATCACAAACACAACTTAACACTATTAAATTAATCCGTTTTAGGTAATTCTTTCAATTCTAAGTAATCAACCTTACAATGAATTAAACATTTAGCCTAATTAACCAAGCCTTGTAAAATTCCGACTTTTTTTGTAAGAATTAAGAGTGACGATTCTCCAAGCGTCACAGTTTCTCTTATCTAAAGCCAGCCAACTCGTATTGTTTCAGCCAGCGCTTTTTTCACTTAAAATTAAGATGTTTTTAGAGCAACAATTTTTTTTCGTAAGCATGAAAATCCACTGGTGCAGCTAATCTCTTTCTTCTCTTTCGCCCTTTTCAAATCTATCAAGAATTTTATCTAGAGATAATTTGGAAAAATCCAGGCCGCTAAAAACATGGAAAAAGTCAAAGGGCTCTACAAATATTCTACTATCGTGTCTATTTCTAAAACCTCGACGCTCAATACGACCTTGATTATCTTCCCTTTCTTTTTTGCACATGCCTAAGGTATCCTTGATCGAAACTTGATCGGGCTACCTTCCGGCTGGTGGCTAGACCATTATTGGTAAAAGTTTTGCACCTACTTTTCCATATATGGCTAAATCTGAACTCAGAAAATTCTAATCGCTCATATGGACAAATGAATCTGGAGTTGGATCATCTGCTTGCTTAGACTCAATTGGTAAAAATGTCCCGATAAAGTAAAAGAACAAGATGTACACAATTGGAATTCCAATGACAGCAACCGCGACAAAAGATCCCGCAACCATCTGTCCAAAGACTTGAGCCATGGACATTTGTTTGTCCCACATATTTGCTTCGTTCTGTTTCATTTTATTTCCTCACAAATATTAATCTAGTGGAGCATAGCCGTGCATTTGCGCCCAGTAATACCAGTTATCAACGACAGTTCCTGTTAATAAAATGCCAATACCACCAGTGATAGGAACTAGGACAGCAAACCACCAAGCCCACCGGTGAATCCCCTCCATTGATGCATTGAAACCCATTGTCCAGCGCCAGAACAGTCCAGCACGCTCGGATGCCGTACCTCGGTCAGCTATTTGTTCTAACTCTCGGTCTCCTCCAAATCGAGAAGTCGCAAGAATAGTAGCGCCGTGCATGGCAAATAGAAGAGCGGAGCCATACAAAAATACTATAGAAAGCGCGTGAAATGGATTATAAAACAGATTTCCATACACTACAGAAAAGTTCATTGTCCAATCCAAATGAGTAAAGATACCGTAGGGCACCGCCTCAGACCAACTTCCCATCAAAACAGGCCTAATTAATCCTAATACTAAGAATAACCAAATAGCTGCTCCGAAAGCCCAGAAAACGTGCTTACCCATTTTTAGCTGTCTTGCCAAATCGTAAGCCCTCATCCACCAGGACAGAACCGATATCAGTAAGAAGAAACTGGCTACTAGCCAAAGGCCACCCTCCTTCATAGGAGCAAAACCCAAACCATACTGTTCAGCTGGCGGCTCCAATGAAAAATAGAAGAGATCACGGACAAAAACCGCAGGATTATATCCAGCCTGTCCCCAATACGCGAAGCCAACGATAAGAAACCAGATAAGGCCTGCTATAAGTCCAAGAACTCCAAAGAAACCTAAATATACTGGGCCAAGCTGCGCGTTACCAAACCAACCTAGTAAGGTGGAAAAAGAAGTATTTCGTGTTCTTTCGTCTAAATTAACACCTTCTTCAACACCTAGTTCAGGAGGACCTTGTACCTGAACTTGCGTAAAAATATTCTGATATTCAGCCATTAACGCCTCCCTCAATATTTACCCAAAAAGGTAAATCAACATACCAATACCACCACTCAGACCAAGCATCGAACCAGACAGTTCCTGATATCACGATACAAATAGCCGACCATAAAACAGCGTTCAGAGCCAGTAAAAGACCCAATCGATGTATTCCGAGCGGCCCGATAGAGTAGCCTATAAAATCTCTAAAAAACGTATCCTCGTGCTCTGGAACACGCATCTCGTTGCCCTTCTCAGGGTTGGCGGCAGAAAGTATCAATGATCCGTGCAAAGCCAAAGCCAAAGTTGTAGTAAAAAAGAACGTCACTGCTATCATGTGAGCCGGGTTGTAGTGAAAGTTACCGTAAGCGTAACCAACATTGTTAACCCAATCTAGATGAGACCAAATGCCATAAGGAAAACCATGTCCCCAAGCACCCATTAAAACCGGTCTTATTACAGTTAAAGTTGTGTAAGCGAGTATTGCGAATGAAAAAGCAACTGGAACGTGAAAACCCATTCCTAATTTTCTTGAGATTTCAACCTGCCTTAACGCCCAAGAAAGAAATGCGCCATGAGCGCATATTGTTACAAGTTGCCATATTCCACCCTCATTTAAGGGGGCGAAACCAAGTCCTACTGATAACTCTGGTGGCTCAATTGAAATCAACCAAGGGTTCCAAGTATCGCCCATGGACGCACCATAGAAAATCAGGAAAGTGCCTAACAGTGCAAAGAAAGCGACCGAAATGCCAAAAAAGCCAACATAAAAAGGACCAACCCAGAAATCAAATAAATTTCCGCCTATGATTGTCCCTCCAGGAACTCGATATTTCCTTTCGAAAGATAATAGTGCCATCGATTTTTGTATCCTCGTATCTAAAATTCCCCAAGGCAAGCACATGCTCATTGCCTTGCTGGCGCCTAATCCAATCGATTTAAGTGATCAGACACCTTTGACGCCAGGTAATTCTTTCTAATTGATAATTAGAATTTAATTTATGTCAATCTATATTGACACTATCTGTAATATTTTTTTTACACTTTACTGTAAAAGATTGAAAAATACTTGAATATTTTCATCTCCGAAACCTGCAAGATCAATCTCTCTCTCCGTTTGAGGGTCAAATATACTCAACCGATCGTTTTCATTGAGTCGCAGAAATACATTTGAGTTATCAAATTTCCCAACTTTGAGTCGATCTCTCTCCAGAACTTTTGTAACTGTGGAGACAAAGTTTTCTTCCTCTTTTGAATAGCTAACTAGAACACTTCCATCGTGATCGAGAATAAGAGTTTCACCATTCTCGTTAATTTTTAAAAGAATTTCTTTCTCAGCTTTTATATCTAATTGTTTTGAAAGTGAGTATGGACGCATATCCGAGATACGAAAAGCAGCAACAAACAGGACAAATAAAATTAAAGTGCAAATAATAAACAATGGAAGGGATGAATTGAAAGTATATCTTTTTGTCACAATAATCTTCATTCCAAAACTGTAATTTGCTCACCACTACGACAATTAGAAATTTGGGCGTCTGGGGGGTTGTGAAGAATAGTATCTTTTTTCGACGTTAAGGCCAACCAAAAATCCGCAATACACAAGCTTTTTTTCTCTCCGTATAATCCGGAATAATAAATGTGATATAATGTCTTTGCTGCATCATCACTCCCTGCAAATGCCGCTGTTTGCAATAAATCCAAAGCTTCTCGTTTTTCTTTATTTGTAGTGGCCGTGTTGAGCAAAATGGAACCTAAATAAGCCTTAGCTGGGTGATGACCAAGCTTCGAACTTTTTT
>ENA-OSEY01002671-OSEY01002671.1-marine-metagenome-genome-assembly--contig:-NODE-2671-length-11347-cov-8.366282_pt1 | contig 11347 bp, 15 predicted proteins | sample MGYA00248465_ERZ534230 | MGnify/ENA primary metagenome ERZ534230 (study PRJEB26409, sample SAMN06344110) | marine metagenome | isolation source: Sea water from surface | place: Atlantic Ocean:Southern... | reverse complement strand
GTGTTATCGATAATTAAAGGAATACCTTTTTTTCTACCGATATCAGAAACTTCTTTAATTGGAAAAACACGAAGATATGGATTTGGAAGAGTCTCACCGTAGTAAGCTCTTGTTTTATCATCAGTCACTTTTTCAAAGTTTTTTGGATCTGCAGGATCTGCAAATCTAACTTCAATACCTTGTTGTCTTAAAGTATTTTTAAATAAGTTTACTGTGCCTCCATATAAGTCAGTCGAAGCAACGATGTTATCTCCAGCTTGTGCTAAGTTTTGTATACACATTGCTGAAGCAGCTTGACCTGATCCCACCGCGCATGCCGCCACACCGCCTTCAAGCGCTGCAACTCTTTTTTCTAGCACATCCACAGTTGGGTTCATTATACGTGTGTAAATGTTACCAAACTCTTTTAGACCAAATAAATTTGCAGCATGTTCTGCATTTTTAAATTGGTAAGAAGTTGTTTGATAAATCGGAACTGCTACAGCTGTTGTAGTAGGATCAGCTCTATAATCACTACCATGTAAGCCAATAGTTTCCGGATGTTTAAAATCAGCCATTGATTTTCCCCCTTATTGTTTCTCTTGTCGTTTCGTTCATTTTTTCTCCGTCTTTCTGGAGAAGAATGAACGAAGTTTAATTCTGTTCATCTTCTCCTTTTTAGTACTTTGGCATGTGCCAGGTGTACAATATGGTTCAAATACCCGGTTTTATTTTAGATTATTCCAAAAAAAAACCACCGACTAAAGCGGTGGTCTGAAAGACTTTGACGCTTTAGCTGGATTTTTTAAGCGCCCGCAAGTTGCCTTAACTCAGCGCTATAAAATTTATAGCAAATAAATAATCATTTTGTCAAATGTTTATTAAATGTTATTCCAGAACGTTTTTGCAAGATTTATGCCTGATAAATCTCTATAAGCTGTAAGCCCGGTGGGGCTAGTTACATTAATATCACCTATTAACTTTTCTTGTATAAAATCAATACCGGCAAAATAAATTTTATTTTTGACGAGTAACTTCCCTATAGCTCTACTTGCTTTTCTTTCTTTATTTGTAAGCTTAGTTAATTTAGCGTGAGCTCCTTTACTCATATTCGATAAAATACTCCCCTTTTTCGGAACTCTAGATATAGCGCCTACAATCTTACCTTTAATAATAAAAACTCTTTTATCTCCTCTAGAAACTTCAGGAAGAAACTTTTGAAAAAATAAATGATTATTTTTTTTAAGTAATTTTCTGATTTTACTTGCATTGAAAGATTTCAATAAGATGACGTTGTTTCCACTAAATCCATCAATAGGTTTTACCACAACTGATTTTTGTTTTTTGAAAAATTTTTTTATTTCTTTTTGATTTTCACTTATTAAAGTAGGAGGCATATACTTCATAAAATTAATAGAAAACATCTTTTCTGATACGTTTCTTACCGCAAAAGGATGATTAATTATCTTAACTTTTCTTGAAATATGATTGAGCAAGAAAGTTGTATACAAATAACGGCTATTAAAAGGTGGATCGTTTCTAATTAAAATTACATTAGATTTTTCTAAATTAAAATTAATAGTCTTTAAAATCGAGTAGAAATTCTTTTTATTATTGTTAATTTTTATATGTTTACAAAAGGCTATAACTTTTCCATTTAAAAAACTTAGATCTTCAGGTCTAAAATAATATACTTTATAGCCTCTTTTTTGTGCTTCGGTTGCTAAGAGAATAGTTGTATCAGTTTTGATATTAACTTTTTTTAGATCAGAACCCTGTATAGCTAAAATTTTCGTCATGATTTACTAGGAAGTTTAAGTTTTTTGTTTTATTAAATTGTTCAATCAACATTTCTGCTCTAGTTTTTTTACTCTCAATTATTTCCTCTATATGTTTTAAATAAATCGTTTCATTCTTTCCACTTTTATTAACCTCATTTCTTTTTTCTAAACCTTTTTTAGAAAGATCAAAGAATATCCTTGCCCAATCAATTAGCTTTTTACCTTCCAATGTTGCATTTAATCCTAGTTTAGGAGCATTCAAATAGGCTTGCATTACTTCTTCTTTTCTCCAGTTTTTTATTATCTCATAAGTTTCATCTATTGAGCCATAAATTAGTCCTGTAAAAAAAGAGGGCCCATTACAAATACATCCAAAATTACAAGTATCTAGTGATCTAAATTCTATAACTTGTTTTAATCTTACTTCTGTGAAAATAGTACCAAGATGATTTTCAAAATCTTCGAAAGTTGGTTTTTGTCCTTTTAAAAAATTTAAATTACCATTTAAGTAATCATTAAATGTTTGACCATTAGGTGAATAATATCTTTTATTCTTTTTAAGAAACAGTATTGGGTAATTAATTACATTATCAACATATTTTTCGAAATTAACCGACTCAAAAGTAATTGGCATTATTCCGCCTCTATTAGTTTCTTGCCAAACTTTACTCCTATAAGATAAAAAACCTGAAAGTTTATTTTCAGTAAAAGGAGAATTTGCAAATAGAGCTATTGTTAGTGGAGCTAAGTAATTACCAATTTTAAATTTTTTTTCAAAATCATCTTCAGAAATATAATCATAGTTAATTTGAATACCTGCTGTTTTATACATCATATCCAAACTTAGCCTTCCACCTTTTGGCATTTCAGCCGTCATGATTTTATAACGCTCTTTTGGACTATTTGGGATATCGCTTAACTTATTAAACGGATCGTAAGCTATCGAAGAAGTAGTTATAGAGACTGAATTAAAAATTTCTTTTAACTCATTAAAATGAGTATTATTTTCTGAACAAACTGAATGAATATTTTTAAAAGGTTCGCCTGATAACTCATATTGAAATCCTGGCTCTGTTGTAATTTTCTGATTTTTTCTCTTTAAACCTATTACTTTGTCCTTTTCATGTTGTAATTCCCAACCTTTATTACTTAAGATTTCAAATACTTTTTTTATTTGGTTGTAATCAATTCTCTTTAAATCATTTTTATTAAAAAGAAATTTTTCATGTTCTACACCAATTTTAAGTTGGCTTTCATTTTTTATTCCATCGTTGAAATATTGAATTAAATGACTTTTGTTTTTGATGAGTTGAGATTTATTAATCAAACGTTTTTAACTCTAATACATTTCCATTTGGATCTTCTATGAAAAATGTATTTTGCTCAAATTCAGTTCCTTCAAACCTTGTGTAAGGTTTATCAATATAATTTAGTTTATTAGACTCTATATTAGCCTTAATTTTATTGAAAATATCTTTTTTTAAATGAACACCGAAGTGTGGAACTGGAACCTGACCCATGTCAACATCATGTCTTTCTCTAGGGAGTTTCATGGACGTTTGGTGTAAGGTTAACTCGTTACCCCAAAAATCGATATCTACCCATTTTCCGTCTTCACGGTTTCCAGTTTTACATCCCAAAATCTCTGTATAAAAAGCCTCTGCTTTTTTTAAGTCTCCTGCAGGAATTGCTAAATGAAATGAATTACTCATGCGCATTTATATATATTCTTCTTTAAATTTATCAAGTAGTCATTATATACGTATTATGATCGATTATTTAGAATCTATAAAAAAAAGGGATCCTGCGGCAAAATCTTTACTGAGTGTCATTCTCACATATCCTGGCGTTAAGGCAGTTTTCTTCCATCAAATATCTAATTTTTTTTATAAAGCTGGCTTTGACCTCGTTGCAAGAATTATTTCCCAAACGGTAAGATTTTTTACAGGTATTGAAATTCATCCGGGAGCAAAGATTGGTAAAAATTTATTTATAGATCACGGAATGGGTGTAGTAATTGGCGAAACGTCCGAAATTGGAAATAATGTTACTATTTATCACGCAGTTACTTTGGGAGGTAGTTCACCTAGCGTAGACAGTGAAAGGCAGCGTCATGAAAAAAGACATCCAACTATTGGAGACGATGTTGTAATTGGTTCTGGTGCTCAAATAATTGGTCCAATAAAAGTTGGCAATAACTCAAGAATAGCCGCAAACGCAGTAGTAGTTAAAGATGTTCCAGATAACGCAACCATGGTTGGTATTCCTGCAAAAGCAGTGAAGTTAGAAAATAAAGGAAGCTTTAGGCCTTATGGTGTTGATGATAAAGTAAAAGATGAGTAAAAAAAATTGGGATCCTAATTTAACTCCAGAGCAAAATTATATTTTAAAACAAGAAGGAACCGAACCTCCCGGAAGCAGTCCGTTAAATAATGAAAAACGAATTGGGTCTTACCATTGCGTTGGGTGTGGGACAAAATTATTCGAGTCTACTACAAAATATGAAAGTGGTTCAGGTTGGCCTTCATTTTATGAGTCCGTCCCTGGTGTGTTTGAAGAAAAAACTGATATGCACATAGGGTACCCTAGAACAGAATATCATTGTAAAAAATGTGGAGGACATCACGGCCATATATTCGATGATGGCCCAAATCCGACTGGAAAACGTTATTGTAATAATGGAATTTGTCTAGTTTTTAAACCTAAATAAATAATGTCAACCCATAATTCAAAATTTTTAAATTTAACAAAAAGCTTTCCTTTTTTAAGAAAAATTTATTTTTTTTATAATATTTATATTCGAAACTATAAGTTTTTATTCAAAAGCTCACAATTTAATGAAGATAAAAAAATTTTAGAATTATTTGATAAATCATACAAAGGAGTCTACTTAGATATTGGATGTTATCACCCTACAAGGGTGAACAATACTTTATCTCTTTATAGAAAAGGCTGGAGGGGCATGAATATCGATTTAAATCAATTAACAATAGATATGTTTAATTACGCTCGTCCAGGAGATATTAATATTTGTGCAGCAATTTCAAATAAAGAGATTAAAAAAAAATTGTATTATTTAGGCGACTTAGATCCAAAAAATACTTTAGATTTAAAACATAAAAGTTGGCTTAAAACTACTTTTAATATTTCTAACAAAGATATTAAAATAAGATATGTAAAGACGCTAAGACTAGAAAAAATACTTGATAAACATAATTTTAAAGAAATAGATTTTATGAATATAGACATTGAAGGTCATGAAATTGAGGTTTTAAAATCGATAAATTTCAGAAAAACAAAAGTCAATGTAATCTGTGTTGAAGTGCTCGATTACGATAAAAGGAAAAAAAAACAACTTTTAAACTTTTTTAAAAAAAATAATTATTTTCTTAAAAAAAGAGTATCTATAAATTATATATTTCAAAAAAAATCTTAATTAAAAATTAGCATTATATTAAAGAAATTATCCACACAATTAAAAGGTTTTTGAATACAACCTTAAAGTAAAATATTGTGATTCTTGCCATGTCCTCTAGACCAAGGCAACATAAGTTTGTTAGATTATCATTTCATCCACCATGAAGAAGCAAATTATTTCCCTACTGATACTACTTTCATTTTCTTCGTCTCATACTTATTCTTCAGAACATTTTTGGAAACCTGCAAAAGATGGAGACAAGATTATATTAATTAGACATGCTTTAGCCCCTGGAGGAGGAGATCCTGAAGGATTTAATATTAAAGATTGTAGAACACAAAGAAATCTAAACGAAATAGGCATCAATCAATCCAAAAAAATAGGCAAACTTTTTGAGGAAAAAAAAATTAAGATTGATCAAGTTTTATCAAGTCAGTGGTGTAGGTGCAAGGACACTGCTAAATATGCATTTGGTAAATTTAAAGAATTTTCTGCGTTAAACTCTACCTTTAGCCCACCTTTTGATAAAAATGAAAAAAAACAAATTAAAGAATTGAAAAGTTTTATAAAAAATTGGGATGGGCAAGGTAAAAATTTAGTTTTAGTGACTCATTATGTTGTCATCTTAGCTATGACTGGAGAAGCACCTCGTTCTGGAGAATTAATTATCACTGATAAAAACTTTAATGTTTTATCTACAATCAATACTTTTTAGAAAAAAATTAAATATACGATTGTAAATAAAATCAAATATTCTAATGAAGTCTTAATCCTGATTAACCTATTTTTGTCACTAATTTTTGAATTTATAAAAAGTTTTATTCTTGCAAAAGCTAACTGTACCAAAATGACACTAAGGATTATTCCTAAAATTGCGTGGTAAAAACTGAAATTTTTTAGTCCATAAAAACAAGCTGCAATAAAAGTAAACCAAGAAATGTTTGTTACGAATAAAGTAATTAAAATTCCTGATCCTTTTTTAAAAATACTTTGAGACTTTATAAAGGTGTATGACCACAATAGAGTGAATAAAAAACCTATGTATTTAAATATCATGAGCCAATATTGTATTTGCGGTAAAGTTGAAAGGCAAATATAAAGTAACCATGATCATTAAACTTGCGTTTGCTTTTGGAGCTGGATTCATAAGTTTTCTTACTCCATGCGTACTTCCGATAATTCCTGGATACATTTCTTATATAACTGGAAAAGATTTAGGAGAAATAGATAAAAACAAATCAATAGTTTTAACAAAAACTATTCTTTTCTCATTAGGGTTTTCTTTTGTTTTTATAACTCTCGGTGCAGCAGCTTCCGCAATCGGTAATGTATTGCTTTTTTTTTCGAATGAACTTCGAATTGTTGCTGGTTTAATAATAATTATTTTTTCTTTACAAATGTTAGGATTTTTAAATTTCTCCTTTTTAAATGCTGAAAAAAGATTTGAAACAACTTCAAATTATAAAGATAATTATGCTTTCCCTTTTGTAGTTGGAGCAGCTTTTGCATTTGGTTGGACACCCTGTATTGGTCCAGTGTTAGGTTCAATCATTGCTTTATCAGCAACCGAAGCAACAATCAGTAAAGGAATTTTGTTATTATCATTTTACTCTCTTGGACTAGCTATCCCATTTATATTGTCTGGTTATTATATGAGTAGATTTTTAAACACGAAGAAAGGTTTTGGTAAATACTACGGGACAATCACAAAAACTGGTGGAGCTATTCTTTTAGCTACAGGTATTTTAATTACAACAAACTATATACAAGTAATTAGCTATTATATTTTGACGAACTTTCCTATTCTCGCTAAGCTTGGCTAATGAGTGAAATTTGTGTTCTAGGTATATTTGTTGCAGACATAAGTTTTTCTGGTTCTAAAATTCCGTCAATCGGAGAAACAATATTGGGAACAAAATATAATGTGGGACCAGGAGGCAAAGGAAGCAACCAAGCAATATGTATTGCTAGATTAGGAGGAAAAGTAAATTTTTTTTCTAAAATTGGTAAAGACACTTACGGTAAATTAGCTTTAGAGACTTTCAAAAAAAATAATATTGATACAAAACACATAATTCAAAACGAAAATCTTCAAACAGGTGTTGCAGGTATTTTAGTTGACAAAAATTCCGGTAAAAATGCTATAAATGTAATTACAGGTGCACCATCTACACTGACACTAGAAGATCTTAAAGATCAAATTAATCTGATAAAAAAATCAAAAATATTTCTCACCCAATTAGAAGTGCCATTAGATGTAACATTACATTGCCTTAAAGTAGCAAAAGAAAACAAAGTCTTAACTATTTTAAATCCTGCTCCAGCATCTGAGCTATCAAATGAATTTTTCAAGTATATTGATTTTTTCACACCTAATGAAACCGAGGCAGAATTCTATACAGGTGTTAAAATTGCTAATGAAGAAGATGCAAAAGTGGCCTCACAAAAATTGCTTCAACTAGGAATGAAAAAAATAATAATAACACTTGGTGAAAAAGGTCTTTTTTATTCTGATGGAAATGAGGACATATATTTAAAAGCTAACACGGTTAAAGCCTTAGATACCACCGGAGCAGGCGACGCTTTTAACGGAGGTTTGGCCTTTGGATTATCTATGGGAAAACCGATAAAAGAATGCTTAGAATTAGCAAATAAAGTTGCTGGAATTTCTACAACAAAGCTTGGTGCAGGAGATGCAATGCCCTTTATTGAAGATCTTAAATGATAAAGAATATAATCTTATTTTTCATTTTTTTAATTCTACCAAATTTTTCTTTGGCTTGTGATAAAGAGGATTTTTTAAAATATGTATCTGCCGAAAAAAATAGATGTATAGCACTTCAAACTATTGGTGAAATTAATAAAAATAAAAAAAACCTTATAATATTTTTACATGGAGATTTATCCTCTGGTACAAAACCTCCTGGAAAAAAGGGATATTGGAAATTAGGAAACGAATTGTTGTCGAAAAATGTAAATTTTTTCTTTCTCGCAAGACCTGGATATACACTTGACTCAGGGCGAAAATCTTATGGAAGTTACAAAGAAACAAGAAAGGCAAAAACTAATTACAAATGGGAAAAACTAGAATTGGTTGCTAAAGCAGCTCAGAATTTGAAAGAATACTATAATGCTGACAATTTAATAATGATTGGTCATTCTGGTGGTGCATTAACTTCAGCAACAATAAATAGCCGAGTCCCAAAACTGATTGATAAATCAATATTAATTTCTTGCCCTTGTGACTTTGAGAAGTGGAGAAAAATGAGGGGGGAAAGTGTTTATAAAATGAAAACTTCACCTCATAAAAATATTAGTGGAATTTCAAAAGATTCACATACAATTATTATTGTTGGAAAGAATGACATAAATACATTTCCTATTTTATCAAAAAAATATCATGAAATATTAATCAGCAAGGGTTTTAAGAGTGAACTTCATATAATTGAAGGGGAACATTCTTCTAGCTCTTTAGTTGATTTGTCTAAGATTATTAAAAGTTATATAAATTAAAAAATGTGTTTTATTAAAGATATTTAGCTAACAAATTAAAATTCTTTTAAAAGTTTTTCTGCTATTACTCTGTTACCTTCAGCGTTAAAATGAACATCATTCCAAAAATAATACTTTTTATAAACCTCTAAGTAAGAGGTTCTCTTTTTTTCTTCAAAAAAATAGGGAAAAAAGTTTATAAATTTAGTACATTTTTTTTCACAGAAACTTCTCCACATATTTACATGTTTAGAATTTTCATCGTTAAATTCCAATTGTTGTGGCCAAGGATAGACTGCTAAACTCAATTTGATATTATTTTTTTTTAATAACTCATAAAGCTTGTTCATAGCAAATATCATTTCATCTTGAGTTTTAGTAATGGAGCCTTGATAACCATCTAACTCTCCATCAGATTTATAAGTCCACATAGCTTTTTTGCTTGCTCTTTCATTAAATATTGGCTTTTTGCTATTTGCAGGCGGCACTTCTTTATTCAACCTACTGTTCATTTTGATTACAAACATGTAATAGTTTGTTAAAGGAAAATTATACCTTAAAAATTTTCTTCTTTTTAAATTTTTTTCTTTTGCTTTTCTTTCTGAAATTGAAAAATCATCATTTAATTTATAAAATGTATTGTCATCAAACACATCACTTATGTCTATAAAAACTATAATATGTTTAAACTTATAATCATTATCTAATAAATATTTTACTTTTGATAAATATATATTTGGAGCATATGAAGTGACTCCTAGATTAGCTACAGATATATTTTTTTTATCTTCAAATATTCCCACAAAAGTGTTTTCATAATTCAGCGATACACCTTCAACAAAAGAGTCTCCTAAAAAAGCAATTTCAAAATTTTTATCTCTTTTGAAACCACACTTATATTTAAAACCGTGATTATCTGTGCAAAGAGTATAAAAATTATCAAAACTAGGGGTTTTGTCATATCTTATATTTTCTCTTAATGTGTGATGATAAAATTTATGGTCAATTCTAATTAACCTCTCATAAAAATTAGTTTTTGATAAATATGGATCTAGACTTTTTAAAATTAGTTTCCCCAAAAAAAAATCTATTAAGAGGGAAAGGGAAAAAGTTATAAAGATTACAATTATAAACAATTTAATTGTATTAGTAATTTTTTTGACTAATAACATTTCACTACTACTCTGGTTTAAATATTAGACATAGACCATTGCTACAAAATCTTTTTCCATTTGCACCTGGACCGTCATTAAATACATGCCCATGATGAGCTCCACACTTAGCACAATGATATTCTGTTCTTATCATACCAAAAGATAAATCGACTTTAGTTTTAAATGCGCCAGGTAATGCTTCTGAGAATGAAGGCCATCCGGTTCCACTGTCAAACTTTGCTTCGGAACTAAATAATTTATTCCCACAATTTGCACAATGATAATAACCTTTTCTTTTTTCATGAAGTAAAGCACTAGTGAAAGGTTTTTCTGTTTTTTCATTAAATAAAATTTCTTTTTGCTCCTCAGTCAAATTTTTATTAATTATTTTTTTAGTTACTGCAAAAGCAATCGAATAAGGGACAAAAATAATTGAAAATATAGAACTAAAAACAGTTTTTAAAAAATTTCTTCTCATAATTTTACAATACAAATATTTACAATTTTTTTAACTATATATTGGCACTTGTGACATTGTTGACCTTTTAATTTTAATAAAATTTATTATTTTCAAAATATGAAAAAACTATTAATAACTATTTATTTTACAATAATTAGTTCTGTATCTTTTGCTGGTTCATGTCCGATGTTATGGAATAAAGTTGACATAGAATTATCAAATTTGAATGATGATAAACTAAAAGCTAAAATTCAAGAATTAAGAGATTTAGGTGAAAATGCTCATAATAATGGAGATCATTCAAAATCTGAAGAATTGTTGAATGAAGCATTAGATCTTTTAAAAAGCTAATAAATCTAATGAAGTTGAAAATTAATCAGGTAGCTCCTAATTTTAAATTAGATAGCACCGATGGAAGTGTATTTGAATTAAATAAAATAAAAAAAAAAAAATATTATACTTTACTTTTATCCTAAAGATGACACCCCAGGTTGTACTTTAGAATCTAAAGATTTTAGCAAATTAAATTCTATAATAAATAAAAAGAATACTGTCGTATATGGAATTTCTAAAGACAGCATTGAAAGTCATTTAAAATTTAAAAAAAAATACAAATTAAAATTTGATTTATTATCAGATGAAAAAATGTCAGTTATAAAAAAATATGGTGTATGGGGTATGAAATCTTTTTTAGGTAAAAAGTATAAAGGTGTGATTAGATCCACTTTTTTAATAAATTCTAAGGGAAAAATTCATAAGATATGGTCAAATGTTAGAGTTAAAGACCATGCAAAATCCGTTTTTGAAGAAATTAGAAATATTTAAAACAAAGATTTTTGAGGCTTCATATCCTCTTTGTTAATACCTGCTACTTGAACTGGTTTTTTCATCGCGTCTCTTCTGAATGGTTCTCCCAATTCTTGATTTAGAATTACCTCAATAAATGTTGTGATGCCTTTCTTTTGATCTTCGCAAGATTGTTTTATAGCTTTTGTGGTTTCTTCCATTGTTTTAACAGTAACACCTTTTAAACCACATGCGTTTGCTACTTTTGCATAACTTA
>ENA-OSEY01002670-OSEY01002670.1-marine-metagenome-genome-assembly--contig:-NODE-2670-length-11347-cov-15.792724_pt1 | contig 11347 bp, 10 predicted proteins | sample MGYA00248465_ERZ534230 | MGnify/ENA primary metagenome ERZ534230 (study PRJEB26409, sample SAMN06344110) | marine metagenome | isolation source: Sea water from surface | place: Atlantic Ocean:Southern... | reverse complement strand
TACAATTGATGCAAAATCAAAAAAAATCTCTTTACATCTGACAGCGAAAGAAATCAAACATAGAAAAAGTAAATTACCTGCACATAAATCCAAATACAAAAAAGGGGTTTTAGCAAAATATGCAAAATCTGTTAGCTCTGCATCTGAAGGTGCAATAACTGATTAAACCATCAATCGTCTTTTTACTTTAAAATAACATTGAATTAATGTTATATTATAACAATTAGTTGTTTTATCATTCCTATGGAGTTGTTTTAATGGATAAATTACCTGTCACGGTTCTTTCTGGTTTCTTAGGTGCTGGAAAAACTACCGTATTAACAAATATATTAAATAATCGAGAAGATAAAAAAGTCGCTGTAATTGTAAATGACATGAGTGAAATCAATATTGACAGTTCAATGGTGCAAAATGAAGTTTCTTTAAGCCATAAAGAAGAAAAATTAGTAGAAATGAGTAATGGTTGTATTTGTTGTACCCTTAGGGAGGATTTACTTATTGAAGTAGCAAAGTTAGCCAAAGACGGCAGATTTGATTACTTAGTAATAGAATCGACCGGCATTTCTGAGCCTTTGCCTGTTGCAGAAACATTTACCTTCGCTGATGAGGACGGCGTTTCTCTATCAGATGTTGCAAAATTAGATACAATGGTAACTGTTGTTGACGCAGTAAACTTTCTTAAAGATTATGAAGAGGCAAAATATTTAAAAGAAACAGGAGAATCTTTGGGGGAAGAAGACGAAAGAAGTGTAGCAGACCTTCTTGTAGAACAAGTTGAATTTGCTGATGTTATACTTATAAGTAAAACAGACTTGGTTGAAAAATCAATTTTAGAAAAGTTAATTGCCATTATTAAAACTTTAAACACTCGTGCTAAAATTATTCCTATTTCAAATGGCAATATTGAAACTAAAAAAATATTAAATACTGGGCTATTTAATTTTGAACAAGCACAGCTTGCCCCAGGCTGGCTAAAAGAAATGCGCGGGGAACATATTCCTGAAACTGAAGAATATGGAATTAGTTCGTTTGTTTTTAGAAGTAAAAAACCATTTCATCCAGATAGATTTTGGAATTATGTACAACATAAATTTTCAAGTTCTATCGTAAGAAGCAAGGGATTATTTTGGCTATCTTCAAGACCTGACCAGGCTATATCATGGAGTCAAGCAGGCGGATCATTAAGAGCTGAAAGTGCTGGTGTTTGGTGGGGTAGCATGCCTTTTGGTCAACGTATTGAGCAACAAGCATTTGTAGAAAATCAGAAAGAAATTGAGAAAGGCTGGGATAAAACCTTTCAAGATCGTAAAAATGAACTTGTTATCATTGGTATTGAACTTGATAAAGAAAAAATAGAATCTGAATTAAACGCCTGTTTATTAACTGATGATGAATTAGCTAGTGAATCATGGAAAAAAGAATCAAAAGATAACTGGCCAGTTCATAGATTAGAATCTGATGTAAACCTAGATCATAATCACATTCCAATGCTTAGTAATGAGGAAAAAATTGGTAGAAATGAAAAAATTAAAATGATTACTCCAGATGGAAAGACTGTTGAAGTAAAGTTTAAAAAAATAGAATCTTATCTATCAAAAGGATATAAGCTATCTTATAACTAATTTTATTGAAATCTCCATCCGAAAATCATCATCATTTCATCAGTAGATTTTAGACCATAAATAACAGGATAAGAATGTGGATTGTTGTAAGTTGCAATCATTTTTAAACCTTCACCTGCATTTAACTTGATTGCTGGATCGTAATTTACTATTGGAGGATGGGACCAATCATCATTTTGGTACACCACTTCACCATTTCTTGAACCACCATCAATTTCTACCACAAAATTTGTCATCAACTGATGTGCATGTGAAAAAAGTTGACCAATATTATTTTCACTGTCAAAGTAAAATGTCCTTGTGATTGTAGTTGATTGATTTGCTGGTAAATAAATTTGTTCATTTGATAAAGAAAAAAGCTCTGCAATATGTTCTACCTCACTATAATCTAACGTATGGATATTAGTAATTACTTCTCCAATTAATGTTGTATCGGACTGATTAACATAGTGACTGTTTTGATCTAATCCAAATTCAGCTGGTAAACGTACTGCAATACCAGCAGGTAGTTGGTAATTTAGTCTAGACCATTGCGTACCAAAAAGAGCAATATGCTCCTCCATAGATTGAAAAGTGCTTTGATTATATTGACCACTTTCGTCATACAAATCTCTAACTTCATTAAGATTTGGTAGATTTGTTGTCCCAGGATTAAATGAATAAAGTATAAAATGATGACTTCCAGGTCTCATTTCAAATTCAACACGATTTACATAAATATCTTCCGAATGTCCAATATCAGTATATTGAAAAACCTCTCGTTCTGAATTGGGGGGTATTTCCATCGGTCCAAATCTTAATTGAAAACCATTTTCAGGAGGAGCAAGTGGAGTAAAAATTGTATCGCTTGAATGATCGTGGTCGTCATGGTTATGACCATCTTCTTGTTCACTTGTGATATTATCTTCACACGCTAAAACAAAAAATAGCATTATAAAAAATATTTTTTTTACCATATGTGGGCGATACTGGATTCGAACCAGTGACCCTCTGCGTGTCGAGCAGATACTCTAACCAACTGAGCTAATCGCCCTAAATATTATAATTTAGGATAACAATATATAATACACTTTCTAATCACTAATAAAAAGTATAAATCGATCAAACATCTTATCTGTCATAATTTTACGCAAAAATATACCAATTTTACTATATGCTCCAGCAGCATACCTTGTTTTAGGATTTCTTGCATTCATTGCCTTATTAATTACCTTAGCTATAACAATTGGATCTGATTGGTTTGATAAAACCTCATTTCCAGTATCTGTTATAGGTTCTCCATAAAGATGTTGGTAAGCTGAGTTTTCTCTATACTTATCAATATATGTTTTTGTAACATTTGAAAAATTGGTATTAATAGCACCTGGCTGTACAACAACAACGTCGATATCAAACTCTTTCAGTTCCACTCTCAGTGCATCTGACCATCCTTCTAAAGCATGTTTTGTAGATAAATACCAACCAGCTAATGGTCCATATGTTTCACCTAATACAGAGCTTATATTTATTATTAATCCACTTTCTTTTTCTCTCATATAAGGTAAAACTGCTTTTGTAACTCTTGCCAAACCAAAAAGGTTCACATCATATTGATAATATATATCTTCCATTGATACATCTTCAATTGCACCATAAACACCTAAACCTGCATTATTGACAAGCACATCTACTCTACCTTGCTCTGAAATTATCTGGTTTATTGCTTTGTCTATATGTTCTTGGTTTGTAACATCCATTTCAAGTGCGGTACCCCCAATATCATTTAAGTATAAGTTTTCTTCAACAAGAATATCACCCCCATAAACAATATGACCTTTATCAATTAAAAGTTCAGCAGTTGATTTGCCAATACCATATGCAGTACCCGTAATTAAAACCACTTTTTGTTCATCTTTTGCATAAATGAACCCTGTAATAATTAATATTATAACAATTCTGTTAAACATTTTTTTCTCCTATTTATCTTTTGAATTAATTATAAACCAAGCAAAAAATTGCATGATTTTATTAAAAATTTTTTCAATTATCCTTTGCATGCCAAAACGCTAGTCCTATAAACACATATTGAAATGGTAACCTACCCCAAGCAAGCTCTTTGGAAATATTCATCGCTGCCCCGTCTGTTACAGCAAGATATAAATTTGCAGGAAAAACTGTAATCATGACAAAAATTATTCCCCACCCAGCAAGCTGTCTTGTCATTGGATTTATAAGTAAAAATCCAAAAAGAAGCTCAAAAAAACCGCTCCAATATACTGCTTCATAGTGATGAGGAAAGTTTGGAGGCATTATCTGTAAAAACCATTCTGGTTCAATAAAATGTTTCACTCCCACATTCATATAAAAGCATGACATTATTAAAATTGTTATAAATTTGAAATTCATCACTATACCGATATTGAGCCTTTTCTAAAATCAGACTTTGAAATTTTAATATTTACCAAAACTGGGTATCCTAACTTTGCATCTTCTTTTGCTCGTTTTAATGTCTCATCTAATGTATCATGGTTTTCAACGTAGTAACCTTTACCTCCATAGCCCTCAACTACTTTTTCATAAGCATTAAATGCTAGTTCTGTTCCAATATTACTACCCAACATTTGTTTTTGTTCTCGAGCAATCTGTTGCCATGACGCATCATTTCCAATAATTGCAATTACTGGCAGCTTATGCCTGCATAAAGTATCAAATTCTGCCAAACTATAAGCACTAGCACCATCTCCATAAAAAACCCAAACTTCTTTTTTTGGAAAAGAAGATTTAGCTCCAATAGCAAATCCACCACCCACTCCAAGTGTTCCAAATGGTCCAGGATCTAACCATCCTAATGCACTTCTGGGCCTAATTGTATATGAAGCAGTTCCAACAAAATCTCCACCATCTGCAACTAAAATACTTTCTTCGTCGATAAACTTATCGATTGTTTTACATAAATGAACTGGATTAACAAAATCGGTTTCATATTTTGAAAATTGTAGGATTTCTGTCTCTCTTTTTTCTTCTAGGCCAGTTAGTTCTTTTATCCATTCTTTACATGACGGAGGATTAATGATTTTCCCTATTTCATGCATAATTCTTGATGGATCTGCATGAATACCTATGTCAGGTTTTCTATTTTTATTTAAATCTTCTTTTGATTTATTTACAGCGATTAAAGTTGCGTCCTTATTGATTGAAAATCCATACCCTAATCTAAAATCTAATGGAATACCTAAAGTAACAACCACATCAGCATTTTTTAAAGCATGTTTTCTATTGTGCCTAAAAAAATATTTATCTGAAGATCCAAAACAACCTCTAGCCATTCCTGAGGTAAATGTTGGTACTGAAAGCTTATCAATACTTTTTAAGCACATTGGTAAAAATTCTTTGTTCTGTGTTACTTGATTACCTAAGAGAAAAACAGGTTTTTTTGCTTTTACTATTGCAAGTGCAGCTTTATCAATCTTTCGTTGATCTAACTTAAATTCTTTTACAGGTTTTACCTTGATAGATGATTTTTTTGAAGAAAATAAATCATTGAGATGCCTTTCAACATACCAATGTGCAATTTTACCAAAATAACCACTTTTAGGAAGCTGATTTATAAATTCTTTTCTTATATCTTCTTCTGGATACAATAAATCGATTGGTAATTCAACAAATACGGGTCCTGGTACCCCTGAAGTGGCTGTATTTAAGGCATTTGCTAGTGTTGGTATGACATCTCTAGTTTTTTTGACGCTTACAGCCGATTTTACATATGTTTTTAATAAGGAAATTTGATCGATATCTTGAAGAGAGCCTCTTCCCTTTAATAATGTTGCTGCTGCACCACCAATAAGCAAAACAGGAGATTGAGCCATTTGAGCATTTTTTATTGCAGTAATTGTATTAGTCACTCCAGGACCTGCAGTTACAATAGCAACTCCAACAGAATCTGTTAATCTTGAAACTGCATCGGCAGCAAATACGGCTGAAACTTCATCTCGAACTTGAATGATGTTAATATTTTCTTTTTCACATCCGACTAATATCGGAGAGATGTGACCGCCACAGAGTGTAAACACTGAGGATATATTTTTTTGCTTAAAAAAAGATCCAATATCGAGTCCGATATGTTGCACATCTGAACTCATTGTTAATTATTTAAAGATGCCACTTCCGTGGATTCTGTATTTGATAAAATAGATAAATATTGTGATTCATCAGCAAAAATTTCAATTGCCTTTTGAACAACCGTATCATCTTTTAAGTAGATATTATATCTTCCTTCATATCCATTGTAATAGAAAGCAAACTCTCCATGAACCATGCGTTGAATTATCTCTTTTTCATCTTCAAACATAGTAGATTGAGTTTTTTCAATTTGTTTTTCAATGACGCTAAAGGCATTGTTGATAAATAAGTTTTTTTCTTCTTTTTTGGAAAGTTTTTCTTTTGCTAGCTTTAAATCTTCTTGACCATCAACATATCCGCTGATATCATTTTTTTCAATAAATGTTTTGAATTTAACCATTAATTCTTCATCAGCTAAAACTTCGTCAATTGAAGAGTATTGATTATTATTTTCTTGAACAAATTTAAAATAACCTCTACTTCTTAGTATTGAAGCAGCAAGAGGATATGAACCTTCATCTTTTACAATTACGTCAGGTCCAATACCGCCACCACCAATAACAGTTCTTCCTGCTTTTGTTTGAAAAAGTGTATCAGCAACAGCCGACGAATTAGCAATTAACTCGTCATCAATAAATTCCCTTTTTTGAAGTGATCTTCCACTTGGTATGTAATATTTAGAATTTGTGATTTTAAGAGCAGTTTCTTGATTAATTCCAATGACGGTTTGCACCAAACCTTTTCCAAAAGACTGACTACCCAAAACGATAGCACGATCATAATCCTGAAGCACGCCTGCAACAATTTCACTTGCAGATGCGCTAGCACCATTGATTAACACTGCCATATTTATTGTATCAGGAATGAGTGCATTATTAAGCGTTTTGTAATTTTTAATACTTTTACCAGCTCTTCCTTTGGTTGATACTAACTCTAAATTTTTTGGAAGAATCAAATCTAATAAGTCTAATGATGAAGATAAAAGACCTCCTGGATTATCTCTCAAGTCGATAATGACGTTACTTGCTCCATTTTGCATCAAACTGATTAATGCATCTTTAGTTTCATTGGCAGTATTAACTGAAAAATTAGTAATTCTTAAGTATCCAACATTATCATTCACCATCCCGTAAAAAGGTATATCTTTGATTGTAATAACATCTCTTATAATTGAATAGTCTTGTACTTCGCCAGTGTTAGGTTTTTTAATGGTTAAAATTACTTCAGTACCAGCCTTCCCTCTTATTTTGCTTGTTGCATCTTTAAGCTCAAGACCAGAGGTTGGTTCACCATCGATATTCATAATAGCATCACCAGTGTAAATTCCTGATCTAGATGCAGGAGATCCTTCAATAGGACTTACAACAGTCAATTGATCTTCATACATGTAAATTTCAAGCCCAACTCCACTAAACTCACCTTCTGTTTTAAGTGATAAGTCTTCTAAATCTTCTTCTTGATAATATTCAGTATATGGATCAAAATTTGAAAGCATAGAATCTATAATTCTTGTAGTAAGTTCTGTCACATCAAGTTCATGGATATATTCAGTAAGTAAATACTTATAGACAGTCATAATTTGTTGCTGAGAACGAGCAATTTCTCTATAAATATCCATTTGTTGAGTTCTAACGAAACTAAACGAAATAATTGTAAACACTATCAGCGCATAAAAATATGATTTAAATGATTTCATAATTCAAAATTTTCTTTTATATGTGTCCAAATTTCTTTTCGAACATTATCAACTGACTGTTCTCCATTTATTAAAATAAATCTATTTGGGTCACTTTCATGTAATTTAAGATATTGTTCTCGAACTCTTTGCTGAAATTCATTTCCTTCTTTTTCAATTCTATCTCTTTCAACTCTCATTCTAGAATTTGCTACATCAATTGAGATATCTATGAAAAATGTTAAATCAGGTTTAAGAGTATATGTACCAAATTGATTAATACTATCTAATGACTGAACACTTAAACCTCTTCCGCCTCCTTGGTATGCTAAAGTTGAATCTGCGTATCTATCTGCAACAACCCAAGATCCATTAATGATTTGCGGAAGAATGACTTTATCTGTTAATTGCGCTCTACTGGCAATCATAAGCAAGGCCTCAGCTCTATCTGACATTGATTCTTCAGCATGAAGTAATAACTTTCTTATAGATTCAGATATTGGATCTCCACCTGGCTCTCTTACAAGCTTTGCTGAAAGACCTGCATCTGCTAATCCATCAACTATGAATTCTGCTTGAGTTGTTTTACCACAACCATCAATTCCCTCAACTGTAATAAACTTTCCGCTAGAAATTGATTCTGTCATCATCTTTACCTATCATTATTACTATCTCACCTTTTACATTTGATTTAGAAAAATGCATAATTATATCACTTAAATTACCTCTAATAACTTCTTCATACAACTTAGTTAATTCTCTTCCAACTACTGCAGTTCTATCACCGAGATGTTCTAACAATTGATTTAATGTTTTTTCCAATCTAAAGGGACTTTCAAAAAGTATGATTGTATTATCTAATTTTTGTAAATCTTTAATCTTTTTCAATCTACCTTTTTTTTGTGGTAAAAAACCAACAAAAGTGAATGAATCTGATGGTAATCCAGATACGCTCATAGCAGCTGTAATTGATGATACACCTGGAATTGGAACAATGCCGATTTCATTTCTAATACAATCTCTAATTAATCCATATCCTGGATCGCTGATTGTTGGTGTGCCAGCATCTGAAATAAGTGCTAATTGTTTACCATCAAGCAACAAATCAACGATTTTTTTTATTTCTTTCTCACTGCTATGATCATGATAACTCATCATTTTAGTATCTATATTATGAGCATCTAATATTTTTTTTGAGTTTCGAGTATCTTCCGCAAGGATAACATCAACATTTTTAAGAGTGGATATTGCTCTGAGTGTTATATCTTCTAAATTGCCTATTGGAGTACCAATGACAAATAACTGACCTCTTTCTGACATTATGATAATTTGTTAAGAGCTTTTCTAAAACAATTCATACCGAAGTTGATATCATCTTCAGTAACATTCAGATGTGGCCTAAATCTGATAGAATAATTTCCTGAACCTAATAAAATTGAACCTTCATCAAGTAATAAATTAGCAAGCTTATCTCTATCTTCACTTGAAGGTAAATCAAAAGCACAATATAATCCTTTACCTCTTGCATTTGAAACTAAAGTAGGAAATTCATTTTGAAGATTATGTAAGCTTTCCTGTAAAAATAATCCTGTTTGCGCAGCTTTTTCTACAAGATTTTCTTTTTCAATAAGCTCTAGGTAAATTGTTAATCTTACCATATCAACTAAACTTCCACCCCATGTAGAATTTATTCGAGATGACTCACGAAAAACGTTGTCCTCAACTTCATCAAATCTAGTACTTGCAGCAACACCACAAACCTGAGTTTTTTTACCAAAAGATATGATATCAGGCTTAGCTAACAAACTATTTCCACATTGACATTCGCTAGTTGAACAGTCTTCATTGGAAAAATGCTGATGAGCCCACATTTTTCCAGTAACTCCCACACCTGTTTGAACTTCATCATAAATTAAAATAATATCATTTTCATCTGCAATCTGTCTTAATCCTTGCATAAACTCACATCTAAAATGATTATCACCACCCTCACCTTGAATGGGTTCAATGATTATGGAAGCAATATTATCTGGGTTAGCATTAATTGCATCTTTAATCTCCTCCATTGCTTTGCTTTCAAGCTCATGGATATGATCTAAATTTTCTTCAAGAGGGAAAGTTATTTTTGGATTGGTAATTCTTGGCCAATCAAACTTTGGGAAATACATTGTTTTACGTTTATCCGGTGAGTCAGTTAAAGACATTGTATAACCTGTTCTACCATGAAAACATTGTTGAAAATGAATAACCTTTTCGCCTTTGGCAGAACTTCCCTTGGCTAAATTTTTTCTTCTCTTCCAATCAAATGCTGCTTTTAAAGCATTTTCTACCGCTAAACCTCCGCCTTCAATAAAAAATGTTAAAGGTAAATAATCTGGTTGAGCAACTCTTTTAAATGTATGAACAAACTCAGCCATTTCTTGAGAATAAACGTCAGAATTTGTAGGCTTATTTATTGCAGCAACTTTTAATCTTTCTGATTGTTCTACGACATATGGATGATTATAACCAACTGATAAAGAAGCAAACATTGAGAATAAATCTAAATATTCTTTTCCAGTAACCTTATCAACAAGCCACGAACCGTGAGATTTTTTAAGATCTATAACAGGTGACATCCCATCAGCTAATATACTTTCGCTGATAACTTTTCTAATATCAGATTTATTCATTCAGCTAGTTTTCCTTTCGCTCAGGATTTTGGAATGACCAGAATCCTAAAGTAACGATAATGAATACCAAAACGCCAAGAGTTGCATAATTGTAATCTGCAGATGAATATTCAATTAAATCGTTAAATCTTCCAACTAGTAATGAAATTCTTCCCATAACTGCGAATCCAAATGATGCTCCAAAGCTTACCATAAGGAAATAAATACCTAATCTTGTAAACCTTCCAAAATTTCCAGTTTGCTCTTTAGAAAAATAAAAGTACATCAATGCGCTTAAAGTTCCTACTACGAGAACAATGTTATTAAAAACACTGTCTCCATTTAAGCTAAAAAATGGTAAAGAACCACTAAATATGTCGACAGAACTAGCTTTAACCTGATTAAGAACATTTGAATTTAAATAACCAAAAGCTTTCAATCCTGCAGCAATAGCAACAGTATATGCAATTCCCCAACGTGCCATCCAATTAAATTGTTGAAAAACGCTTATCAACATCATTACACCCAAAAGCATAGGAAACAAATAAAGAATATTAAATTCATGATTAAAATCAAACTCTAGACCAGTAAAGGCTAGCGGACCATCTTTTGGAAATAGTCTCCCAAAAAGATTTGGATAAATTTGAGTCCAAAAACTAATCGCTGCTACATATGCAGCAGATACACCAACAAATACGTGCTCAGCAATCTTATAAAATGGATTGTCCCTATAAAGATAAGAAAAAATACCAAGCGTTAAAAACGCGGCAATCCATGCTCCTAATATTGCTGAAAAACTCATACTAATACTTCCTATCTCTTCTCTGTTTTAAAAAGAATGCCAAATTACCAAAAACGATAAATAATACTATAACAATGTGAGCAAATGATTGTGCAGCCATACCTTGAATTGCGATTCCAGGAACATTAATTAATTTTTCATACTCTGCAGCACCAGGCATACCAGCTAACAAGCCAATTAGCTGCCCTGTTTGAACATAAGGAATGACTTCATTTACCTGAACTGATGTGGTACCTGAAGACATAGGAACTCCAGTTGGATCTCCACCATACTTGACCCATTCAAATGTACCAGGATAGCCAGCAGATCCACTATATATGTATGCAAAATCGTTCAAGTTTTTGATGCCATCCATCATTTCAATGTCATCTATGAAGTTTCCATTTGCGTCGACAGTATATACTTTTCTTAAATCACTTGCTAATCCTTTAATCACTGCTTCAGCTCCAGGTCTATAACCTAATAAGATATAGTCTTCATATTCTTTGATATCAAATGT
>ENA-OSEY01002667-OSEY01002667.1-marine-metagenome-genome-assembly--contig:-NODE-2667-length-11366-cov-3.143857_pt1 | contig 11366 bp, 11 predicted proteins | sample MGYA00248465_ERZ534230 | MGnify/ENA primary metagenome ERZ534230 (study PRJEB26409, sample SAMN06344110) | marine metagenome | isolation source: Sea water from surface | place: Atlantic Ocean:Southern... | reverse complement strand
CGCTATTGACCCGGATTTGTTTTTCTGGAAGCGAAGCATAAGCTGTCCCGCAGTTTGTCCCGCTTGCAAATTGGGTATCCCAACGAATGCTGAAACGTTTGCAGCCGATTGATAGGAGACCAGTGAAATGACGGGAACCCCGCGTTCTGTCAGTCGAGTAATCGCGTCCCTAATCTCGGGATGCTCAATCGCCATGATCGCCAACCCATCGCAGTTGGTTTTTGATAATTTGCTCAAAGCTGTGGCGACGTCGTGTGGCTTCGTTTCGTCAATATTCAAAAGGTCGTAACGCAACATCGAGCCAAATCCATTGGACTCGATTTCATTGACGCTCTTCCTGATTTGCATAACAAAGTCACCTTGCGCACTTGGCAATGCAAATATAAATCTCAGATAGCGATTACGGGACAGAGCTGCAGCAGCTTGGTTGCGTTCATAACCAAGTTTTCGAACCGCCTCTTCAACTGCGGTCTTGGTCTTACTAGCGACACCGGGTCTATCGTTGAGAACTCGATCGATGGTTGCCAAGCTGACACCTGCTGCACGAGCTAAATCTTTGGTGGTTGGCTTCACTTTCCCTGAATTTCCCCGACAATCTGTGATCAAATCATAATTGAGGTACGAACCTCAGTAAAGTGGTTGACATGAGGTACGTACCTCAATTAGTTTGTTATGGTCGGGGTGTATAGAATGCGATCAACACCCTAACCAAATCGAGTAAGCCGATTTACAAAAATAAAAGGAGTAATCATGAAAATATTTAAATTATTATTAGTTAGTTTTTTTATTTGTAATGTATCTATTGCAGCTGATAAACCTATAGGATATTTTGGTTGGCATGCTACAGGTACATTTCATCAAATGGGAGAAAATGCAGGGTATTGGACCGGAGAGTTTAGTGGTTCTTTTGAAAGTGACGAAGGAGATAGTGGTATGTTTCATAAAATGTCAGTTAGATGTCCTGCATGGCAAAAGTTTAATTTTGTAAAAGGTACGTCTTATGCTGAAGGTGTGTGTTATGGCAAAGATTTAGAAGGGAATGAAGTATATTTTGATTGGGCAGGTTCAGAGCAGCAGTTAGGACAGCCAGGCAAAGGAACTTTTTCTTATACTGGTGGTACAGGAACAAATGCTATTTTTAATATCATTGCAAAAGACGGTCAGATAACAGAAGTAGAGGTAAGTGTTCCTGGTACAAATTATCAAGTTAAGGATGAAATTACCTTTACAGGTGGTGGTGGTAATGCTAAGATAGAAGTCACAGGTGTACAAGAGCAAACAGAGTGGGAAGAAAGAGATAACTTTTTACAGATACCACCCCAAGTACTAGGTGTTAATAGAGTGTTTGGTGTTAAGGGAAGTAATATAAGAAGTAATTTATTTGGATTAGAATATCAATTGTTCCTAAACGATTTGTATCAGTTTGGTTCAGTTGATATTCTTTCTTATTTTATGACTAAGACATATCTTGAGACGTTAGATATGGTCTTAAATAACGGAGCATTCATACCTTTTAGATTTAACAGACGTGCTGATCGTTTATACATTGACACTGATAGATTGATGTTAGATGAGGGATCTTATCTAATCATTGACTGTCATAGATTGTTAGATCCTCAGACATACACTGAGGTTTATAATGATCCTTTCTTAAAGAAATATACTACTGCACTTATAAAGAGACAGTGGGGACAGAACCTTATCAAGTTTAAAGGTGCACAGTTACCTGGTGGTATTACAATGAATGGTAGAGAGTTATATGACGATGGTAATTCTGAAGTCATGAAGATAGAGGATGAGATTACATCTACATATGAACTTCCACCTAACTGGGAAATAGGATAAATGGCTAAGAATACCTATTTCACTCACGGTACTAGGAACGAACAGATCCTCCAAGGAAATCTTGTAGATGAATTTCTAAAGATGTTTGGATTAGATATTGTTTATATTCCTAGAAAACTAATAAGAAAAGACACTATATTAAATGATGAGATTATCTCAGAGTTTAATGAGAGTTATATTATGTCTGGTTATCTAGAGAACTTTGCAGGATTTGATGGTAATGGAGATTTCTTAACTAAGTTTGGTATCCAATCTAGTGATGAAATAAAGTTAGTAATATCTCGTGGTATGTATGAGGACTTTGTTGCATATTCATTGACTGGTGCAGAAAGTATTGAAGTAGGAAGTAGACCACAAGAAGGAGATCTAGTATGGTTCCCCTTATCTGCTAACCTATTTGAGATTAAATTTGTAGAGCATGAAGATCCTTTCTATCAGTTTGGTAAGTTATATACATACAAACTTACATGTGAACTCTTCCAGTACAGTGGAGAAACTGGTGGTGACAGTGGTATACTAGATACACAGGTAGATGAAGGATTCATTGTTAAATACTATTACGATAGTATTACTGGAGCACCATCTATAGGTGAGACAGTAACTGGTGGTACTAGTGGTAATTCTGCTAAAGTTAATAAATGGAACACTACAGAATCTTGGGTAGAACTAAGAGCATTCAATGGAGAGTTTCAAACTGGTGAGACACTCACAGGAAGCGATTCTGGTTTCACTATAAATATAACTACATTCGATGAACTTAACATTAAAGACAGCTATGCAGATAACCTAGATTTCGAGACATTAGGTGATAACCTTCTCGATTTTACTGAGGTTAATCCGTTTGGCGAATTTGGCAATAGGAGTTAATTATGCTAGGAACTTACAATTACGATCAAATAATACGAAAGACAGTTATTGGTTTTGGTACACTATTCAATAACCTAGAAATTCGTAGATACAATGATGACAATACCACATACCAGAGAATGAAAGTTCCCTTGGCATATGGTCCTAGATCAAAATTCTTAGCAAGGTTGACTGAACAACCAGAACTTGGTAGACCTAATGCTATATCTCTACCTCGTATGTCATTTGAAATGAATGGTATTTCATATGATCCTGGTAGAAAGCAGAGTCCAATAAACTATACTACTTATGGTGGAGATGCTACTAAAGGGGTAAAGAAAACCTTTGTACCAGTTCCATATAATCTAGGATTTGAATTGAGTGTAATCACAAGAACTCAAGAAGATTCACTTCAAATTGTAGAACAAATACTTCCAACATTCCAACCATCATTTAACCTATCAATAAAATTAGTAGAAGAAGCAAATATAATTAAAGATATTCCTATCATATTAAACAATGTATCATTTGTAGATGACTATGATGGTGACTTCTCTGATAGAAGAACTATCATATGGACACTAGATTTCCAAGTTAAGACATACATTTATGGTCCTACAACTGATGTTGGATTCATTAAGAAAGCAATCACTAAAGAATACAGCACTACTAATATTGAATCGCCAGGACGTTACCGTAAATATCAGGTAACACCTAAAGCGAAGATAGATAAGAATGCTGATAACGTTATTGATGCTATTGATGATTCACTTCTAGTTCCTGGTGACGACTTTGGTTTCAATGAAACTGCTAGTTTCTTTGAGGATGTATAATGGATACAAGTGGCATCGAAAAGAGTTTAGATGTAGCAGCAGAGGTTCTTCCTCCTGAGAAACCTAAACTCAAAAAGAAAGAACGTGACATTGATATTGATAAAGATGTCAAAAAAGATTATGAATACTCACGTGGTCAACTATATGATGTTATAGAAAAAGGTCAGGAAGCATTAGCAGGTATTATAGATGTCGCTAATAACACTGATCACCCTAGAGCATTTGAGGTTGCAGGTCAATTAGTTAAGAGTGTTTCTGACGCTACAGAGAAACTAATAGATCTACAAAAGAAAATGCAAGACCTTGAAGAAGGTCCTAAGAAAAACAAGGTTACAAATAATAATGCCTTGTTCGTTGGATCTACAGCAGAATTGTCGAAACTGTTGAAACAAGGTCTAAAAGATACTAAATAAAAGAAACTTCAGTAAAATGTTCATCATTAAACCATTAACAACTGCAGTAGATATTCAGACAGGAGCTAATAATGTCTCTAGTAGCGTCTTGGTTTCTGTTCTGAATACTGGAAACTCAGCAGTAAAGATTACATCAACACCTCATGGTGACTCAAATTATTCATCAGCATCCGAAGTTTATATTGGTGCAGGAGAAAGAATAACTATAAAGAAAGAAAGCGATCAAACATTATTGGCAGGAGGGTCATCAAGTGTTTGGGCATCTGGCGTAGCATTCCAAGCATAACATGAAAACCTTTCATCAATTCTGTATATCCGAAGAAGACAAGTCCTGTGGTACTGGTAACTATTACTGTAGGGAAGAAAAGAAGTGCAAACCAATACCAGAAGGTATGAAGGTTAGAGATGATGGTCTTCTTGTAAAAGAAGGTGCTGCATGGACAAAGAAGTCAGGGCAGAATAAAGAAGGTGGTTTAAATGAGAAAGGGAGAAAATCTTATGAGAAAGAGAATCCTGGTTCTGACTTAAAAGCACCAACTAAAAAGAAAGGTAATAAAAGAAGAGCATCATTCTGTGCTAGAATGAAAGGTATGAAGAAGAAGTTAACAAGTAAGAAAACAGCAAGCGATCCAGATAGTAGAATAAACAAGTCCCTTAGAAAGTGGGACTGTTAAAACTATATAATTTATTATGACTTCTGCTGAGAAGTTTGCTATATGTGAACAATGTGAACATTTTAAGCAAGCAACGAAACAATGTAAACTATGTGGGTGCTTTATGCCTTTGAAAACTCTATTGCCAGGAATGTATTGTCCTGATAATCCACCTAAGTGGGGTGCTGATTAATGTCACGTCTTACTCAGGCAGAGATATACTTAGGTAATCCTAATCTTAAAAGGGCAAATGTCCCTATTAATTTTACAGAGGAACAAATACAAGAGTATTTGAAATGTAAAGCAGATCCAGTATATTTTGCAAAGAATTATATTAAAATTGTTTCTCTTGATGAAGGTCTAGTACCATTCGCTCTCTATGATTTTCAAGAGGAGATGGTTAATACCTTTCATGCTAATAGATTTAACATAGCAAAACTACCAAGACAGACAGGTAAGTCAACCACTGTTGTGGCATATCTTATGCACTACGCTATCTTTAATGATAACGTCAACATAGGTATTCTTGCAAACAAAGCACCTACTGCTAGGGAATTGCTTGGAAGATTACAATTAGCATATGAGAATCTACCTACTTGGTTACAGCAAGGAATCATAGCATGGAACAAAGGTAGTATGGAGTTAGAAAATGGATCCAAAATTCTCGCTTCTTCTACTTCAGCATCTGCTGTCCGAGGTATGTCATTTAACATCATCTTCTTGGATGAATTTGCGTTCATACCTAATCATATTGCAGAGCAGTTCTTTGCCAGTGTTTATCCTACTATATCATCTGGTAAGTCAACCAAAGTCATCATCATCTCCACCCCCAACGGAATGAATATGTTCTACAAGTTATGGCATGATGCCGAACTTGGTAGAAATGAGTATACGACTACAGAAGTACATTGGAGTCAGGTACCTGGCAGAGACGAGAAGTGGAAAGAACAAACTATTGCCAACACATCTGAAAGACAGTTCACTCAGGAATTTGAGTGTGAGTTCTTAGGATCTGTTGATACATTAATCTCAGCAGCTAAGTTAAGGTCACTGTCATATGATGAACCTTTACATACTAGCGGTGGTTTAAAAATATACGAAAGACCTCAAGAGAAACATGAATACTTGATGACTGTTGACGTATCTCGTGGTGTCAATAACGATTACTCAGCATTCATACTATATGATATAACGACTGTACCGTATAAAATTGTTGGTATCTATAGGAATAACGAAGTTAAACCTATGGTATTCCCTAACATTATAAATCAAATTTCAGTGCAATATAATCAGGCGTATGTTTTATGTGAGGTAAATGATATAGGAGATCAAGTAGCATCTATACTACAGTACGATCTTGAGAATGAGAACGTGCTTATGTGTGCTATGAGAGGACGTGCAGGTCAGGTAGTAGGACAAGGATTCTCTGGTACTAAGACACAGTTAGGTGTTAAGATGAGTACTACAGTTAAGAAGATAGGATGTTCAAACCTTAAACAGTTAGTAGAGACAGATAAAGTTTTAATTAATGACTATGATATTATTGCTGAACTTACTACATTTATTCAGAAGAGACAGTCATTTGAAGCAGATGATGGGTGTCATGATGACTTAGCAATGTGTCTAGTTATATTTGGATGGTTAGTTGCTCAGGATTATTTTAAAGAGATGACTGAGAATGATGTCAGAACAAGAATCTATGAAGAGCAAAAGAATCAAATAGAACAAGACATGGCACCATTTGGTTTTATTGATGATGGTTTAGGAACATATGAAAAAGAAAAAGATCAAGAAGGAAATGTATGGGTTGTTGCAGATAACAAAGGATGGTATGAGAACGAAAGTCCTAGAGATGAGTATGGAGAGTTAAATTATATGTGGGAGTATAGATGATGGATGAGTTTGGATTTGGTCTAGAACAGGTCATATTCAAAGATAGAGTTTGTCGTGTATGTAATAAGAAGAAAAATTTATTAGAAGATTTCTATTTGACACGTAAAGATAGGAAAGGATTTCCTTCAGCATACTCATACGAATGTAAGACATGTACAGTTCAAAGAATAACATCTAAGAGAAAAAGTAAGAAGAAAAATAGACCTAGACCGTTACCTCCATACCTAGCAGATTATCCTGACTGGTAGTGTGTTCATGCATTGTTTCCCCACTGAAAGAGTGGAAAATAATAAATATTTGCAGATATATGACTAATCACCTCAGGAGATACACATGGCAACTTTACGCTCACCTGGTGTCGTCGTTAAGGAACTCGACTTAACCAATGGCAGAGCTGAGATTGGAATTAATAATATTGCAGGATTTGCTGCACCTTTTACTAAGGGAGAACTAGGTTCTCCTGTTACTGTAAGTTCAGAAGCTGGACTAATAGAAGCATTTGGTGAACCCGTAGCAAATAATTCAGAGTACTTTCTCTCAGCAACAAACTATTTAAATTACGGTGGAACACTGTCCGTAACTAGAGTAAACACAGATCAACTTAAGAATGCTGTTTCACGTCTAGGACAAAGTGTTTCTTCAGTAACTATCAATAACCCTACAACTAACGGTAAATACGTTTCAGCACCTTCTGTTTCATTCAGTGGTGGTGGAGGAACTAATGCTGCAGGTACTGCAGTTCTAGATGCTAATGGTAGAGTATCTCAAGTTGTTATAACAAACTCAGGTTCTGGATATTCATCACAACCTACAGTTACCTTTGGTGACGTGGGTGTTACAGGTCAGGCAACAGTTGCTCAAGGTACTACAGCAGAAGCGTCAGCATCACTTGCTAACGTTAGTGCAGGTGCTTTAACTGGTAACTTAACAATCACAAACGGTGGTTCTGGTTATTCTTCAAACCCAGTTGTATCAATCTCAGGTGGTGGCGGTAGTTCTGCTGGTGTTACAGTAACTCCTACAATTACAGACGGTGTTATTACTAACATTGCAGTTTCAGGTGGTTCAGGATATTCATCTGCACCTACAATCTCAATTGCTGCACCAACAGGATTAGCAATCACATTAGTTTCTGGTGGTACTAACTACGATCCAACTGCTACTTATAACGTTTCAGTTACAGGTGGTGCTGCTAACACAGGATTTGCTGCTACAGCAGATGTAAATGTTTCTGGAGTTATTACTGGATTTACAGTAACAAACTTTGGAGATTATACAAACTTCTCTGGTGTTTCTCCAACAATTCCTATTCCAGGTACAACAGCAGTAGGTACAGCAGTTATCGCTGCAGATTCAATCAAGATAGAGAACAGTGAGGTCTATGATGCACAATACAACGACAACACAACAGGATGGTTGTTCGCTGCCAAGACAGCAGGTGCATGGGGTAATGGGTTACGTGTTTGTATTGTTGACAATGGTCCTAGGCAATCTATTGCTCTTACAAGTGGCGACTCAGCAATCAATAATGTCTCTGTTGGAGATTATGTAGTATCAGGATCTAAGAAAGGTAAGGTCATTGATTATTCAATGGTCGGTATGACTCACTACGTACACGTTGTTATAGTTGATAATACAACTAACGTATACCTAGAGAACCCAACTGCAGGTCAACTCTTTGCTGCTGCTGATTCATTAACTATTGGATCTAATAGTGGTACTGCAGCATCTGTAGACGACGGATCAATTTGGTGGTCATACGCAAAACTATACAGTGGTTCTAACTTATATTGGAACTCAGTTGCTGCACGTCCAGTAAACACTGCTGACGGTGAAGCATATGCAGGTGATGCATACGGTAGAGACGCAATTCATATTGCAATCGTTGATGAAGATGGATCTATAAGTGGTAGTAAAGATAATATTATTGAATCATTTACATACCTATCAAAAGCAGTTGATGGTAGAGGACCACAAGGTGGACTTAACTACTATAAGAATGTTCTTGCAGATGGTAGTGCATACATCTATGCAGGTGATACAGTTTACGAAACAAACACTAGAACACAAGATTTTGAACCAGTAGGTTCTAAGGACTTTGATCTAGGTGCAGGTGCAGATTATACAGCACTCGCAAGTGGAGCATGGGATCTTTCATCTTCTGACTTCAATACAGCATATGATGAGTTTAGAGAGATTGATAGCATCAATCTTGAGTATCTCATAATGGGTCCTGGTCTTGCTACTGAGACAGCAACAAAAGAGAAACTAAACTACATTGCAGGTATTGCTGCAGAGAGAAAAGATTGCATGGCATTCGGATCTCCACATAAAGGAAACATTATTGCTACTACTGGTCTTCCACTTGCTAACAAAGACATCGTTAAGAATGTTAAATCTTTCTACAATGGTGTTTCAAGTAGTTCATACTTAGTTCTTGATTGTAACTACAAGTATGTTTATGACAGATGGAATCAGAAGTATTGCTACATCCCATGTAACTCAGACGTTGCAGGATTAGTTGCAGATACAGCAATTAGACAGGAACCATGGTTCTCACCAGCAGGTTTCTCTAGAGGTGCTATTAGGAACCTTGCAAAACTTGCATGGAATCCTACTAAAACAGATAGAGATGAACTTTATGCAAATAGAGTTAACCCAATCAGTACATTTCCTGGTCAAGGTGCAGTTCTATTTGGTGACAAGACAGCACTTAGCACACCTAGTGCATTCGATAGAATTAACGTTCGTCGTCTCTTTATTGTTGTTGAAAAAGCAATTGAAGAAGCTGCTAAGGCACAACTCTTTGAACTCAATGATGAGATTACAAGAAATGTGTTTAAAGGAATTATTGAACCATTCCTACGTAACATTCAATCAAGAAGAGGTATTACCGATTTCTTAGTTGTGTGTGACGGGTCAAATAACACTGGAGCTGTTATAGATAATAACGAGTTCGTTGCTGATATTTACATTCAGCCAACACGTTCTATCAACTTTATTACATTGACATTTGTTGCTACGAGAACTGGTATCAGCTTCTCTGAAGTAGTTGCTAGTTAAATCACAAAGGAGTTAATAACAAACAATGCCTAACATAACACAATTTAAATCAAGATTGAATGGTGGCGTAAGACCTAACCTGTATCAAGTTGAGATCAACTTTCCTACAGGTGTTGGTAATCAAAAGTCCTTAAAAGAACAAGGACAGTACTTATGTAGATCTACTTCACTGCCTACACATTCACAAGGACTTATAGAAGTTCCATTCCGTGGAAGATTTCTTAAGATACCTGGAGACAGAACATTTGAAGCATGGACTGCTACATTTTATAATACAGAGGACTTTAATCTCAGAGCTGCATTTGAAAACTGGATTAATATTACTAACCAAACTAATGAAAACGTAGGAGTAGTTGGTGGATTTGATTCCATATTTAAAGATGTTACTATTAGACAATTATCTAAAGATTCTGGTGCTAAAGCAATTGCTCGTGCAGGTGCTGGTGGAAGTGAAACTGATGCAAATAAGGTGCTCAGAGTTTATAAACTTATAGATGCTTGGCCAACTTCAGTTGGTGCAATCAACGTTGCTTATGATAGTAACGATGCTCTAGAAGAGTTTGATGTTGAGTTCCAGTATCAGTACCTTGATGCTAGTAAGCCAGGTCAGAATAATACACCTGCTAATACTACTACTGGTTTCTTATCTGAACCAGATCTAGTTGTTTAGAACTTGACTAAATAGTTACACGGTAAATACAATTTAATTATGGCAACTTTATTTGGGTTCTCTATAAAAGATAAAGACCCCAAACTTAAGGCAAAAGGTGCTGCTTCCCCAGTACCTCCAGTAGATAATGACGCAACATCCACCATTACTCCTTTTGGTGGGTGGTTTGGTCATTATGTGGATCTTGATGACTCAAAAAAGAGAGACGAGATAAATTTAATACGTCGTTATAGACAGATGGCACTGCAACCTGAGGTTGATAGTGCTATCGAAGATATTACAAATGAAGCGATTGTTTCAGATAAAGATGATAGTCCCGTAGAGATTGAACTATCAAACTTAGAAGCATCCGATTCAATAAAGAAAAGTATAAGAGACGAGTTCGATCATATAAAGAAACTGTTAGATGTAGACAAAGCTGCTCATCAAATATTCAGAAGATGGTTTATTGATGGTAGAATGTTTTACCATAAGGTGGTAGATTTAGAAGATCCAAGTAAAGGTATATTAGAGTTACGCTGGATTGATCCACTTAAAATTAAGAAGCTCCGTATTGTGGAAAAACCACCTATGGATGCAGACCAATTCATGAAATATGATTATGGTAAGACCACAGAATTTTATATTTACAACGAGAAAGGTGTAAACAATACAAACCAAGGTATCAAAATTGCTGATGATGCCATAGCATATATTACCTCAGGTGTAAAAGATCAAGGTAAAAATATAGTATTAAGTTACTTACATAAAGCAATCAAGTATCTTAACCAGTTAAGAATGCTTGAAGATAGTATTGTTATCTACAGATTATCACGTGCACCAGAAAGAAGAATATTCTACATTGATGTGGGTAATCTTCCAAAGATAAAAGCGGAACAATATCTTCGTGATGTTATGTCTCGCTACAGAAATAAGTTAGTATACGACTCAAACACTGGTGAGATCCGTGACGATAAAAAGCATATGAGTATGCTTGAAGATTTCTGGTTACCACGTAGAGAAGGTGGTAGAGGAACAGAGATTACAACTTTACCTGGTGGACAAAACTTAGGTGAGTTAACAGATATCAAGTACTTCCAAACACAATTATATAAAGCATTAAACGTACCACCATCAAGATTAGAGAGTGATAAATCATTCGATCTTGGTA
>ENA-OSEY01002665-OSEY01002665.1-marine-metagenome-genome-assembly--contig:-NODE-2665-length-11372-cov-6.093935_pt1 | contig 11372 bp, 10 predicted proteins | sample MGYA00248465_ERZ534230 | MGnify/ENA primary metagenome ERZ534230 (study PRJEB26409, sample SAMN06344110) | marine metagenome | isolation source: Sea water from surface | place: Atlantic Ocean:Southern... | reverse complement strand
ATTAATTCTGATGCAATAAATGAAGGTAATACAAAAGCAGAGGTAGTTGATACAGGTTCAGACGGACATTTTAAAGTTGAAACTGAAGGTAATGAGAGACTTCGTATCACATCAGATGGTGATGTTAATGCATTAACTGGACATCTACAAGCACAAGATATAAAAATAGGTTTATTAGCAGATAGGTTTCCAATAATACAAAGAGCAGTTCAATCTGCTGGTTCTCAAAGTTTATCAATTACTGGTGGTTCAGGTTATAATGAGCATACAGGATCTAATCATGTTGTAACTGATGCTAGACAAGGGGCAATGATTCAACTTAGTGGTGGTAATCCAACAAGTGATACTTTTGGTGGTGGTATCAAATATTTTGCAGCTGGTCATACCTCTCCTAATAATCCTGGTACTGGTAATCAACATGTTTTTTATACAAGATCAGGAGTAGATACAAATACAGAAAGACTTCGCATAACTCATGCTGGAGCACTTGGATTAAATGGTACAAATTATGGTTCAGCAGGTCAGGTATTAACAAGTCAAGGTTCTGGTTCAGCAGTAACTTGGAGTACGGTTGCAGCTGGTGGAGCAAGTAATATTAGCTTCAACTCTGGAAACGGTATTGACTTCTCTGCAACAGGTGATGGTACTGGTAGTAGTAGTATGTCTGAATTGCTTGATGATTATGAAACTGGAGAGTGGACAGGTTCAATCAACAGTGGAAGTGCAAACATTAACAATCCGTGGTATGTCAAAATTGGTAAATTGGTTATTGGTGGTGGAAATATAACTGCGATTAGTGATACATCTTCTAGTAACCCAATAATAGTAAATGGACTACCATTTAGTAATAGTGGTGGCAACAGTGGTAGCGGTGCTGTTGCTGCTTCTAAAAATAATCAATTTGACAAGATGTGTAGATGCTATGTTTCTGGTACAACTGTCCGTTTTATGGTATCTTCTCTCTCAACAGGATCTCATGATTATTTAAGACACAGCTCGGTGGTGCAATCATCTGGTAGTATCACATTTGGATTTAATTACCAAACATCATAAGACCGAAGCTACGTCTTAAAACTAAGCACCATAAACCTGTTTTAATCGGAGATTAATCCTAATGGCATTAACTGAATCAACTGAATACGACAAAATAGAGGTCGTTTCACAGTACAAGTATGTACAGGTAAGAAAAGCTACAGTCATTAAAAGAGATGGTGTAGAAATTCCTGGTTCAAGAACTTTTACTAGATATTCCTTGCAAGCTGGTCTTCTAGATGATTCTGATAATTTAGTTGAGACTGACATATCAGGACAACCAGCAGAAGTACAAGCAATATGCAATGCTGTGTGGACTGATGATGTAAAAGCTGCATTAAAGACTAAATTAATAGCAGAAAAACCTACCACTTAGTATTATGTCTAGACTTAGAACCAACATCATTACAAATAGAATGGCAAACGGTGCACCAACCGTTTCCAATGGTTTGGTGATCTCTGGATTAACGACAACATCTGATATAAAAGTAGGAACAGGAGCCACTTTAAATGTGTATGGTGGTGCAACATATTCTGGTATCATAACTGCATCTAATTTTAAAAAATCAGATGGTAGTGATGTTGGAGCAGCGACAGTAGTAACAATTGGTGTAAGAGTCGGCACTGCAGTTACTTTTTCCGCAACAGGATCATCATTTAATGTAGGTGGTAGAAGTGGTAACATTTCAATATCAATTTAATAAATAAAAGAAGGTAATTAATTAAAATGGCTGATAGATTCCCGTTAATAGCAAACTCAAGTGCGAACCAAATACAAGAACTTGCTGCTGCAGATCAACTTAACTTGGAAGGAAGTAATTTGATATTTGGAGATAGTTCTGATGGTAGCACTAATGATGTTTTATCATTTGGTGCTAGTGGAGATTTAAAAATATTTCATCAAGCCGACCAATCAAGGATCGTAGAATCTGGTCCAAGTGTTTTAAAAATAATGGGATCAGATGTCCGTATATCAAATGCTGCAAATACAGCAGATTATTTTCAAGGCAACGATGGTGCTGATGTTAAGTTGTTTCATAATGGTTATTTAAAATTAGCTACAACTAGTGGGGGTGTGGATGTCACTGGTTCACTTACAGTAAATGGTTCTGCACTACAAACAGGTCCGTTGGTTGCTTATAAAGCAAAGGACTATTCTAGATCCCGATATTCTTTTTCTAATAATTCTTGGGCTGAAATTGATAATGCTAATAGAATCACTCATACTCCTGCTGCGTCAGGTAATACCATTATAATGCACACACAGGTTTGGGGTAGAAATGATGATGGTCATTACGGTGGTTATGCAAACGTAACGGATCAGGGGACTGGATCTGATATAGCGATGATGAGAGAAAGTGCAGGAAGTGGTGCAGTAGCAAAGGCAAATATACTAAGTGGCACTACTCATAATGAGATGATTAGAAATACTTGTGGTGGTAATTTATGGACAGGTCATCATATGTGGGGATATCATGTTACAGCGAATACAAACTTACATACATTCAAATTATTTGCTAGAATGGGAAATGGAACAAGATATATTGGTGATAATCAAATGGGACAATTTATGGAAATTTGGGAATATTCAGGAAACGTAATGCAGTAGTATGAATTTTGATAATTTGAGGGGTGGTGAAAAACCAGATATACATGATGTCTTATCAGATTTAGAAGATAAAAAAATCATAAGTGATTGGGCATATTATGGTGATCATCCGACTTGTGAACAAGAATTTAATCAGAGATTTTCAAAAATTATTCCAAATGAAGAGGGATTGGGTGAACACGTTAAAGATCCATCAAAATTTGGCATAACATATCAAGAAGTCATGTCTTATTATGACGATATGATGAAAGAGTTTAATACATTCAAAAAAATTCCAACAGTTGAAGAACAATTAGATCAGTTGTGGCATGACATAGATGATGGTATACTAGGAGAGGGAGCGAAAAATAGTAAATGGTATCAAAATATTTCTAAAATAAAAAACTCATCTCATAAATAATCAAAAAGAATATGTCCAGAATAAGATCTAATCTAATTACAAATCAGTCTGCGGATGGAGCACCTACCGTTCAGAATGGTCTTGTAATTTCTGGTGTCACAACCTCTACAACTTTCTCTGGATCTGGAGCATCTTTAACTAATTTACCAGCAGCACAACTTTCAGGAACTGCTGCAGCGATTAATGGATCAAATATTACTAATATTAATGCATCAAATATATCATCGGGAACAGTTCCTACTGCAAGACTAGGTTCTGGAACTGCAAACTCATCTACGTTCCTTGCTGGAGACTCTACTTTTAAAACAATAACAGGAACAACGATAAACAACAATGCAAATGATAGAGTTATAACTGGGTCTGCATCTGCAAATACGTTAGAGGGTGAAGCAAATTTAACTTTTGAGACTGCTACATCGGGTGGAACTCTAACTGTTGCTGGAACATCAGAGTATCAATTAAAGTTAAAAGATAGTGATAACTCTGGTAATGGTGCAGAAACAGCACTTGCATTTACAGATAGTGGAGATACTATACAAGGTTTTGTTGGATATAATTACTGGGGTGATGGAAATTTAGACATACAAAATAATAACTCTGGTCAAAATATTTGTTTTAACACAGATGGTGGCAATGAAAGACTTCGCATCACAGATGATGGACAAGTAAAAGCAACAACACTTTCTGGAAATTATCATGTAATATCATCAACAAAAGATGGTTCATCATCGGCAAGAGCAGCAACATCAGCGTGGGAAATCAAGAAGACACTAGGACCTCAAGCAAGAACAGGGTATTATTATTTGAAAGACCCATATGATGGAACTGTTGCTCAATGGTGGTGTGATATGGATACTGATGGTGGTGGATGGATACTCGTTGCACACGTTGGTGATGGAGCATTGTCTTCTTTGAGCACATCTGATGGAAATCATTGGTATAATAGATCACATAGAGGTGGGTTTGATACTGTTGGAAGTGGATATTATAAGGGAGGTGGATATTGGAGAGCTTCAGATGGTTCATGGGCAGAGAACACTTGTGGTCAATTGATGTGGGATGTTAGAACTCATGGTAATCAACAAGATAATTATTCCGTTTCTAAAGTTGTATTCAATTGGGGAACAGATCAAGCATTACCAACTGGTGGTAGTTCATATAGTAACATTCCAAATGCTAGTAATAGAAGATTTAATGAGTGGTGTTATGAAGTTGTAGGTGCTCCTGGATTTGAACCAGCTAATTATCATCAAAATCAAAGAAGTAATGTGATAAATGGTATGGAACATTTTACTGAACATATGGTAATGACTTTTACTTTTAGAAACACTGGTGGTGGCGGTGATGCTGCTGCTGACGGTCCTTATTGGATGATCGGTTCTCATCATGATGGATTACATCAACATTATGAAGAGAGTTTATCTGGTAGTGATGGTGTATATGGTGACGGTGGTTATCAAGTAGTATCAAATGAAGACACTAGTTGGGGTAATGGTGCTTCAAATGGAGGATATGATCGTCGTTCTAAATTCATAGATAATCTTGGCACATGTAATATATGGTTGAGATAATAAACAATAAATAACTAAAAAAATATAAATGCCATTAACAAATATAACACAGATAACAGGTCCTGGTATTAAGACTACCACTAACTTACAGGTTAATGATGGTCAATTTACTGGTATTGTTACTGCGACTAAATTTGTTGGCGATGGATCTGATTTAACATCACTACCTGCTGGACTTGGAACTGCTATTAGTGCAGATGTCTCCAAACCATTGAATTCAATATATTATGTAAACGATACACTACATGTAACAGAACACTCAATGGTTGATCTTCCCGCAACTTCATCCGTAGCTTATACTCAGTATTCAAATATACAAGTCGAAGATAATATAAATCTAACAGTCAATGATGACGTAGAGTTTGTTCCTGATATATTAAATCTATCAGACTTCATGTAATCATCTTTTTGATAGTATAAATACAATTAACTTGGATATCCTGTAAATTAATGTCAAGAATTAGAGCGAATAAAATAACAAATAAAGTAGGTACGGGTGCCATTGAGTTAGAAAAAGGTGCTCATCTTCCTATTGGAATGGGTATCACTGGTGCTGGTGGACTTAATATAACTGGTGTTGTTACTGCTGGTAGTTTTGCTGGTGATGGTTCTGGATTAATTGGTGTTGCGTCTACAGATAATATTGTAACTGGAACTGCAGCAACATTCAATACTTTCCCTGTTGATATCAACGCAGGTATGACTGTTGCGGGTGTATCTACCTTTGGTGCAATTACTGCTACAAGTTTTGGTGCTGTTTCGGGAACAACAGGTACATTTTCAGGAAATGTTAGTGTGGGTGGTGTTTTAACTTATGAAGATGTAACGAATGTAGATTCTGTCGGAGTTGTAACTGCAAGGAGTGGTATAGATTGTAATGGAGATATAGATGTAGATGGTCATACAAATTTAGATAATGTAAATATTGTCGGAGTAACAACATTTTCTGGAAATATTTTTCCAAGTCAAGATAGCTCATATAACATAGGTTCAAACGGTGTTAGATTTGCAAATGGATATTTTGACACCTTATATGGTGATGGTTCAAATTTATCAGGTATTTCAGTCGGAATATCAACCGAAGCATTAACAACTGCTGGATCGACAGTCACACTAGACTTATCAAAAGATGATCATAAGATTACAAAGAGTGGAACATATACAATAACTTGTACAGGTGGTACCGAGGCATCTGCTCATACTTTGAGAATTGTTAATTCAGGAATAGCAACGGTTGGTTTTAGTACATATTTCCTATTTCCTGGCGGTGGTGTACCAACTCTACCAACTGCTAACGGAGCAATCAGTTTAATCTCATTCACAGTTCATAGGGCAGGAGCATCAGGCATCTCCACTCAATTAATAAGTGGTGCATCAGTAAACTTTAGTTGAGGTAGATAATGTCAAGAACTTTTCAACCTCACATAGTCACCGATGATAGTGCACTAGGTGGGACAATTATAAATGGATCTTTATACAAACAAAGCGATCAATACCTAGAAAAAGTTTTTGGTTCAACTGGTGATAGAACCAAATATACAGAAAGTATATGGGTAAAGAGAGGAGGTAATGATTATAAAACTAGATCTGTTTTTGGTATTACTTGCCTTTCAGATCCCTCATATGGTTATGAATATATTTCATTTGACTCATCTGATAGATTAGATTGGTATGCACAATCTAATGGTAGTTCTTGGAGTGGATGGTTACAAACAAAAAGAAAATTCAGAGGAACTGGTTGGATTCATGTAGTAAGAGTTTTAGACACCAGTAATTCAACAAGTGGTGACAGATTAAGACTATATGTTAATGGTGAGAGAGTTACAGAATTTGATAATGCTAATTATCCATCTTCTCAGGCTGGAATGAATCGTAATACGACTCATTATTTACATCGACATATCGGCACGGTGAATGATTCTTATAGTGGATATGTAACTGAACATCATTATATTGATGGACAAGCACTAGATCCTTCATATTTTGGATACACTGAAAGTTCAACAGGAGAATGGAGACCTAAAAAATATACGGGGACTTATGGTACAAACGGTTTTTATTTTCCTAATGATGGATCATCTCAGATAGGTCGTGATCAATCAGGTAGTAATAATCATTGGGCACCTAGAAATCTTAATCAGGGTGTTACTAATATAGAAAAGGCGACAGGTGGACTTCCAATTCTTAATACTAATTCAAGTGGAACAGTAAGATTAGTTGGTGTTAGACACGACCCACTTGCTTCATATGTGGTTCTTGCTTTACCACTTTCAGGTGGAAGTACTAATTCACTTACCGATTCACCAACAACAGGTCAAGATTTTTCAAAACTAATTAATGGATCTACAACAGAGAAGCAGACGGATAATGTTGGAGATATTCAAAGTGTTGTAGCTGATCCTAATTTTTATGGAAGTTCAGTTTACTTTCAGAATACTAATAGTCAACAAATGAATGTTAGGGAGTTGAACAGTGGTTCAGCTGGTAGCAATGACTTTGAATTTACTGGTGATTATTGTATCGAGATGTATGTCAATCCAAGAGATTTCGGTGCAGTAGATGGAAGTTTATGGGTAACAAGTAATGGTTCACAATATCACGCATTTAATTTAGATCCTGGCAATAATTTTAACATTTACTTTAATAGTGGTTCAGCAACCTGGCAACCGTCAGTAAGCAATCTTGATTATAATAATTGGAATCATATTGCTCTTACAAGAGAGGGAAGCACAGTTCGACTTTTTGTAAATGGTTTGTTAGCTCAAGATACAACTTCATCTGGCACTCACGGTTACGGACAAGGTAGTTTGGCAAGAATCGGTGGTGGTGGATCAGGTGCTTTGAATGCTTATATTCAAGATGTGCGTATTTACAAAGGCACTGCAAAATATACGACAGACTTTGTTTGCCCTTTCACCAGATCTCAAATAAGACCAGACTCTCCTACAGGAATAACTCCAAGAACTTTCAATGATAATGCGATAACAACACAAGGTTCAGCGATGTTTGATGGGGTGACTAGTTATATGCAGTTGCATACAAATGCAGCCTTTAATTTTGGCACTGGTGATTTCACTGTAGAAGCATATGTTTGGATGAATAAACAACCTGGTGGTCACTACCAGATATTTTCAAATGATGAGATGGATTTTAAAATATCTGGAAATCCTGGTAGAATAAGATTATATACTAGTGGTGGTTCGTATAGTATAGCAGTTGTTCCTCGTAGAAGATGGGTTCATGTAGCAGCCTGTAGATCAAGTGGAACATTTTATGTTGCAGTTGATGGAAAAGTAGGTTTTAGTGCTGGCACTGGTGCACCTCCTAATTTCAGTGGTAACTATTCACAAGCTGCATGCATTGGAACAAGAACAAGAAGTGTTGGTAATGAGCTTTTTAAAGGTCACATATCAAATTTAAGAGTGCTTAAAGGAACCGCATTATATACCTCTAACTTTACACCACCTACTGAACCTCTCACAAATATTGCAAATACAATTCTTTTAGGTCTTCAGTCTAGCACTGATGCTACTGCCTTGACAGTAGCTGCTGGTGGAATTAGTAACGCAAATGGTGGTAATATAGATCCCGTACAAGCTTCAAAATTAAATCCATTTGATGATATTCATAACGGAGCTTTGTCAACTGAGTACGCAGTATTGAATGCACAGGCGACTTTTAGTAGGAACTGTACATTTTTTAATGGTGGTATGGATGTAACTATCCCTGCATCAAACAAATATGGTAGGGCATTTAGTTCACTGGAAGCAAGATCAGGAAAATATTATTGGGAGGTGACATACACCAGTTCCGTTGGAGACTACTTATATATTGGAGTTGGTGCGATTAGTCATAATAATCCTTATTACTATATCAGAGGAAGTGATGGTGAAAAATCATACCATGCTGGTGGTAGTAATAATAATAGTGGTTCAACAGATTGTCGCTTTACAGCAAATGATGTGATGGGTGTTTACTTGGATTTAGATGCTAAAAAATGGTATCTTACTGTAAATGGTGTATTTCAAGATTGTGGAAACGGACCAGGAAATCCTATCGCTGGTACTGGTTATGTTCATAGTGGAATCCAACTTGACTATGGTTATGGAGGTTATAGTAATGGAATAGGAGCACATTTTGCTAATGCCACAGGTACTGGGTCACAAACATTTCATGTCAATTTTGGACAGGAGCCATTTAAGTATCCACCTTTAGATGGATATAAAACATTATCAGTAAATAATTTAAACACATCAACAATTAAAGATCCTGAAAAACATTTTAAAGCTGTTACTTACACTGGAGATGGAGCAACTAATCGTGCGATTACAGGATTAAAATTCAAACCAGATTTAGTTTGGATTAAATGTAGAAGTGTCAATGCTAATCATGGTATGTGTAATAGTGTATGTGAAGATGGTTCGGGGAATAAGACGATGTTATATCCAAATCTTAATAATTCTGAAACAACTGGTGGAAATTTCTTTATTCTATACACAGCAACAGGTCAACAACCCTTCATAGATAATGGTTTTAGACTTAATAATAATAACGATGGTAATGGTAGTGGTAGAACTTTTGTTGCTTGGGCTTGGAAAGCAGGTGGAGCAGCAGTTACAAACAATGATGGCACCACTACTTCATCAGTATCAGCAAACACAGAGGCAGGTTTTTCAATTGTAACGTATGATGGGGATGGAATTTCTGGTTCTACAGTGGGACATGGTTTAAATCAGGCACCTGAGTTTATGCTAGTAAAAGCTAGAGATCGTAGTGATAAATATTGGATTAACTGGCATAGACCAGGTGGTCAAGATAACTATATGGATTATAATACTAATGGTACATTAATCTCTCAGTTTAGTTATAATATGTTTAATAATACTGCACCTGATTCAACTGTAATTACATTAGGTGATCGAGATAACGTAAATAATTCAAGTAACAAATATGTTATTTATTGTTGGCATTCAGTTCCTGGTTTTTCAAAAGTAGGACACTATCGGGGAACTGGAGATGCACACGGACCATTCGTTTACACAGGTTTCAAACCTGCAATGATTTGGATAAAAAATTATGATATAACTGGTGAGGAGTGGATGATTTATGATAATGCGAGAGATAGTGATAATCCCAATGGAGCTGCACTATACGCTAATCAAAATTATGTTGAGTCTGATGGAACTCAATACACTGGCGGTAACTCCAGAAATATTGATTTTCTCAGTCACGGATTTAAAATTACGGATACTGGTAATCCTATTAATCATCCAAGTGGTGAAGATACAGATCATGTGTTCATTGCTTTTGCTGAGAAACCAGAATCATCCCAGTTTGGTGGTCATAACCTTTCCAAATAAATAATCAAAAAGATATATGGCATCAGAGATACGAGCGAATAAACAAACAAACCGTGTTGGTCTAGGAACAGTTACCTATACTGACACAGGTATCATCGTATCTGGAATTGTAACTGCAAATAGTTTTAAGGGAGATGGAAGTTCATTAACTGGTATTGATGCGACTGCACTAAAAGATACTTCTGGTGCTGTAAAGATACAAGCAAATTCATCTGGTGCGGTACATTCAGGTATCTCTACGTTCGGTGGTAATTTACAATTATTTCACTCTAGCGGTACCTCTTATATTCATGAAGCTGGAGGTAATCAACTTAAATTAAGAGCAAACGGTCTTCAGATTACTAATCGCATAGAATCTCAAACAGTATTAAATTATACTAGTAACGCTCAAGTTGATTTATATTTCGCTGGAAATAAAAAATTTGAGACCACAAATACGGGAGCTGTAGTAACAGGTGTTATGACTGCTACTTCATTCAGTGGTGATGGTTCAAGTTTATCAAACCTACCTGCTGGTGCTCCAGTTGGTGGTGCATCAACAAACACAGTATTCTTTGAGAATGATAAAGCAGTCGCAGTGAACTATCAGATTACTTCAACAAAGAATGCGATGAGTGCAGGACCAATCGCAATTAATGCTGGAATTGCAGTCACTGTTCCATCAGGATGCTCTTGGACTATCGTATAAATATTGATGAGGAAATAATCTTATGCCAGTAACTATTAACGGAGACGGAAGTATTACAGGATTATCAGTTGGTGGACTGCCAAATGGAACTGTGGATGCAGATACTTTGGCATCAAACTCTGTGACAACTGCTAAGTTACATAACGATGCTGTAACTAATTCAAAATTGCCATCTGGTTCAGTGATTCAAGCTAATTCTGCAGTTCTAACCACTGTTCTTGATGCATATCTATCTTCAATGACTACATGGAGAATTGGAGGCACAACTGGTTCTTCTTTTGGTGTGACTATAACTCCAACATCTGCTTCAAATAAAATACTTTTCTGGGGACAAATTTCTGTATCTGTTACGGGTCCTCAATACAACATTGGATGTCATGTTATGAAATATATTGGAAGCGGATCATCAGAAATAATTGATGGATCTCAGGCAGTATCAGCAGGAAGTAGAAAAAGGTGTCACTCCATCACCGAGATGAATCATAGTAATAACTCCATGCAGACTGTCCCGTTTAGTTATCTAGATACAGCAGGGCAGACTAGTCAATTAATATACACTGTGGGTATTCATAATCCATCAAGCACAACTAGGACAACAAAAATTAATTCAACCATTACAGATGCAGATAATACATATACTCCAAGAGCAGTATCTGTTTTAAATGTATTGGAGATTAAAGCATGAGTGAACTTAATTTTACACATTCAAATG
>ENA-OSEY01002664-OSEY01002664.1-marine-metagenome-genome-assembly--contig:-NODE-2664-length-11377-cov-4.476549_pt1 | contig 11377 bp, 13 predicted proteins | sample MGYA00248465_ERZ534230 | MGnify/ENA primary metagenome ERZ534230 (study PRJEB26409, sample SAMN06344110) | marine metagenome | isolation source: Sea water from surface | place: Atlantic Ocean:Southern... | reverse complement strand
TAAAGATTTTCGAAAATTAATTTAGCTTCTTTATCATTAATTATGCTTTGCTCATTCAACATAATACACTGGGCATAATTAATCTGGAAAAGAGCATCTTTAAATATGTTTTTATAAATAAAAAGGTCTGGCTTTAAAAAACTATCAACATAGACTTTTGCAGGAAATTTGTCATATTTATTCATTTATTTATCCCTTCAATCCTGCTAGCATTATGCCTTTAATGATATACTTTTGAAGAATAATAAATACAAATAGTGTTGGTATGGTTGCCAGACATGAAGCTGTCATAACAATTTCCCAGTTCATTTCATATTCGCCATTAAATGATGCCAAACCAACTGGTATAGTATACATTTCAGGATCATTTGTTATAATCAAAGGCCAAAGAAAGGCTGTCCAGTTTCCAAGAAAATGAAAAATAGCTAAAGCGGAAAGGGCTGGTATTACAAGTGGCATTGCAATCTTCCACCAAATAGCGAATTCTGACCATCCATCAATTCTAGCAGCTTCTATAAGCTCATCTGGCAGGCTCATGAAAAATTGCCTCATTAAAAAAGTTCCAAAGCCAGTCATTAATCCTGGAAAGGCAATCCCCCAATAGGTATCAATCCAACCAAATTCACGAGACATCATATACCATGGTATTATAAGCATTTCTGTTGGAATCATTAATGTACTAAGAATAGCAATAAAAACAATTTCTCTTCCTTTGAATTCGAATTTTGCAAGTGTGTATCCTACGAGGCTGTCAAAAAATAATACTGACAATGTGCTAAATGTTGCCACCCACAATGAATTTAGCATCCAATAACCAAACTTTGACTCAGTTATCACAAAAATATAATTTTTAAATGTAATTTTGTCAGGTATTAATGAAAAAAAATAAACTTCCTGACCAGTTTTTAGTGAAGTACTAATCATAAAAATTATTGGGGTTACCATAATAACACCACCAATAAAAATTAAAGTCCAAGTCAAAATTCTTCTAGGATTTATATTATCAAATTTCTCTAGAAATATTTCATTTTTTTGCATAACGATTCCTCGCAAGCCAAAGCTGTAAAATACTCACAAATAAAAGCAAAAGAAATAAAATTACTGTTAATGCTGAAGCTCTTCCAAGTTTGAACTCATCAAAAGCAAAATCATAAATCATTAAAACCAGAGGCTTAGTAGCATTAAGAGGACCACCTGCACTATCTTCACTCATTGTGTAGACTTGATCAAATATTCTTAAGAAACCAATAGTGGAAATTATTATTAGAAAAATAGTTGTAGGTTTTAATGCAGGCAAAATTATCTCTCTTAAAATTTGAAGTCTACCAGCACCATCAATTTCTGCTGCCTCAAAATGACTTTTGGGAATCGCTCTTAAACCAGCAATAAAAATCACTATTTGAAATCCTAATCCAGCCCAAACCGCTGGGGCCATTACAGAATATAATGCCTGTTCAACCGACCTTAAAAAAGGCTGCTGCGGGATACCAATCCAAGACAACATTATATTGAAATATCCTATTGGCATTGGTTGGTAAAACCAACGCCACACCCATGCCATTGCAACCGCAGTTGTCAAAAATGGGATAAAGTATAAAGCTCTTATTGTTTGATGGCCAAATCTAATTTCATTTAAATAATATGCTACTGTAAATGAGATTAGAAGACTTATAGGAACTCCAATAATTGCATATTTTATTGTGTTCCAAAGAACTATCCAAAAATCTTCGTCCCCCCAAATCCTAATATAATTCTTAAATCCAATATATTTTTTGGCTCCAAGTAAGTTCCATTTCATGAAAGAAACGTAAAAAGCTTCATAAGTGGGGTAAAATCGTATTGTTATATAAAAAATTATTGGTATTGCTAAAAAAAGCCAAGCTGTTATGGCAAGCTTTTGTTTTATAGTTAAATTTTCCCAAAAACTTCTGAACATATTGATAAGTTATATAAAAAAGGAAGGCCATTTAGGCCTTCCCAGAAAAGAACTAGTTTCCAAAGAAATCATCAAATAATTCTTGTTCCTTTTTAACTACTTTTGCTAATGCATCCTCTGGTGACACATCTTGTAAAACAACCATATCATATGCATCAACTATTGATTGCCTTTGTGGCTTTTCTGATACAAATGTAGTAGCTGTAGCATAATCTAAACCACGAATAAATGGTCCATATAATGGATGTTGTTTATTTTCATCAACTAAAGCAACTGAAGGTTTTGCAGGCAGTTCACCAACTGTGTCTAACCAAATTTGCATAGCTTCATCAGAGGTTAAATATTTTAAAAACTTTGCTGCTGCATCTTTCTTTGCGCCTTCCGCTTTGCTACTTAGAGCATTTGCCCAGAAAGAAGAAAAATTATATCTAGTCCCATTATGGCCTGGTAGTTCAGAAATAGAAAAATTGAGACCTTCAGCCTTTTTGAATTTTGAAATTCTAAACGAACCGTCAATATATAATCCGACTTTACCAGCTGCAAAAGCATCCTGACCTCTATTCATAAAACCATTCTGCGTAGTTTTATGTGTTTTTTCAAAGTCAGTAAGATATTTTAAAGCTTTTGCACCTGCTGCATCATTATATGTAACTTTTTGTCCATCGTCTGAGAATGGTTTGCCACCAAAATGTCTAACTAAAACTTCTCTGAAAAAATGATGTGTTTGACCAATTCCACCATCAAAGGCCATTCCCTCTTGAATCAAGTTTCCACTTCCATCTCTTTTTGTTAGTTTTTTTGCATAGTTAACCATATCGTCCAGTGTTTCTGGAGGACCTGACAAACCTGCTTCTTTTAGTAAGTCATTATTATAGAATAATGCCAATGATCTAACTGCAGTCGGCAATCCCCAATAATCACCATCAACCTTCATTGCAGAAACCATTTTAAAGAAATTACTCTCTATATCATCATGAGAAAAAACGTCCTTTGGCAAAGGCTGGATTAAACCTGTATCTCTGTAGTCATTTAGCCAACCATAGTAAAGCTGAACTAAATCTGGTCCATCTCCTGCAGCCACTGCAATTGCAACTTTTTTTCGATAGTCTGCATAGGGAAAGTATGTATGTTTTATTGTGATATCTGGATTAGCACTCTGAAAATTCGCTATTAATTTATCAATAGCTTCAACTCTAGCCCCATATTCATACTGCCAGTATTCAATTTCAACAGCATTCGCCGAGATACTACTGAATATAAAAAGTGAGCCGAAAATAGAAAATAAATACAATTTAATATTTTTCAATTTTTCCTCCATTACTTAAGTTAATTATAACAAATTAATCATAACATAAGTTATTGATTTTAATAATACTATTACACTAATATCAAATATGTTAGTTTTACAAGTGGTATAATGAGAAAAAAAGATATTGAAAATCAAGAGCATCGTTACCTTAACAGATCTTTGTGGGCTAATTTACAATCACTAAAGTCTACTGTTTCCTTCATGCAGACAGGTGCTCATCCTGATGATGAAACTAGTCGTCTTCTTGCTAAGTTATCTCTTGGTGAGGGTTATCACGTGTCTTATGTAAACGCAGTAAGGGGCCAGGGCGGCCAGAACAGTATTGGTCCCGAAAGAGATGACGATTTGGGTGCGTTGCGAACTTATGAATTACTAAAAGCTATGTCAGTATTAAGAGTTGATATTGGATGGCTTGCTGATAATAGAAATAATAGTATTGTTGACTTTGGTTTATCTAAATCAGCAGAGGAAACATTTGAATTTTGGGATAAAAATTATACCATTAAAAGAATGATCAGAATGGTCAGAGCTTATAAACCTGACATAATTATACCTACCTTTTTAGATGTTAATGGCCAACATGGACACCACAGATCTGTAACAAGAGCTACTATTGAAGCATATGATAAATCTAATGATCCAGAGATGTTTCCAGATGACAATTTTAGCCCTTGGAAAATATCTCAGATATTTCTACCTGCTTGGAGTGGAGGTGGAGGTTCCTATGACGATGAGGAAGATCCACCAAAGGCAACACATTCTATAGATGTTGGTAATTTTAATCACATATATGGTGGAACATATAATCAAATTGGTGAGTGGTCTCGCTCATATCATGCAACTCAAAATATTGGAAAATTAGCTTATGAAGACAAAATGGATGTCCCCCTTCACTTGCTTAAAGGTACATATGTTGATGGAGATATCACTGGTGGTTTAATACCAAAGAATTTTCTTGAACTTTCAAATTTTGCAATAAATGTAAATGGAAAAAAGATACTTCGAGAATGCCATAAACTTGCTAATGATGCCATTGAAAACTTTAACAAACCTGAGCACTTAGTCTCTTCTTTGTGCAAACTAAAAAACTTACTAGACACAAAAGAACCTTTAGTTCCCGAGAATCATTCTCATAGAATTATTTTGAAACAGAAACAGTGCTCATCAGCAATGGTTGATTGTATAGCTCTATTGCCAGATCTAAATTTTACTCATGATATTCATTATACAGGAGGAAATATTGAAGCAAATTTATCAATACATAAAAATGAAAATTTTAAAATAACTGATATTGAACATGAAATTATAGCTCCTTTCAATACTGACTTAAAGTTTTCAAATGAGAATAAATTGGCATCTAACAGAATTAATTACTTTTATAAAGGATTAATAAATCAGAAAGAGAGTTATCAGGATCTTTATCAAGAATGGCATGGAATTGCTCTTGAACCTAATTGTGTCCACGCAAAGCTAAATTTTAATGTTAATGGAACTTCCTTCTCAACAAATGTAATGCTTAAAAATAATTTTGCTATTATCCCAGATATTATTGGATCTTTAGAAAATGATAAAATAATTAATGTAATAAAGGAGGGTAAAAAAAGTAATGATTTAACAAAATTACCAATTAAATTTCTCATTAAAAAATATTCTCCTGGCCCTGCTAAATTAATACTCAATATCCCAGACAATTGGGTTTGTAGTAATACGTCTTTTAAATTAGAAGACAATCATAATTTTGAAACAACTCCATTCAATTCTGAAATACATATACCATCACAAATTAGTGAAGGTGTAGAGAAACTATATATTACTTCTGAAAATAATAAAATTTTGGGAACATCTGTATTTGGTTATAGCCATACTGGAGAAATAAGTCTTGAAGACAAGTGTGAACTATCAATACTTAATTTAAGAACTAATGTTTTAAAAGGTCTTAAGATTGGATGGATAGATGGCTATGCAGATAAAGCTTGGAAATGGGCAAGAATGCTTGGTGCAGATGTTCACCTGCTCTCTGATGAAGAGATTATTTCTGAAGACTTTTCTAAGTTTGATACAATAGTTTCAGGTGTTTTTGCAGGTGCTTCTAGGCCAATTCATAAAGTATTTAATAAGATAAATAAATGGATAGAAAATGGTGGAAACTATGTAACTGAATACCAAAGGCCACAAGACAACTGGAACGAGAAACTGAGTGGCCCCTATTTTTTAAAAATAGGAAGCCCGTCAATAAGGTGGCGAGTAACCAACCCTTCAGCTGAAGTTGGTTTTTTAGACCCTAACCATCCAATACTAAACTTTCCTAACAAAATTTCCTCAAAAGATTTTAATAATTGGATAAAAGAAAGGGGATTATATTTTGCCTCTAGTTGGGATGAAAAATATAAACCGTTATTTATGATGTCTGATGATAATGAGCAGCCTTTATTAGGAGGTTTATTGGCTGCAGATTACGGATCTGGCAGACATATACATTGCGCTCTAAATCTTTTTTATCAAATGGATAATTTGGTGCCGGGTGCTTTTAGAATTTTTGTAAACATTCTGAAAAAATAAATATTTAGTAACTGTATTTTGTCAATAAAAAATAATAATTTTAACGGCCTTTACTGGCTGATATTTAATGAACTTTTTTTGATTGTTCATATTATTCTAATAAAGACACTCGTAGCAGATTTACCGATATTTCAGATTGTTTTTATGCGCTCTATTTCAAGCTCAGTTATTCTAATTCCAATACTATTCTTTACAGGCAGACAAAAAAATATTTTTTCTAATCTAGGAGTAAATCTATCAAGGGTAGTGTTATCTTTTTTAGCTATATCTATTCAATTTTTTACAATATCAAATATTCAATTAGCACAAGTAAGCACAATTGGTTACTTAAGACCAAGTATAATGAGTATCTTTGCGTACTTTATTTTAAGTGAAAAACAGTCAAAAGGTAGATGGCTTGTTTTAATAATTGGTTTTTTATCAATTTTATTAGTTTTTTCACCAGAAAATCAATCAATTCAACTAGTTGCTTTAATAGCATTATTGGGAACATGTTGTGGTGCTTTATCGACAATTGTCCAAAAGTATCTATCAAAAAGCTTTTCTGAAATACAACTGATGGCCTGGTATTCACTTGGAATTTCTTTTCTATCGCTGCCTTTTTGCCTTTATTTTTGGGTAGACGTTTCTTTCAAAGAAACGTTGTTCATGATTTCAACAGGATTACTAGCAACAAGTGCACAATATTTTTATATTCGGGCTTTTAAGCTTTCTCAAGCCTCTTTCCTCGCACCAATTCAATACTTCCATATAATTCCAGTTTTGATTATAGGCTACGTAATTTTTCTTGAAGTGCCAAGTATTCAAACACTTATAGGGGCATTAATAATTATTTTATCTTTAATTGGTTTACTGATTTGGGAAAAGAATAGATAATAAACAAAGAATAATTGATCATTGGAGATTTAATGTTTTACCTGCACACTATGGTACGAATTACAAATGAAGAAGAATCACTAAAATTTTATTGTGATATCCTGGGGATGGAACTAGCTAGGAAAGTTGAAAGTGAAAAAGGAAGATATACTAACTATTTTCTACATGCTCCTGAGGATAAAGATAATTATCATTCCAAAAAGGCACCAGCTTTAGAATTAACTTATAATTGGGACCCAGAGGACTATACAGGAGGTAGAAATTTTGGTCACCTTGCTTACAGAGTAGACAATATTTATGACTATTGTCAAAAATTAATGGATTGTGGAGTAGAAATAAATAGACCACCGAGAGATGGCAACATGGCATTTATTAAATCTCCTGATGGTATTTCTATTGAATTATTGCAAAATGGTGATCCATTAGAAATAAAAGAACCATGGTCATCAATGAAAAATATTGGCACTTGGTAAAATTAACTATAACTAGTTAACGTTAATTTTGTAAATCAATTCAATAACTTAAAAGAGATTTATTTTGAAAGAATTTGTTAGAACAATTAAAGACTACCCAATAAAAGGCATTCAATTTAGAGACATAACCACACTATTGCAACGAGCAGATTTATTTCATGACTTAATTGATGAAATGACAAAACCTTGGGAAAATAAAAATATTGATGCAATTGTAAGCATTGAGGCAAGAGGTTTTATTATGGCAGGCGCAATAGCGTATAAATTAAATACTGCGTTTATTCCAATGCGTAAGCCTGATAAGTTACCTGCTGACACATTTAAAGTAAAATTTGATTTAGAATATGGTTCAACTGAAATGCACCTTCATAAGGACGCCCTTGACAACCATCAAAATATTTTAATAATTGATGATTTGCTTGCGACTGGCGGAACTGCTGTAGCAGCTGTTAAGCTTATTAATATGTTTGAAAACAAAAATATTGTTGGAGCGGGGTTTATAATAAATCTACCTGAATTAAAAGGTGAAGAAATTTTGAATAAAATGGGTATAAAAACCCACTCACTTATGGAATTTTAAATTTTAGCCTTTGAAAAGTCTTTATGGTATAGCCTGTGTAATTCAAGGGCTAGTTCCATAGCTGGATGATCCACTCTTACAGATGCCTGCCCTAGTAACCCACTAATAGCTTCTTGCTCAGTCAAACCCATTGAAACTAAATCTGATATAGCTATTGAAAAAACGTCTAATATTGCCTGAGCATGATTTGGAGATGAATACATATTGTGGGGATCCTTTTATCTTTTTATTCTTGAACGCTATGAGCAAGATCAATGCCATTAAATAACAAAAATTAAAATTTTACTCTTTTAATATTTATCCGTTATATATAGAGAAATGAATTTCAAAATTTGCGTTATGTTCCATAAATATAAATACATTTTTTTAATACTATTTTTATTTAAAGCTAACACAACGTTAGCACAATCAGTCTCATCAAATGTAACAATCATCTCATCACCAGAAAAAACTGTGGCTGCAAGTGCTCAAAGTGGAGCAAATACTCTACAAGTGATAAACTCTTATGGTCTAGGTCTAGCTTCAACTATAAACTTAAGTTGGCTTTCACTGGCATTAGGCTTGGCTGTAGCTTCTGTGTGGGATGGAGACAGTGGAGGTAGTAATAATTCCACTTCAACATCGACTACTAATTAGTTTATCCGAATAACTCAAGCTCCAGAGCATTAATAAACTTGGAACTTTCAGGCTTTGTCATCGATGAAAAAACGTTTACAGGAATACCATTCTTATCAATTATATATTTATAAAAATTCCACTTGGGAGAACTACGTGATCCCAAATTCTTTTCTATATATTTAAACAGAGGATGAGCATTTTCTCCCCTAACATTACTTGTTTCTGTCATTATGAAATCTACATTAAAATTAACTTCACAAAAGTTTTTAACTTCAGTATTTGTTTTAGCCTCTTGATTAAAGTCATTAGACGGTACTCCAATAACTACGAGTCCATCTTTTCTGTATTTGTTCCAAATATTTTGTAATCCAGTAAACTGTCTTGTAAAGCCGCAAAATGATGCAGTGTTTACAACAAGGAATGTTTTATCTCTATAATCTTCCAAAGAAATTTTATTGCCGTCTATAGAATTAAATTTAATATTATAAAATTCTTCTACAGAAATTTTTGCATTAGTTTGTAGTGCAGCAAACATAATAATTGTTCCAAAGATAAGCTTTAAAAATAAATTCATTTTAGAGAAATAGTATTGATTTTAAATAAATCCAGCTTTAAGATAATTTTTTTTAATTTTTGCGAGGATTTGAAGCTCTTCTTAAAGCAAAATTTTCTTCTCTTTTTGCGAGCATTTCTTCTCGTTTTCCTAAAGCAAGACAATCAGGGCAAACACATTCACCAGCTAAATCCCAACTCTCAAGTAAATTAGGCGAGTGATGGCACCAGCAACTTCCAGGTGGACCTGAAGTACAAACAAATTCAGCACCACATTTTATACATTTCAGGTCTTTGTTTCTGACTTCATTGTTGTTGTTATAAACTTTTGTCACTTTTTTTTAAATTAACCTCAGATTTTTTCCAAATATCTTCAATCCACAATTTAATTTTTAATGCTTCCTCCCATCGATTGGATAATTCTTTTCCATTTTTATCCGTCATCGCATACTCTGGAGGTCCTAATTCACATAAAAAATAACAAGTTCCTTCTGAATTTCTTAGACGCCATTTTTCAATGCCTTCATACCACCAATCTTTAAAAAGATTAACCCATTTCTGATGCTGTGGAAAGTCAATTTGTAGTTGAATTTGCTGCCTACTTGCTACACGCCCTTGAAAACTATCTGACCTATCTAAAATTCTTGAAATCATTCCCAAGTCTCTTTCTGAAAGTGGATACCAGAACTCTCTATCTACAACATAGTGAGAAAGATCTGAACACATTCTCATTTCAGGAATTGCATCAAGCAATTGAAGTGTTGAATAAAGATCATTTGTAATGCAATTGCGGTGTGTTTCAAATTGGATAGGAATACCAATTTTATCAGCCATATCAATCCACTTTCTAATTACTGGAATCATACCATCAACTGATATTGGCATAACTTGCCCAATCACATTAATAAAAGGCGAACCAAAATCTTTAGCCATTTTCATAGTGTCACTTAGAGAATTAATAGTTTTTGGGAAAGCTACTATTAATGGTGTAAGGCCAATTTTTTCCATTAGCGGTTGTAATTCAAATGCTTTTTTAACATCTGAAGCACCTAGGTCTATAGCCATACCATTATAACCAGCTTCAAAGACTAGCTCACATATTTTTTCATCAGGCAGTTTATTACCTGTATCATCGTGAGGCGACATTGCCCAATAAGAAGTGAAAACTTCTAATTTTTGTTGCAAGTTTATTCAGCAGGCACTCTAACTTCAGTGCCGTCCTTTCTTGATATAACCCATACTTCGTTCATGGGCCATTGACTTTCATCTTTTTGCCAAAGCCTTTTTATGACTTCAATTTGAAATTCAAAGTAGCCCATACTGTAAACATTTCCTGATTTTTTTTCTATTTTTGAATTAAGCTCTTTTAACTTCCAAAAAGGCACTGATGGAAAAGTATGGTGTGCAGTGTGGTAAGGCATTTGCCAGCATAACCATTTCATCAAAAAGTTTGTTCTAGTTGAACGAGTGTTTTGAAGAATGTCTTTTTTGTGTGTTAAACCGAGATGCTCAATAGTATTTTGCATTTGATGAATTGGCTTTGTAATTAGCATTGGGAGTATCCAAAAAGTTAAAGCAGCCCAACTGTTAAAGTATAAAGATAAAATAAAAATTATAAGATAACCAAAAACATGCAATCTAGATTCTAAAATTACCTTTTTATATTCAGAAGGATTGATATAAGGCTCAATTACAACACCTCTTGCCCTCCTAAATATGCCAACAATTCTGTTACGCCAATATGTTACACCCCAAAACCATAAAAGATATGTTTTAATGGTAAATGGTTCTCTAACTAATTCACCATCTTTTTCCCAGTCTTGTGTCCATTTGTGATGAGCAAAATGCATAATTTGATCAAAATCTCTTGGAAAGAGCATAAAAAATCCAATTATTCTTCCAAAAAATTCATTCAACTTAAATGTTTTAAATACAGTCCCATGACTTAATTCATGTTGACCAGCATAAAGAAAATTTATCAACACACCTAAAGCGAAACCAGAAGCAAGCGACCACCAAGAATATATTAATTTGTAATGTAAAACACTTATTAAGAGGATAGCAATAAGATGACTAAACAGTTGAAAAAAACCCATAAAGTTAGATTTTTCATTTAGTCTTCTCAGTTCGCTTGGTTCAATTAGTTCTCGCCGTGAAAAATTTTCCTGCATATTTTTACCATCAATGAATTATTTTAATCTTTATAATTAATACTATATTATATTATTTAATGTAAATTTCTAAAAAAAAATTAATAATTTATTTTTAAAAGTATCAATTTTATCTGCTTCTATTTTATTAATCATAGCCTTGATAATATATTTTAAAATTGATGAAGTTTCAAAAAAAAATGATTTGAAGTTTGACACTCCATTTAATCTCACGTCACATAAAGGTGAAAAAATTTCTGAAAAGATACTTTCTTCCAGGCCAACTATTGTATTTTTTGGTTTTACGCATTGTCCCGAGGTTTG
>ENA-OSEY01002661-OSEY01002661.1-marine-metagenome-genome-assembly--contig:-NODE-2661-length-11389-cov-6.310909_pt1 | contig 11389 bp, 10 predicted proteins | sample MGYA00248465_ERZ534230 | MGnify/ENA primary metagenome ERZ534230 (study PRJEB26409, sample SAMN06344110) | marine metagenome | isolation source: Sea water from surface | place: Atlantic Ocean:Southern... | reverse complement strand
ATGAAGTTAATTGAACGTGCGGGTTTAATGAAGATATCTGCGACAAACTCATTATTGTCTATTACAGATGCGGTGTTGTTAGTTTCGTCACATATGACGACATAATCAAAGATTCCTCGTTTTGCTTGAGTATCACGAAGGAATGGTTCAACAATATTTACAAAGTTTGTTCTTGTAATCTCATCATTGAACTCAAATAATTGATCTCTAGCAGCAGCAGAGATTGCATCCTCAAGATAGATGAACAAACGACGAACGTTGATTCTATCAAATGCGGATGATTTTCCAAATCCAGTCTTATCACCAAATAGAATGATTCCATCACCTGGTTGGAAGATAACTGGATTAATTCTATTTGAATAAAGCACATCTCTTTGAGATTTGCTTGGATTGTATGCTAGTTTAACTGCATTAAGAATCGCACCCCTTTGATTTCCAGCAGGTGAGAACCAAGGGAATTGTGTAAGGTCGTTTCTTGCACAAGTTCCAGCAATGTCTCCATTTAATGGAACATATCTGAATGTATCACTAAATCTGTCATACATATACTTGTATCCACTATCAAATACAGCGAATGTTGTCGATGTAATAGGTGAATAGAAGTTTACTACCTCATTGGTAATTTGAGAGTCACTATTTACAGTAACTGTTCCTACTGTACCATCATTAATAAATGTTCCTCTATTTGGTGAAATGAATGCGATTGCATCTTTTCTTGCTTCAGCGACTTGAATGATTTTGTTTGCCTTTGCTTGAACACTTGATTTTGTTCCTGAACCTGACCCCATCAAAATGAAATCTATTTCAAAGTTTTCAGTATTCTCAAATAATTCATAACCTGTTGATATTTCACCTAGAGTTGCAGTTAAAGCACCTGATGCAGTAAGACTTGTTCCACCCTGATAATTAACACCACCACTTAGTGTATAAGTGTTACTTCCAGAACCTGCGAATGAAATACCCTCAGCATCTTGATCCCATGCAATATCTGTTGCAGGAGTAAATCCAGTGCTAAAGTTTGTTGCAACAACACCATCTGGTTGTGATCCACCAAATACATTTGTTGATGTATTATAAAGATATTTTCTCCAGTATGCTGTGCTTCCTACAGAGTACTCTGCATCCTTTGCTTTAGATAAAGCAACATGTTTTTCTAAAATTGTTCCTGCGTTACCAGTAATTTCACCAGCACCATCAATTACAAGAACATGAATCTCATCAAATCTTGAGTTTCTTGCTGATGCATAGCTTGAAGTTCCAGGTCTATCTACAATAGAGTTCCATGTGATTGTTGATCCAGCACCAGTCAGAGTAAGTGTTTGCTCATCGAACCAATCTCTCGATCCAGTAAATGCAGTTGTAACTGCTACTGAACTTGATGTTGTTACTATACCAATAGTTGAACTACTCGCTGAGTAACTGAACTGATATGTACCAGATTGTTGATAATCAACTGCTGTCTCTGTTCCACCTGTTGATACATGAGATACAAACTTAACTGTTATCTCATCAGATGCAGGTCCCACTTCAGTAACAATACCTTTGAAGAATCCTGTTAGTTCTGAAGTAGATCCAGATCCTACAAGGACTGTGCCTGATGGAACTTGTTGAGTTACACCCATACCAACTGTTATATTAGTTCCTATTCCTGTAGTTGATATTCCACTTAATACTTGATCAGCAAGACCATCAATCGTTGCAACCCTGATACCATTACCCCATGAACCAGGATTTCTAGTTGCGAATGTAACACCAGTGATTGTGTTGTTATCGTATCCTAGTTGGTTATAATGATCCGTGCTTTTTATCTTGAAACTTGATGCAGATCCTGTGTAAGCATTTCTTAGATCAGTATCATCTGCTCTTACCACCCTCATATTTCCACCATATGCTAGGTAAGAAGAGGCAACTAACCAGTCTTCATAGTGCTTGTCTGTCTCGTATGGTTGACCAAAGTTTTCTAACAGATCTGACTCATCTGTTACTAAAACTGGTGTCCCGACAGGTCCTTTTGCAAATGGTGCAACTAATCCACCAATTGATCCAGAGGTAGCGTCTACTCTACCAATGGTTAAATCAACCTCTCTAACTACGATACCAGGAGATGCTAAATTTAACGCCATCCCTTACTCTCCGAATCTCAGATTTATTTAAAATTATTTATTCAAAAGGGTATTTTCATTGGGGAAACAATACATGAACACTACCAATCAGGATAATACCACTCCTTTTCTTTAATATTAGATTTCCTTTTCTTCACAATTCTTTTTATGGTGCATATCTTACACTCATAAGAATAAGCAGATGGAATGTCTCCCCTACCCTTTCTAGTAAGGTAATATCCATCAATTAAATCTTTTACTTCACCACAGACTCTACACTTTCGTTCTTTAAGTAGAATGTGTCCTAGATCAAATTGATCTTCTAAATCCATTAGAGTATAATAATAGTTTGCGATCCGTCTTTATTATCTATTACAGTTATTTTTCTATTAGGAAATGATTTTGATAATAATTTTTTTAATTTTCTATGTTTAAAAGGATTTTTCATATACCATTCCAGAAATTATCAACAGGTTGTGCGTTTCTGGATGCTATGTATAATGCTACATTGCAAAAAAACCATATGATATTTGTTACCCATGCCTGTCTCCAACAATATTTTCTATTTGTTTGTACAATAAAAAGTTCTTCTTCAGTTCCTGTATTTTTCACAAACTGTTCCAATATCAATGAAATTACAAATCCTACAGCAAAGATATAGAATAGTAAATTTAAAAAACCTGCGTTAAAAAGTAAAAATGAAATCATCTGTAGTCCCACATGAAAGAACGATCACCATATTCATCAGTATGCCACACTTCTCCTTCAGAGTCAACAAATGTCGATTCATCAAGACCATCTGATATAAAACCGAACGGAGCCATGTCCTGTTCGATTTGATTTTTTTGTTCCTCATATATTCTTTTTCTTATATCATTATCAGTCATCTCTTTAAAATAATCCTGTGCAACTAACCATGCAAAGATTACAAGACACATCGCTAAATCATCATTACAACCCTCTTCTGCCTCAAAAGAGTTATGTTTTTGAGAAAATGTTGTGAGTTCGGAAATTATCTCATAATCACAGGTTAGCAACTTATCATCTTCAATTAGTGTCTTTAAATTACTACACCCTAACTTTTTGACTGCAGCAGTCATTCTAACTCCTAACTGAGACTTCTTACCAGAGAATCCCTGACCAACTACCTGACCATTTCTACCTCTCATTGAAGCCATCAATAGATTATCATACTCTAAATCATATTGCAAGATGCTTGCTACTTGATCTCCAATATCATTTACCTCAACTAAAAGAAACGCATTATTATATCCTTTCGCAACGCTATGAATGATATTAGGGAACAACATAGGTTTGATTTCATTATTACGATATTTCGCAACTACTTTATATGGAAACTCAGTGATATCAAATACAATAAACGCTGAGTAGTCATTTCCCAATCCACGAGCAACGTCAACTGTGATCATATAATTATGTTCTTTTATAGAATCCTCGTAGATATCCAATCCAGCATTCTTTGTTATAGGTGCATCATAAATTAAGTTTTTAAGTTTGCTTGGTGCTATAAGAGTATTAACAGATCCTAGAAACTCACATTCAAACTCAACTTTAAACTGTTGTTCGGATGTATTTGCTATAGTTTGTGCTTTCCATGCCTCATCTCTACCAGGCACTTCATTCCAATGTACATCAGTAGGGATATATCCATTTGTCCCTCTCTCAGCATCATGCCACATCCTATAAAAGTGGTTCATACCACGAGGAGTAGATACAATTATAACTTTAGTGCTAGTACCAGAAGAAATTGTAGGATATACAGAAGCAAAGAAATCATCTGCTACATGATTTGGTACGAAAGCAAACTCATCAAGGAACAGTATGTTGAAAGACATACCTCGAACTGCAGATGCAGATGTAGATGCTGCTAATATTTTTGACCCGTTATCTAATTCAAGTGAACCCTTATTCCATGCAATGATGCCTTGTTGCATCCATTTTGGTAGATTCTCATATGCAGTCTGTAATCTACCAAGTAGATCCATTGCAATTTTTGCCTTGTTTGCAAGAATTCCAATATTAACACTATCATTGAAGATTGCATAGTGTAGAAGATAAGATACCACAGTGGTTGATTTACCAGTTTGTCGTGGCATTTTACAGATATTAAATCTTTCTCTGTGAAAGTTATTAACTAGTTTTTCTTGAAAAGGATATAGATTAAATGGAACTAAACCCTCATCAAGAGATACTATCTTAATATATTTCTTCGCAAAATAAACTGGATCATCCTTACACTTTAGAAACTCTATGATATTCTCTTCAGAGAATTCAATCGGTGTATTTGCTTTTTTTAAATTAGGATTTCCAAGATATACATTATCAACCATAATAATTACTTCTTAGTTTTCTTTTTCATCGAGTTGATGAATTTTCGGTAGACTGCTGCCTCAGAGGTTTTACCCATTTCTCTTGCCCGTTGTTCCATAGCAACAGCAGCTTGAATTTTATGAGCATGAGATCTATTAGATTTCCTGATTTTTGCAACAGACGCTTTAGCAGTAGCAACGTCCTTGAAACCAAGTCCATGAATAGTTCCTTTAGGATTTTCATCTGTATATAAGTCTGAGTGTTTCTTTGAGTTTGCTGGTTGTCCTTTCTTTCTAGGAATGCGAGGATTTGATTCCTCATTCATTGCTTTCTCTAATTTATCTGCTTGTTTAGCGTGAGTCTTAGATCCCTTTCTAAGATTTTTAACTAACTTCTTAATATAAGGTTTGTCCTTTTTATCTAACTCCTCTTTCATATCTTTACCATCAAGATAATCAGCAGCAGTGTCTAAGTAATCAGATGCTTTAGTTACTTTTGATTGAACCCATGCTTTAAAGTTATCTTTCTTAAGAGTATGTTTCTTTATTCTCTTTGATGCGTTTGCAGCAGTCTTGAGTTGATTACGAATCATCTCTGGTTCATGATCCTTATGTTTCTCCTCTTCCATTGCTTGTTTGCGAATAGTTGCGAAGTAAACTTTCTCACCCTCTTCTTTACCATATTGCTTCTGCATACTCTTCTTCATATCAGACTTATCATACTTCTTCTTTAATCTATCATCTTTTCTTTTCTCCTTCTCAGTCATCTTTCTTTCGGGAAGATATTCATCTTGTAATTTTTTGTCAACTGGATTCTTAGTAGATATACCATCATCACTTATAATTTCATTCTTTATTTTTACATTTGCCTTGAATGGAAATAAAGCTTTACCTGATATCTTCTTCTTTTCAGGAATATATTCATCTTGTAATTTTTTATCAATTGGTTTAGATTGATCAGGTAATTGTAGTTGTGGGATATAATCAGCTACATCTTTCTGATTTAATTTTTTAACCTTTTTACTAATTTTTCTTGGAGCCATTGCAGTCATAGGATCCATAGGTGCTTGATCACCTACCTGAGTTACTTGTGTATCTGCTTTAGTTAGATTTGGGTTATCAGGTATTTTGTTAGCATCAACTTCTGCTTGTTTCATTTTGCTTTGTCTAGAAGCAATCTTTGCCTTTTTAAGAGCACCTAAGAACTGAGATGGATTCAGTGCCTCAATCATATCACCCTCTGGTTCATAATGTGCTTTTCTTACCTTTGAAGTTAATCTTTTTAATTTTATATAATCACCTGGTTTAGTAGGATCTAACTCAGGATGTGCCTTCAAGACACCGCTGTCAATTTTACCTGTATAATCTTTTTTTGCTAAAGGTAGTCCTTCACCAACACCTCTGTAATCTACTGGTGCTTGTTCATTCGGACCTTTAGATGAATCCTTTTTATTTCCTGAACCTAATATTGTATAACCACCTTTTCTAATTCTATTCCCCATCTCTGTAATATGAGTCCCTTTCCATACTCCATTACCATTCAATCTTGGTCTCATATGTGTAGGACCAATAATATCAACTATAACTGCTGCTGTTTCTCCATCAGAATTTTGTATAGTCTCAAAACTTTCTCCTACTCCCCCTGAGCCATTACCACCACCATTACCACCATTGCCACCGTTACCATTTCCACTACCATTCCCACCGTTCCCATTTCCGTTAGAACTTCCGTTAGATTTGCCATTACCATTACCATTCTTTTTAGAATCCTCCTTTTCGTCTTCACGCTCTCTACGAAGATACCCACCAACTCCTCTACGGAATCCTTTAGGGATTGGTTTGCACTTGCTATCTTGGTAACAGTAATAGTGTCCTTCCTTACACTTCTTCATTGTAGCGATTATTTTTCCTCTTTATTATTTAGAAACCCTTTCTTTAGCATCTTTGAAAGTTCAGATGTTGATCCGACAAATAAAGCGTTATTAGTTACATTATTTGTTTTTGGTGCATCTTCATTTACATCTTTAACTTTTTTCTGTAGATCCATCAACTTATCAGTCGTATCTGCAACAGATTTTATAAGTTGTCCTGCAACTTCATACGCTCTTGGACTTGCACTTTCACCTGCAACCTCCATTATTCCATTTATTGCTTCCTGACCTTTTTCTATGATTGAATATAAGTTGGCTCGAGTATATTCATAGTCTTTCTCAACTTCATTTTTCTTCGGACCATCCTCTTTACGAATAGTCTCTTTTTTAGCAGGAATAATATCAGTATCACTGATATTTAACGCTTTATCAATAGATTCATAGTTTTCCATTAGATGTCAGTTCTTGTTGTTGGACTACGATCTCTAGAATCACCAAAGAATTCACTGGTTTCACTAAATCCAAAATCGTCGCCTGGAATTATAAGTGCATTATCATTACTATCTATAGCACCATCACTATTGTAATCTTTAGTCGCAGTTGGTTCTACTGTATATCTCATTTCTCTCTTCGCATTTACAGTATCAACACTCGCATACTGATCAACAATAACTTTCTTGATGAGACCCTCTGGATTCTCTGCGATTGGTCCGTATAAGTATGTCTTTGCAACAAATTGGAATGTGTATATTAATGCTCTTCTGGTTGAAAAATCTCCCTCATAATCATCTTGAAAAGTTACATTAGTGAGAGTTATAGGTACATCTCTTTTTTCACCTATAGATGATATCAAATCTATTGTAATACTAAAAGATGGTTGAAAAAATGGTAAAATTTGCTCAACTACTTGTAAGGCATCATCATTTAATTTTGTAAGTAAACTTAATTCAAAACCAATATTGTAAGGAACTGGCATGAATACTCTTTTTAATTTATTTGTATTACTATCTACTGCTTTAAATGTTTGTGTTATACCTGCTTTTCTTGATGAATCATATGCGATTGATGTCATTTCAAAAGACATTCTAGGTAACGTAATCGCAACCATTTTATTTAAATCTGGTTGTTGTTCTAATCTTGCAATGAATTTTGCTGCAGGACCATATGCTAAAGGAACTCTTTTTATATCAACAGTTGTCCCATCAGAAGTTTCGTGTCTAACTTCCATGTTATTAAACAAAGTTCCAAAACCAATTATGGTTTTTCTAATTACCTCGTGATAAAAATAAGTTCCTAACATTAAAATAGTCCAAATGGATTTGATTCAGTGAAATCAAGAATTTGATCTGCCTCATTCTCAATTTCGTCACTATGATCATATTTATCCTTATCTGTGTTTGCTGCGGAGACTTGAACAGTATATTTTGTACCAGAACTTGCTCCTGTAACTGTCTCTCCTCTTAGGAATGCTCCAGTTTCAATACCAACTTGTAAAATCTTAGTATCAAGATCCCATCTCTTAACTCTTGCAGATGCGTTTGATCTATTACCCGTAACAAGTTCATTAAACAAGTAACTTCCTGATCCTATTCCTACAGATGAAGGTGCACCAATTGTAATTGTTGGTGGTGAGAAGAATCCTGCACCAGCATCCTGAATGAAGACGTTTGATATTGATCCACCTGCACCAACTTGTGCACGTAACGATGCAGGAAGTTGTGGAGATAGTGATGGTAGAGACACTGATACATTTGGTGTTGTTGAATATCCAACTCCACCTGTTCCACCAATCGCAACACGTATAATACCTTTTTTACCGTCAGATCTAATAATAGCAGTAGCAGCAGCACCAACACCTCCACCACCAGATATGGTAATTACAGGTGCAACAGTATATCCAGCACCTGAATTTGTAATTACTATTTCTTCTATTGAAGTTACATTATTTCTTGTTGTTAATAAACCAACAGCAGTTGCGTTTATTCCTCCACTTGGTGCAGTTGTAATACCAATAGTTGGAGCACTTGTAAATCCTGAACCGTCGTTTAGAAGATCTATACTCTTAACAAATCCTGTTCCAATGGTTGCAGTAGCAGTTGCTATTGATCCACCACTGAACATTTGAAGATCTGTAATAACACCTAAGTCTTCTGTCTTACTATCAATTGCATCAATACCAGTATCAAGTGTTTCATCATTGTATTCAAACAATTCACACTGCAACTCATAAACATAAGTCTGCCCTAACTGATAGAATGGTACCTCATGCTCTACAAATTTAATTTCAAATAATCTACCACCCAATGGAAAAAATACTAAATCACCTTCACGAGGTCTCATCACCGCTTCACCGATCTCATCTACATCCTCTTGACTTAGAAATGGAGATATAAAATCCTCAAACCTTTCTCTAGAAATGACTAATTGCAATTCATCTCTCAAACTCATACCAAACTTTGTTAGAACATCACCTGCACCACTGTATCCATCCCAAGTGTTTACGTATGCTTCAAGTTGAAAATTATCATCAAACTTAGACGCTTCTATTTCCTGAAATACAGTGCTTCTATTTACAAATTTTCTGGGGATATATGTTACTTCAACACCGTATATCTTCAACTGCTCATTAACAAGCGATTGAACTAAATTTTGTTCTTCAGGAGAACCTTGTAGAAAAAACGGGTTGAGAGCCATTATCCAATAAAGTCTAAAGGTGGAAGTTCATAAGTAGAACTCATTTCTTGTTTGATCATCTCAAGTTCTCTTAAGGCATCATCATATATCTGTCTACCATTCAATTCAATACCGCCAGGAAGTTTAACCCCTTGAAACTTAATAAGATTCATTCCCCACTGTCTCTTAATTAAAGCAGTCAAATATCTCTTTAAAAAACTATCATTGAATAACTGTGTATAAGTCGTTGGATCTAATATTCTATGACAGTCTATGACTATGAAGTCACCAGCATTCAAACTATTATAATCAATATCTAAGTATAATCTGTCTTGTCTTTTATTAAATCTGACTTGTGCTTCAGTTGTTAAAAGAAAATCTATATCTTCTAGATATGATTTTACCATAGCATACTGTAATAACTCAACTGAATTAAAATAATACAAATCATTTAAAAATAACTGATATTTGATGCTGAACATACCACCAGATATCGCACTCATATCAAATTTAAATATCTTTTCTATACCTACAACTGTTTCAGGAACTTGAATAAAGTTTGATGTCTCATAAAAATTTGATGTAGTTGTACCATAACCACTTATTGCTGTAGATGTTCCAGTGGTTGTTACAATACCTACACCTGTTGTTCCCTGTGCCTTTCCTCTGTCTATATCTCCTTGTGTAAACTGATATTTCAGATACATTCTTTCAATACCGTCAAAATGACGTTCTTGGAAATACTGAAATGCATCATCCACTAGATCATCAACCTGTTCATCACTCACGTTGATTTCTAAGACTGGTGCACCTAACTGTCTTTTGCAGTATTCAATTAATTCTTCTCGTGAAGCAGGTTTCGCCATTAGAAATCCTCAGAATCTATTGTTATATTTTTTGGTTTTTTCTTACCTTTCAGTTGAATCAATAAATTTTCCTGATCAGTTACCTTTGTGCTTAATTGCTCAACAACATTATTTAAACCAAGTACTCTTGTTTCCAATGCAATAATTTGAGCAAGCATTTCGTGTGTCTTCTTTTGATAAACACCCAAAATCATTTTATATTCGTTTTCATCCATAACAGAGTATAAAAAAAGGTGGGAATACACCCACCTATATTTATAAGTTATACTTTACTCGTTAGAACGAGCCACCATCTACGGTTATATTCTCTAACTGTCTTAGTGAACCATCGTGACTAATTACTGCTGATAGTCCTGCAGCGTCTTTGATGAATACACCACCTGCTTCAATCGTAGCATGTGTGGAATTAGTTAATACACTTGTACTCTCTGATACATCTGCACCAAAAGCAATTCTTCCTACAGAATCATCCCAGAAGACTGCTGCTTTCTTTGCAGAACCACTATAATAATGGAATATTAAACCAACGTCTATGTTAGCATCTGATGATGGAGCGACTAATGATCCACCACTGTTAACAAGACCTACCTCAATTAAACTATCCTCAACCTTTAAGGTTTCAGTATTAATTATTGATTGTGATCCTAATACTGTTAAAGTTCCGTTAACTGTTAGATTATCATCAACTGTAACTGTACCATCAGCAGAGTCTAATGTAAGAGCACCACTTGAAGTATCAATCTCATTATCACCAGTAACACCAATCCTTATATTACCACCAGTTAAGTCTGTAAATACACCTGTAGATGCTGAGTTAGCACCGATAGTAGCTCCATCAATTGTACCACCGTTTATATCAGCAGTATCAGCAACTAATGAGTCTATCTGTGCAGTTCCATCAATGAATAGATCCTGCCATTCATTATCAGATGATCCTAAGTCTCTTGCACCATCTGTAGATGGAATTAAGTCGCTATCAAATCTACCAGTTGCAGTAATAGTGTCTGATGTAGCGTTACCTAGATCAACATTACCTTTAGCATTTAATAAACCTTCAAATGTCGCATCATGAGGTGTATTGACTGCGTTTGAATGAGTGATAATAGCATTACCCATCTTAGCATGAGCAGTGCACTGATAATGTAAAACAGCAGGTGTAGAGTCTGAGATTGTAATCTCAGTATAAGTATTCTGAAAACTTACACCTGTTGTATAATTATATACCTTATCAACATCTAGGTAAAACTTTAATGGATGACTTCCTGTATTGTCGTTCGTAAATCTGTAAGTTTTACCTGGAGTTAAGTGTAGTATTGGTGCTTCTACACCATCAATCTTATATCCATTACTACTACCTGAACCATTATATCTGTGTGCTGCAGATTTTCCTGCAACTGATACAGTAAAGTTCTGTGTGGTAGCAGAATGTGGTGCTTGTAGATATGAAAATCCTTTTAACGCTGTTGTAGTTGTTACACCAGAATTATTAATTGCATCTGCTTCTAGAGTACCATCTAAGTATAAATCTCTCCATTGCTGTGATGCTG
>ENA-OSEY01002659-OSEY01002659.1-marine-metagenome-genome-assembly--contig:-NODE-2659-length-11401-cov-6.190922_pt1 | contig 11401 bp, 8 predicted proteins | sample MGYA00248465_ERZ534230 | MGnify/ENA primary metagenome ERZ534230 (study PRJEB26409, sample SAMN06344110) | marine metagenome | isolation source: Sea water from surface | place: Atlantic Ocean:Southern... | reverse complement strand
AAACTAATTCTTGAATTAGCTTCAAACCATGAAGCTGTTTTGACAATTGAAGAGGGTTCTATAGGTGGTTTTGGATCTCATGTTTCCAATCTTCTATCTGAAAGAGGATTTTTTGACAGTGGATTAAAATTTAGATCTATGATTTTACCTGATAAGTTTTTGGATCAAGATACACCTGATAACATGTATAAAACTGCAGGATTAGACAGTAATAGTATTGTTGAAAAAATTGAAAATATTTTAAATTCTAACGTGGTAATTGCAAAAAATAAAAACTTATCTTAACCACACTGGGCTCTATTCATTAAAAAGTGGTCTAGTAATACACATGAAAGCATAGCCTCACCAATTGGAACTGCTCTTATACCAACACAAGGATCATGGCGACCTCTCACAGATATTTTTGTATTTTTTCCTTTTTTATCAATTGTTTCTCTACTATTAATTATTGACGAAGTTGGTTTTACTGCAAACGAAGCAATAATTTCTTGTCCTGAGGAAATACCGCCAAGTATTCCTCCAGCATTATTACTTTTAAACTTAGCCTTTCCAGATTTAGATCTCATTTCATCAGAATTTTCCTCTCCTGATAAATATGCAGCACCCATACCCGCACCTATATTTACTCCCTTAACAGCATTAATACTCATCAAAGCACCAGCTATGTCAGTATCGAGTTTTGAGTAAATTGGTGCCCCAAGTCCTGCAGGAATACCATTAGCTCTAAGTTCAATTACTGCACCACATGATGATCCAGATTTTCTTACTGCCATTAAATATTTTTCCCAGAGTTTAACAGACTTTCTGTCCGGGCAAAAAAATGGATTTTTTCTTATTTCTTTATTATTCCAATTTTTTCTATCACATCCCATTAAACCCAACTGAACAACAGCACCATAAACACTAAATTTTTTACCTAATAAATTTTTCAATACTATTTTTGCTATAGCACCAGCAGCAACTCTTGAAGCTGTTTCTCTTGCTGATTGTCTCCCACCGCCTCGAAAATCTCTTATTCCATATTTTTTAAAATATGTGAAATCAGCATGACCTGGTCTAAATTTATTTTTTATTGACTCATAATCTCTCGATCTTTTGTCCTCATTTCTTATCAATATTGAAATTGGAGTTCCTGTTGATTTTCCCTCAAATACACCAGATAAAATTTCTATCTTATCGGACTCTTTTCTTTGGGAGACAAATTTTGTGTTTCCAGGTCTTCTCCTGTCCATGTCTGCCTGTATTTCTTTATCTGAAATTGCTATATTTGGAGGACAACCATCTATAATACAGCCTATAGCGGGACCATGTGACTCACCCCATGTCGTAAATCTAAATATTTTTCCAAAAGTATTAAAAGACATCGATAATTAATGTATAAATTATTTTATAATAATTATGAATCAAAAAAATGGCCAAAATTCGTTAGGACTGGATAATTGTTTTGGAGACGAGGCAAATCCTATTAATTTGTTTAAAAATTGGTTCTCAGTAGCTGAAAAAAGTGAAATTAATGATCCAAATGCATTATCGCTTGCAACTTCAACATCTGATGGAATTCCAAGCGTGAGAATGGTTTTATTAAAAGGATACAGTGAGGATGGTTTTATTTTCTATACCAATTTTAACAGTAAAAAAGGGAATGATCTCAAAAAAAATCCAAATGCCTCTATGTGTTTTCACTGGAAAAGTCTTAGAAGACAAATAAGAATTTCGGGCAAAGTTAATATTGTTAGTGATGAGGTTGCTGACAAATATTATAATTCAAGAGCTTATAGAAGTAGAATAGGTGCTTGGGCATCATCACAGTCTAGCGTAATGAAAAAAAGAGAGGAATTAATTCAAAGGTTTGAAGAATTTAAAAAAAAATATCCTGATGAAAATAAAGTACCTAGACCTCCCCATTGGTCAGGTTGGAATTTGAAGCCAGAACGAATTGAGTTTTGGCTGGAAATTAAAAACAGGATTCATGAAAGATTAAACTACAGAAAAGAAAATAATAATTGGATTAAGGAAATACTTTATCCTTAAAAAGATCTATTTAAGCTAAAACTAGTAAGATTTTGTAAAATATCTTTTTCTTTTGAATTTTCAAAAATACCTAGAGCATCATAGGAAACATTTACAAAATATTCAGCTCTTTTAAAAGTGGCCTCTAATGCATTGTATTTTTTTATTAATTGTAAAATTTCTTCAAAATCTTTTTTATTTCTTATGTCTTTCTTGAATGTATTAATTAAAAATGTTCTCTCAATGGGTTTAGATTTTTGATAAACTATTATTACTGGTAGCGTTACTTTACCTTCAAAAAAATCTTTGCCAATTTCTTTTCCAAATATTTTCTCTTTTGAGAAATAATCCAAAGCATCATCTGCGATTTGAAAAGCTAAACCTAAATTTTTACCATATGACTCTAAAGCATCTTTTTTCTTAATATCTAAATTTGACAAACATGCTCCAACCCTGGTTGCTGCTGCAAACAAAGCTGCAGTTTTTAAATTTATTATTTTTATGTAATTTTCTTCTAAAAGATCAGCCTCACCTTTATATTGAAGTTGCATAACTTCTCCCTGGGCTATTTTCGTTGATGTTGATGATAGAAGTTTTAATATTTCTAGATTTCCATCTTCAACCATCATTTCAAAACATCTACTGAGCAAGTAATCACCAACTAATATAGAAGATTGATTTCCCCATATGCGATTTGGTGTTTTGTTACCTCTTCTTACTTCACTTTGGTCAATAACATCATCATGCATCAAAGTTGCGCTGTGAATTAATTCAACACACGCAGCTAAATTTACATCTCTATAGCCCTCTGCATAACCACCTAATTTTGCGCAACCCATTGTTAGAAGAGCCCTTATTCTTTTACCACCTGAATTGAGGTGATAATCACTCATTTTTTTTATTAAATTAACATCACTTTTAAGTTTGTTTTTTATAAGTTTTTCAACAGAATATAGCTTATCTTCTAAGTGGTTTCTTAAATCCAAGTAAGCATTATTAACTGATTTTTTTAGAGGAATTACTGAACCCATAAAAACATTATATACTTTTCAAAATTTAATTAATTATTATTTTAGACCTCTGTGACGCATGTCAATTTCAACCAAGAGTAGCGTAATTTATATTTCAATTTAATTTATGTGCTGATATAAGAATTATTATTAACCTTTATTCATATGTTTTCGTTTTTTAAAAAGAAAGTTGTTGTTCCGCATATTAGGCTAGCTGGAGTTATTGGATCAGCTGGACGATTTAGACAAGGCATAGATTTTTCAGGTCAGCAAGAAATTATAAAAAAAGCATTTTCATTTAAAAAAGCCAAAAGTATAGCAATCTCAATAAACTCACCCGGAGGATCACCAGTTCAGTCTCATTTAATTCATGATTACATTAGACAACTTGCAAAAAAAAATAATAAAAAAGTTATTGTTTTTGCAGAGGATGTTGCAGCGTCAGGTGGGTACCTTATTGCTTGTGCTGGTGATGAGATATATGCAAACTCAAGTTCAATAGTTGGATCAATTGGGGTTATATCAGCTTCTTTTGGATTTCAGGATGCTATTAAAAGAATAGGAGTTCAAAGAAGAGTTTATACCGCTGGAAAAAACAAAAGTACTTTAGATCCTTTTAAAGAGGAAAAACCTGAAGACATTGAAAGAATTAAAAAATTACAATTAGAGTTGCACTCAGATTTTATAAATTTAGTTAAAAAAAGTCGTGGATCAAAATTAAAAGATCCAGATAAAAATAATACTTTTACAGGTGAATTTTGGTCAGGCTCAACCTCATTAAAATTAGGACTTGTGGATGGCATAGGAAATGCAGAGCAAATTTTGAGAGAAAAATTTGGAGAAAATATTGAGATTAAAAAGTTTGAAAAACAAAAAGGTTTTTTAGCAAAAAGATTATCTTCCTCATTAGACAATCAAGTTGATAATATAGTAAGCGTTATAGAAGAGAGAGCACTGTGGCAAAAATTTGGTTTATAGATGCCAAAAAAAACTGAAAAGAAAAATAAAGCCTTATCATTTCAAAACTTAATTTTTAATTTACAAAAATTTTGGGATAAACAAGGATGTATTATTTTACAACCTTACGATCTAGAAGTTGGTGCGGGTACTTTTCATCCAGCAACTACTTTACGATCACTAGGACCAAAACCTTGGAAAGCAGCTTATGTTCAACCATCAAGAAGACCAACAGATGGAAGATATGGAAAAAATCCAAATAGATTACAACATTATTATCAGTATCAGGTTATTATCAAACCATCTCCAAAAGATATTAAACAACTATATCTAAAAAGTTTAGTTGCAATTGGAATAGATTCTAAAGATCATGATATAAGGTTTGTTGAAGATGATTGGGAGAGTCCAACTTTAGGAGCTGCAGGTTTAGGTTGGGAAGTATGGTGTGATGGAATGGAAATAACTCAATTTACTTATTTTCAAAAAATGACAGGAATAGAATGTAAACCAATATCAGTCGAGTTAACTTACGGTTTAGAAAGAATTTGTATGTTTGTGCAAAAAAAGAAAAATGTATTTGATATCGATTGGAATGACAATGGAGTAAAATATAGAGATGTTTATCTTCAATCCGAAAAAGAATTTTCTGCTTATAATTTTGATCATGCAAACACTGAGTCACTGCTAAAAAACTTTGATATTGCAGAACAGGAATGTAAGAACCTTTTAGAGCAAAAACTTCCCCTACCAGCTTACGACCAATGTTTAAAAGCCAGTCATATTTTTAATTTATTGGATGCGAGGGGAGTAATAGCAGTTGCAGAGAGAACTGGTTATATAAATAGAATTAGGGAACTAGCAAAGGGAGCAGGATCAGGTTGGTTAGAAAATCAAGATAAATAATGTCTGAACTTTTTATTGAATTTTTTAGTGAAGAGATACCGCCAAGTTTACAAATAAGTGCAAGAAACCAATTTCAGAAACTTCTAGTAGACAAACTATCCGAAGCAAACTTAAAATATAATAATTTTGAGATATATTCTACACCAACAAGAATAGCCACCTGTATTTCTGGACTACCAGGTAAAATTAAAATTTTACCAGCTGAGATAAAGGGCCCTAAAGTTGGTGTGCCAGAAAAAGTTCTGGAAAATTTTGCTAAATCTAGATTTGTTAGTTTGAGTGATCTATATGAAAAAAAAACAGAAAAAGGAAATTTCTATTTTGTTAAAATTAAGGGAAAGGAAATTAATAGTGAAGAAGAATTAATTAAATGTATTTTAAAATCTCTTAGTGAAATATCATGGAAAAAATCTATGAAATGGTCTGACCATGAAATGAGTTGGGGTAGACCATTGAGATCAATTTTAGCTATTTTTAACGAAAAAGTTCTTAAATTTAATTATAAACACCTTGAGGCTTCGAATTTTACTCTTATAGAGGAAGACTCCTCAATTAATCAAAAAAAAATTAAAAATTTCTCTGAATATAAGAAAATTTTAAAAAGTTTTTCAATAATACTCGATCATAAAGAACGTGAGAAAATAATAAGCGATAAAATTTCATCAATATGTAAAAAAAAATCATTTAAGGTTTTTATTAACCAAACTTTACTTACCGAGGTAAGTAATTTGGTTGATAAGCCAAATGTGTTAATAGCTCAATTTGATAAAAATTATTTAAAATTGCCCCAAGAAGTTATTAGGTCTACTCTTCAAACACATCAAAGATATTTTACTTTGGTTGATCATAGAGACAGAATAAGTAATGAATTTGTTGTAGTAGCAAACAAAAAAGATGATAGTAAAATAATTAAAATAGGAAATGAAAGGGTAGTAGACGCTAGACTTTCTGATGCTAGTTTCTTTTGGGAAAGAGATAAATCCTTAAACTTAATCAAACAAATTAATAAATTAAAAGAAATTACGTTTTATGAAAACTTAGGTTCACTTTACGACAAAACTCAAAGACTTAGAAAGATGGCCTATTTTATTTCTGATCAACTCGACCTAAAAAAAGAAAAAGTTGAGATAGCCGCATCTATAAGTAAAACTGATTTAGTTTCAGGTTTAGTTGGTGAGTTTCCTGAACTTCAAGGAATAATGGGAAAATATTTTGCCTCAAATCAAGGATTTGAAGAAGATGTATCTTTAGCAGTAAGCGAACATTACTTACCGATAAGTATTTCCTCACATGTTCCAAAAAGACCAATTAGTTATGGTCTTTCAATCATAGATAAACTAGATACTTTGGTAGGTTTCTTCTTGATAAATGAAAAACCCACAAGTTCAAAAGATCCATTTGCTTTAAGAAGATCGTCTATTGGGCTTTTAAGAACTGTAATTGAGAATAATTTAAGAGTAAGCATAAGAGATTTAGTTGATTATTTAATAAGAATGTATTCTGAACAAGGTGTCAAAGAATTAAATCAAAATACTCATTCAGAGCTTTTAAAATTTTTTAGAGATCGTATGAAAAATATTTTAAAAGAGAAAAAAATTAGACCTGACATTATCGAAGCATCTGTAAGCTCACATTTAAATGATGATTTTCTTGAATTATATAAAAAAACCATTGTTATGAATAAATTTATATCAAAAGATCTTGGTAGGAATGCAGTATCAACTTATAAAAGAGCATCCAACATTCTTGATAAAGAAAAAAATATATCAAAAAATGGTCCAGATGCAGTTCTTTTTAAACAAGATGAGGAAAAAGAACTCTTTAATAAAATAAACGACATCAGAAAGGTTTTTGCCTTTAAGGAAAGCAAAGAAAATTACGAAAATCATTTAAAACTTTTATCAGAAACCAAGTTATCCACTGATAAGTTTTTTGAAAATGTTAAGGTAAATGACGATAATAATGATATTAAAAATAATAGATTAGAACTCTTGCAAAGACTCTGTTCTACATTTAATACTTTTATAGATTTTTCAAAATTGGAAGGTAGTTAATGTCAAAGTTCATATTTGGTTTTGGAGATAAAAAAACAAAAAAAATATCAAATTCAAGAAATATATTAGGCGGTAAAGGCGCAAACTTAGCTGAGATGGCTAGATTAGGATTGCCTGTTCCTCCAGGTTTTACAATTTCAACTAAAATGTGTGAAATTTTTTACAAAAATAATAAAAAATTAACATCTAAAGTTAAAGCTGAAATTAAAAAAGAACTAAGAAAAATTGAAATAATAACAAAGAAAAAGTTTGGTGAAAATTCAAATCCTTTATTAATATCGGTCAGATCAGGATCAAGAGTTTCAATGCCTGGTATGATGGATACTATTCTCAATTTAGGACTAAATGATAAAACGGTGTCAGCCCTTTCAAAAAAAACTTTAAATGACAGATTTGCAAAAGATAGTTATAGAAGATTTATTCAAATGTATTCTAATGTAGTTATGGGAGTAGAAACGCATCATTTTGAGGAAATGATTGATAACTACAAACTTACCAAAGGAGTTCTGCAAGACACCGAACTAAACTCTGAAGATTGGGATGGCTTAATTAATAATTTTAAAAAACTAATAAAAGAAAAAACGAAAAGAAGCTTTCCCCAAGATGTCCACGAACAACTTTTTGGTGCAATTAGTGCTGTGTTTTTATCATGGGAGAGTAAAAGAGCAAAAACTTATAGAAAATTAAATCATATTCCGGCTGAATGGGGAACTGCGGTGAATGTTCAGTCAATGGTTTTTGGTAATATGGGAAATGATAGTGCTACTGGTGTAGCTTTTACAAGAAACCCTTCCACTGGAGAAAATAAGTTTTTCGGAGAGTATTTAATTAATGCTCAAGGAGAGGATGTTGTAGCAGGTAGCAGAACCCCTAGATACATCACAAAGAAAGCAAGGGAAGATGCAGGGGTAAAAGAGAAATCAATGGAAGAAACTATGCCAAAAGTTTTTAAAGAATTAAAAAATATATTTTTAAAATTAGAAAAACACTACAAAGATATGCAAGACATTGAGTTTACCGTAGAGAACAAAAAATTATGGATGTTACAAACTCGAAATGGTAAGCGAACAGCCAAGGCAGCGATCAAAATAGCGGTAGATATGGTTAAAGAAAAATTAATTTCAAAAAAAGAAGCAATTTTAAGGATAGACGCTAACACACTTGATACACTTTTACACCCTACATTAGACGAAAAGGTTGAAAAAAAAGTAATCGCAAAAGGTTTACCTGCATCACCAGGAGCCGCAAGTGGTAAAGTAGTTTTTACAGCAGATGAAGCTGAAAGAATGAGTAATCAAAAAGAAGATACAATTTTAGTAAGATTAGAAACATCGCCTGAAGATATTCACGGGATGCATGCTGCTAAGGGTATATTAACTGCTAGAGGCGGAATGACAAGTCATGCTGCTGTTGTCGCTCGAGGTATGGGTAGACCATGTGTTTCAGGTTCAGCTGAAATTAATATCGACTATGAAAGTAAAGAATTTAAAGTTGGAGACTTGGTGATCAAAGAAGGTGATACTATTACCATTGACGGAGGGTCAGGAAGAGTAATGGAGGGAATAGTCCCAACTGTAAAACCTGATATCTCTGGGTATTTTTCAACAATAATGAAATGGTCAGATGATTTTAGAAAACTAAAGATAAGAACTAACTCAGAAACACCAAAAGATACAAAAATGGCGAGAAATTTTGGAGCAGAAGGTATTGGCTTGTGTAGAACTGAACATATGTTTTTTGAGGAAGAAAGAATTTTATCTGTAAGACAAATGATAGTGTCAAAAGATTTAGACGGTAGAAAAATTGCTTTAGAGAAATTATTACCTCATCAAAAAAATGATTTTAAAGAAATATTCAAAATTATGAAAGGTTTACCAGTAACCGTAAGACTCTTAGACCCTCCATTACATGAATTTCTTCCAAAAACAGATAAAGACATGGAAGATTTGGCAAGATCACTTAACCTAGGTGTAAAAGAAATTAAAGATAGGGTGGCAGAACTGCACGAATTAAATCCTATGCTTGGACACAGAGGATGTAGACTTGGAATATCTTTCCCTGAAATTTATGAAATGCAATGTAGAGCAATTTTTACAGCTCTAATTGAGTGTAAAAAAGAAAAAATACAATCTGTAATACCTGAAATTATGATACCTCTTGTTTCTACAGAAGATGAGCTTGGTATTATGAGAAAATTAGTGGACGAAGTAGCTAAGAAAGTTCAAAAGGAAAATAATCTTAAATTAGAATACTTTGTTGGAACCATGATAGAATTACCAAGAGCAGCATTAAGAGCAGCGCCTATAGCAAAGTATGCTGACTTCTTTAGTTTTGGTACAAACGATTTAACGCAAACCACTTATGGTATAAGTCGTGATGACTCTGGAAAATTTTTAAATGATTACCTAGATCATAAAATTTTTGATACTGATCCTTTCGTAAGTATTGATAAAGACGGAGTAGGGGAGTTGGTAAAAATTGCTAGTGAAAGAGGAAGAAAAAACAATAAAAAACTTAAATTAGGAATATGCGGAGAACACGGTGGTGATCCAAAAAGTATAGAATTTTGTTCCAGAGCAGGATTAAACTATGTCTCTTGCTCCCCTTTTAGGGTGCCAATTGCAAAGTTAGCAGCAGCACAAGCAGAACTTAGGAAATAAAATCTAATTTACAATCGACTGTAGGAGCACTATGTGTAATTTGACCAATAGAAATTCTTTGCACACCTGTTGAGGAAATTTTTTTAATATTCTTAAGTGTAATCCCACCTGAAGCTTCAGTTTCATAATACTTTTTAGACATTTTAACTGCTTTCCTTAAATTTTTTATATTCATGTTATCAAACAAAACTCTATCAAATTTTAAACCAATAATTTTTTTTAATTGACTGATATTGTCAACCTCTACAGTAATTTTCTTTCCTTTTTTATTTCTAATTGATTTTTTTACAATATTTTTTATATCTCGATCAATAGCAATATGATTATCTTTAATTAAAATTTCATCACTTAAGTTAAATCTATGATTAGTGCCCCCTCCTAATCTAACAGCATATTTTTGTATTAACCTTAAGTTAGGTAAGGTTTTTCTTGTACAGCATATTTTACAAGACTTACCATTTAATTTTTTAACAAATTTATTTGTCATTGTAGCAACGCCTGAAACTAGTCCGATAAAATTTAGGGCAACTCTTTCAGCTTTCAATATACTTTTGGCATTTCCTTTTAATATTGCAACTGTTTTACCTTTTTTCACTTTCTTACCTTCTTGTATTTTTGATTTAAAAATGACTTTTTTATCTAAAATTTTAAATGTCTCTTTTGCAAAGTTTAAACCCCCAATGACACAGTCTTGACCAGTAATTATTTTAGCTAAAATCTTTTTATCAGTTATGTTATTTGTCGTTAAATCTCCAGATGGCCTAAGATCTTCTTTCAAAGCCTGATAAACAATAGATTTGATATATTTGTGATTTAATTTGTGCACTCGAAATTATCTACCGATTTCGGCCATTCTTAAAACAGATTTTCTTGCCATTTCAGCAATATTATGACCAATTTTAATTTCATTAGTCTCACTCTTTAAGCAATCGTAGATTTTATTTAAAGTAATTTTTTTCATATGAGGACAAAGGTTACACGGTTTAACAAATTGAACATTTGGATTTTCAACTTGAACATTATCACTCATTGTACACTCAGTTACCAACAAAACTTTTTTTGGTTGCTTTTCCTTAACATATTTTACCATACTTGATGTTGACCCTGCAAAGTCAGAGGCACTTATTACATCTGGAGGACACTCAGGGTGAGCAATAACTTCAATACCTGGATTTTCTTTTTTAATATCCTCAACTTCTTTACCAGTAAATTTTTCGTGGACCATACAGGTTCCTTGCCATGAAATGATTTTTACTTTTGTATTTTTTTGAACATAATTTGCAAGATAATGATCAGGAAGAAAAATAACTTTATCAGTTCCTAAAGACTCAACAACTTTTACAGCATTAGCAGATGTACAGCATATGTCTGTTTCTGCTTTCACATCAGCAGAAGTGTTGACATAAGATACGACTGGAACACCTGGGTATTTTTCTTTAAGCATTCTTACATCTTGACCTGTAATTGACTCAGCTAGTGAACAACCTGCTTGCATATCAGGTATCAAAACTTTTTTACTTGGGTTCATTAATTTTGCAGTTTCAGCCATAAAATGAACTCCGCATAAAACTATTATTCTAGATTCTGTTTTGGCTGCTTCTAAAGCAAGAGCAAGAGAATCAGCTGATATATCAGCTACCCCATGATAAATTTCTGGTGTTTGATAATTATGAGCAAGTATTACAGCATCTTTTTCTTTTTTTAATTTATTTATTTTTTCTATTATTGGTGCGTGAAATTTCCACTCAATTTCAGGTACAACTGATGAAATTTTTTTATATATAGCGTTTAATTCTTGTGAAGACAT
>ENA-OSEY01002658-OSEY01002658.1-marine-metagenome-genome-assembly--contig:-NODE-2658-length-11404-cov-2.233778_pt1 | contig 11404 bp, 7 predicted proteins | sample MGYA00248465_ERZ534230 | MGnify/ENA primary metagenome ERZ534230 (study PRJEB26409, sample SAMN06344110) | marine metagenome | isolation source: Sea water from surface | place: Atlantic Ocean:Southern... | reverse complement strand
TTGCTGGCGAGTATTTAAAAAAAACCGTTTTAGAATTAGGCGGCAGTGATCCATATATAATTTTTGATGATGCTGATATTGATAAAACTGTAGACGCTTGTATCAACGGCAGAATTTTAAATGCAGGTCAAAGTTGCATATCAGCAAAAAGAATAATAGCTACAAAACATATTTACCACTCTATTTTGGATAAATTAAAATATAATCTGTCAAAAAAAATCATGGGGGATCCTAGAGATAATGTGGATATTGGTCCCATGGTATCCTTAAGTGCCAGAGACGAAGTACATTTGCAGGTCACAAGTTCAATCAATTCCGGCGCTTCACTTATAATAGGTGGCTACATACCCAAATTAGCGGGTGCTTTTTATCCAATAACTCTGCTTGCTGGAGTTGAACCCGGAATGGTAGCATTCGATGAAGAGATTTTTGGACCTGTGTTTTCACTAATCATGGCAGAGGACGAGGAAAATGCCATTGAATTAGCTAATAATACTCCATTTGGCTTGGGTGCTGCAATTTTTACAAATGATATTGAAAAAGGAGAAAACATAGCTAAAACTAGAATTAATGCAGGTGCATGTTTTGTCAATGATTTTGTAAAATCAGATCCTCGAGTCCCATTTGGTGGAGTAAAAGAATCAGGATATGGAAGAGAACTTTCAATTCACGGTATGATGGAATTTGTAAATATTAAAACTGTTTCTATATCGAATGGTTAGTTATATAAAAATTAAAAACTATCTGTTGTTCATCCTTTTTTTCATCCTTTCCAATAATTATTCTATTGCTAGAGAAAATAAACTCTTTTGGGATGGCCTAGACTGGAACCGAATCACAAAATCTGTTGATTATAACAATGAACAAACTTTTAAAATTAAGAGGGCTTACCTCAACGGAGTTCTGGACGGTAGACTAAATTATTATTTAAAAACATGGAGTAATGATAAGGAACTGGCAGACGCAGTTTTTAACGAGACTGTTGACTACCTTACTATCAGAGAATTAATTAAAAATCTTGATTACTTTTATCAAGATCCACTTAATAGATACATTCCTATACCTTCGGCAATCCTGATATCAAATATGTATGCAGAAAGAGTTCCCATAGAAAATATTGAGTCATACATTGAGTCTACAAGAAGATGGATTAATGATCTCATTCTTGATCTTGACACTTTAGATTATGGTAAACTTTTAGAAGATAAGTTAATTAAGCACAACAAAAACTGATCTAATCAATACGGATGAAACCGGATTTTGAATGCCATGCAAATACACGATTTTCTCCTGCAAATTTCACCTTTGAAATATTGAATTCAAAAATTGATGGTATTTCTGCATTCAGGTTATAAGATATCGATTTAGAGGTTGAAAACCCTGTTTGTAATGCAGGTTCATAATTATATATAAGAACCATCCTTTCCTCACTTATCATAACCCTATCAGCAGAATATTCAGTAATAAACCCCTCTAAGTAGTCTACGGGTCGGCCAATGTGATTAATAACCTCAACATTTACTATTACCTTAGTATTATCAATTACCCTTGGTCTGATATCAATTGTGAATGGTACTTTACTTTTTGCAAATAGTGAACATATCAACAAAAGTATAACGAAATATTGTTTCATATTATCAAAATTGGGTTGAAAATTTTTAAGACAAAAGAAAAAGGTTAATCATATTTTTAAAGCCACTTGTATTAAAAGCTATAAGACAATTTTATTCAAAGAGGTAATTGTCCTAACCTCTATTGTGCTTTCAATTCTGATGGCGCAATCAACTTTGGGGGAATGGAAGGCGTTAACTTCAGTTATTGAATTCCGCGAGGTAACATTCATTGAAGATAACCTGTATGCTGCAACAGGCGGAGGTATTTTTGAAATCAGTAATGAAAATGAATATTATGTACATACAACTCTTGATGGAATCGAAGGAGTTGACTTATCAGTAATTGCAGTTGATTTTAGGTCAAACCTTTGGATTGGAGGAAAAAGTCCTTTTGGGTTTTTACAGATTTATGATGCTAAAAATAAACAATCTATTGCTACTTTTGATTTTGGGTTAAGTGAAATAATAGATATCCAATTTATCAATGAAACCTGTTGGGTTTTGTACCGTAATGGACTAGAAGAAGGTATAATGAAGTTTGTATATGGCAATAGGTGGGAATATCGAGACTCCTACAGAAATTTTCTATCCTCAGGCGGTCAAATCAATTGTTTTACCGTAAGTGATTCAATGGTTTACTTGGGTAGGACCAATGGATTATATAGCGGAAATATAATAAACAATTTAAAAGATCCAAATAATTGGACACTTGAAATAGCAGATTTCAATGATGAGATTACCTCAATGCAATTAATAAGTGAGAATTTGTCATTTACTACTCCCAATAAAATTTATAATTATGAAATTTTAACAGAATCTTTTTCTCAAGAACAGAATACTACTGATTTTGAAATGTTGGGTAATATTTTTATTTCTTCCATGGGTATTTGGTTTACTGATAGAAATAAAATCTATTTTAAAAATGAATCAGAAAATCAATTAATAGCGGAAAAATATGAGGTATCTAATTTTATAAATAAAAACGAACAGCTATTTGCCTGTTCAAAAGAGGGATTAATTATAATCGAGGAAAGCGATTCTAATTTCAAAGTTGAAAGACTAATTCCGAATACTCCCTCCACTGGAAGTTTTTCTGCCATAACAGTATTGGAAGATGGACGCTTAGTCGGAGGTAGTGGTAGTGGTATTTCAATTTATAATGGTATCGGATGGAGAAATATTCTTGAGATTAAGACTAGTGGTACCTTATCAATAGATGACAATTCAGACTTTAATTATTTTATTGCAGATACTGTTGGATATGATTTTGGTGAATATATTGCAGACATTGAACAAGGGCCTGATGGACTTGTTTATTGTGCAATTCGAGGTTCTAGGGTCTACTCAGGTAATCCTCCAAGATGGAGCGGGGGAGTCATCATCATTGATATTGATGACCCTAATAATATTACAACGATTGACACAACATTTCTCAGCTATCATACCTCCTCTAGCAACTCTAATCCTTATCAGGTAACTGTTGATATTGAATTTGACAATGAGGGTAATCTTTGGATTGTAAATCCATACTGTATAAATGGTAATAATCCAATACATGTAAGATCTATAAACGGAACATGGAAACATTTTGGGTCATCAGAAACATCAACCAAAATTAGTCAATCTCCATCATCAATTGTTTTTGACACTTGGGGAAGGTCTTGGGTCTCTGCATTCCAGGCTGAAGAGGCTAATTTAGGAATATATCCAAACGGTGGAATTTCGGTTTTAACGTATGAGGGAAATGCTCATGAGCCAATAAACTTTTTTTGGAATATTATTAATTATTCAGGTACGGTTTGGAGCTTAGGATTAGCTAATAATGATAGGTTATACTATTTAACTCCATCTGGTCTTAACTATTATGATTTACAAAATAATTACGACCCAGTAATTCGTGAAAATTTATTTTCGTATTTTCCTAATATTTCTTTTGGAGATGGCTCAGGAATATCAGTCGATTCACATGGAAATATTTGGACATTTTCCCCTACTCAGGGCGTACATGTTTTGTTGGACAATACAGCTTATTGGCCAGACATAAATGGATTTAGGACAAGTAATAGTCCAATTTTATCAGATGAAGTCAGAGACATTGACTTTGATAATAAAAGAAATCTTGCATACATTGCTACAAGTAAGGGTGTTAACATATTAAGAGTACCGTTTGGGAATCCCAAAACGGACTATTCAAACGTAAAAATATTTCCAAGTCCTTTCCATATTCCATCTCAAAAGCAAATGACAGTGACTGACCTTATTTATGAGTCCTCTATGATGATCACTACCCTAAGTGGTAAAGTAGTAAGGCATATTAAAACTTCAGGGGTGGAAAATGATGGTGACCAAATATCTTGGGATGGTAGGGATTCAAATGGTGATTATGTTTCAACCGGCGTCTATCTACTACTCATTTATGGTAAAGATGGCTCTCGCCATGAAGACAAGGTCACAGTAATAAAAAAGTAAATATATTATCTTGGTTTAGCAAAATCTCCATATAAGCCAAAACTATCTTCAAATTCACCCGCGATAGCCTTTATCATCCTAACTCTATCTTGGTGTCTGAGAAATGCGCTTTTCATCGCAATAATAGTAATCTCTCTAAAATCTTTCAAACTGAATTGATATAAACGATGTGCAAGAAAGAATTCCTCCGTAAGAGTTGTATCAGAAATCAAGCGATTATCTGTGTTTAACGTGACTCGCATACCTTTTTGATAATAATATTTTAAAGGGTGATAATGTAGGGAACGTACACTCCTTGTTTGCCAGTTAGACGTAAGGCATATTTCTAAGGTAATACGATGATCTATGACATAGTCCATCAAGTTTTTATCTTCTTTTAATCTTGTCCCGTGTCCTATCCTATTTGCGCCACATTGATGTATTGCCTGATGTATAGATGATGGCCCATATGCCTCCCCAGCGTGAATAGTGGCATTAATATTATTATTTCTTATTAAATAAAATGCTTCTCTGTGTTCTTTTGCAGGGAAATTTTCTTCAGAGCCCGCAAGATCAAAACCTACTACTCCACGGTTTTTATACCTAACTGCAAGATCTGCTAATTTTAATGATGCCTCTGGTGAAATATGTCTTATGCCGCAAACAATAATTCCTGATTTTACACCAAAGTCTTTTTCTCCTCTTTTTAACCCCTTACGCACAGACTCAAGAGCTTCTTCCAAAGCCATGCCTTTCTTGGTATGTAGTATTGGAGAATAGCGTACTTCAATATAACGAACATTCTCCTTTGATACATCTTCAATAAGTTCATAAGCAAATCTGGAAAGTGCTTTGGGGGTCTGCATAACGCATAATGTAATATCAAACCTTTTTATATAGTCTTCAAGAGAGCCGCGATTTTCACCAATTTTAAAGTAGGCAGTTAAATCATCATAATTTTTAAATGGTAGCTTTATATTATCAATTTTTGCTTGATCTAAAATTGAACTAACTCTCAAGCTACCATCTAGATGGCAGTGCAACTCTACTTTAGGTAATTGTAAAAGTAGTTCTTTCGAAATGGATTTCATGCAAATTAATTTTGTATTGCACTTTTTTTATACAGCCACCAAATCACACCCGCCGCGCTTAAAAATGTGAGCCCAGTAACAAAACTTGGTTGGAGACCGAGGTTTATACTTGTTATACCAGCACTCGCAAATAGTGCTAGTAAAATTCCCATCAATGATTCTCCTGCAATTAATCCTGAAGATAACAGAACGCCATTTTGTAGCACATGATCATCTGTATTTGCTAGTTTAGATCTTTTTGTTAAAAAATATGCAATCAAACCACCAATTAAAATTGGTGTAGAAAGTCCAAACGGTAGATACATTCCAACAGCAATGGGCATGAGATGAAGTCTAAATCCGCCTGGTTTGTTTTTATCAAATAAAAAATAATCTAAGGTTAGTATTAGAATACCTAAAACAGCTCCAATGGCTACCATGTCCAATGGAAGATTTCCATCTCCAAAAAATCCATTTGCTAGACTAGCAAACAAACCAGCCTGAGGTGCTGCAAGCTCTCTTCCTCCAATTCCTCCAGGAGTATTTTCATGGAGTAATTGAAGTATAGGTGCCATCACTAGTGAGGCAACGCCAACGCCGATTATTTGCATGATTTGTTGCCTGTAGGGTCTTGATCCAACTATTTGACCGGTTTTAAGATCGTTACATACATCTCCTGATGTACAAGCAGCACAACAAACAATTGCAGCGACTCCAAGAGTTGCGACCATTCCTTCAGTACCAGAAAAGCCAAAAACATAGAGCATTCCTCCCGTAAACAATACTGCAGTTATTGTCATTCCCGATACTGGGGAATTAGAATTCCCAACTAATCCAACTATATAGGAAGCTACAGCAGTAAAGAAAAAAGCCATTATAATCATTATGAAAGTCGTTAATATGGTAATTCCAGTGCTACCAGTTATATTGTAATAAACAAATCCAACTAGCAATACTGCTAGTAAGGAAAATATGTTTATGGCACTTGCCGGAAGGTCCCGCTGGTTCTTAGGAATTTCATTTTGATTATCGCCCTTTTGGGTATCAATAAGGATTTTTATAGCATCAGCTAAACCTTTTCTAACCTTTAATATTGAAGCCAATCCACCAATTACCATGGCTCCTACACCAATATATCTAATTTTTGTTGACCATAGTGTGGAAGCTCCATGTAATGGATCTTCCGCAAATTCAAGCCCGCTTCCTAGCAATGGTATTCCTACTAGCCATCCTAAAAATCCTCCGATAAAAATAAGAACTGCTATATTTAATCTCACAATAAAACCAACTGCTAATAATGCTGGTGAAATATCTCCTCCAAAAAAGAAGATTCTATTTCCAACTAAAACTGCTCCCTCTAAAACCCCTTTTAACATTCCAAAAAACGAAATTAGGATTTTAAATAATCCACCAATAAGGGTTCCTTTTACAACCAAACTCGCACTATTTGAGCTGCCCATTCCTTGCCCGGCTTCAAGCACTGACGCGCAAGCCAAACCCTCTGGATATTGAAGGTTATCTTCATTCCTAACAATAAATACTTTTCTCATCGGTATCATAAATAGAATACCTAATAAACCACCAGTGAATGCAATTACAGTGGTGAGCATCATATCAAACTTTTGCCATACTCCAATGAGGATCAATGCAGGCATTGTGAAAATGATACCTGCTGCTAGTGATTCACCTGCAGATGCAGCGGTCTGGATTTGATTTGCCTCAAGGATAGATCCTGCACTTGATTCCTTGTTTAATGCTCTTATTTGCCTCAACATTACCATTCCAATCACTGCCGCTGGGATAGAAGCCGAAACTGTCATACCTGCTTTTAAACCTAAGTAAACATTAGCTGCCCCCATTACCACTGATAGAAAAACTCCAATCAAAATTACTCTTAGGTTTAATTCTGGTAGACTGGAAGAATGCTCTGACATTTTTTACTCCTTTTAAACTTTGAATAAGGGAAACTTAATTTCACACCAAATTGGCCTAAAGAGCACTTTAAAAAATAGATATGTTTAATTTATATTTAGTGCAGTCAGGGGTGCTGTTATTTGTCTAATGGCTGAGAATAAACCCATTGACCTGAACTGGATAATGCCAGCGTAGGGAGTTAATTATGTATTACAAATCTCATTTATATATCATTTTTTACTTTTCTTTTTCTTACTTGTTTTCACAAATAACAGGAAATGTAGTTGATTCTAAAACTGGTGAACCATTGCCTTCAGTTAATGTGGTTAGCGGTGAAAAGGGAATATCAACAGATGCTAATGGAAACTTTAGTATTGAAGTCACTACAGAGGAGCCACTTATATTTTCTCATGTAGGGTATGAAACAATATCAAAAAAAGCAAAAAATGGTATGGTAATCCGTCTAGTTCCAAAACTAATTGATGTTAATGAGATTGTGGTTTATAGTGGTTTGAATGAGGAGTCCATTCATAAATCAGGTCACAATGCATCTGTTATCGGCCAAAGTGAACTCAAAAGATTATCCTATGACCACTTTCAAACCTTAACCAATCAAGTTCCCAACCTTAATTGGGCGGGAGGAACAAGTAGGCCAAGGTATTTTCAAATACGTGGTATTGGAGAGAGGAGTCAATATTTTGGTGAAGGTGCTCCCAATTTTTCAGTAGGTTTTATTTTAGATGACATGGAATTAAGCGGTTTAGGGATGCTTGGAAACCTCTTTGATTTGAATCAGATTGAAGTTTTTAGAGGACCAATGTCCTCAGTATTTGGTACAAATTCCTTGGCTGGTTTAATTAGTCTCAGATCAAACAATCCAGGTGATACTCTAGGAATGGAATCTTTGCTTAGCGGTGGAACCGACAACTATTTATCTCTGGGAACTATGTTAAATCTGCCAGTAAACAATAAGCTTCAGTTTCGTTTTTCAGGCTCAATGTTTCAATCAGATGGTTTTAGATACAATAAATTCAGAGAGTCGAGTGATTCGAATAAAAAGGATGAGCAATTTATTAGATTAAAATTAAATTATAAGCCTTTGAAAAATTTCAAAGTGCTGGGCACTCTTATCTATGCTGAATTAGATAATGGTTATGATTCCTGGGCTCCAGACAATAATACGGATTATCACACCTATTCAGATGATATCGGTGAAGATAGCCAGAAAACATACGGTGGCTCAGTTCGAATTAACCTAAACAGCAGCAATAAATACAAGTTTACAAGTATCTCAGCATATACTAACACAAACTTAATTCACTCTTACGACGGTGACTGGGCAAATGATCAATACTGGTACAATAATCATGGGTTTGATTCTCAGGTAGAAGGGTGGTCATATGAATTTTTTGATAAGAACGACAAAGAAAGAAAAAGTACGTCACAAGATTTTCGTTTGTCATTTCATGACCTCATCCTTGGCGTCTTTTATAAAAATCTAATTGAAACAGATGAAGCAAATGGATACCTTTTCGGAGGACTATCCAATAGTGCGAAAAGTCAATATGATTTTGGGGTTTATTCAGGATACTTTAAATATGATTGGAAAATTAATCCAAAAATTAAACTAACTACCAATTATCGTCTTGAAAAAAATACTATTGACTATTCTGGCCAATCAGAGGGGATGGACTATTATTACAACACAATTGATTTACCAAATGTGAAACATAGCAATAGCTTTTTTATGAATGGGTATAGGGCATCTATTATTATCAAGAATACCCAATCTCTTAACTATTTTGGAAGTATTGCAAAGGGCTATAAATCAGGAGGTGTAAATCAGCAACCTTATATCAATAACAAAAACCGTAATTATGGCCCCGAAGAGTTACGTACCCTTGAATTTGGTATAAAGTATTTTTCTGATAAAATTTATACAAATATAAATCTATTCCATGGGCTTAGGGCAAATCAGCAAATATCAATTTCTAGTCAACAAATTGAAGGAGATCCAAATAGTTTTATCTTTTTCACAAGTAACGCAGGCTCTGGAACAATAGGTGGAATTGAACTTGAAAGTAAAATAAAGTTCAACCAGAATACTGCCATTAATATATCTGGATCACTTTTGGATTCATGGGTAGATAAGTTTACATACACTATAGAAAATGATGAGCTGGCAACTGGTGGCAGTAGAGAGGCAGCTATGGCTCCAAAAATAAGTGGCTCTATGAATTTACAGCACAGAAATACTTGGGGATATGAAAGTATTTTAAAGATTAGTTATAAAAGTAATTATTACTATTCAGATAGTCACAATAACCAATCCAAGGCATACACGGTAACAGATCTTTCAGTTGCAAAAGAAGTAGGTAAAAATTTTATTTTCACCCTATGGGGTACAAATATTCTCGATGAAAGATATTCGACCCGTGGATTTTACTTTGGACTTGTTCCACCTGATTACCCTGATCAGTTATTTGAGAGCTACGCAGATCCTCGACAAATTGGTATAAGTATAACAAACAATTTTTGATTAGCTAAACCATATAAATTTTAATTTTTCACTTAATTAAGTACTTTTAAAAATATGTTTGGGCAAATAACAGAACAATTTCAATCGATTTTCAAGAATATTCGAGGTTTGGGAAAAATCACAGATTCAAATATTAATAGTACTGTGAGGATGATTCGTAGAACACTGATTGATGCAGATGTGAATTTCAAAGTAGTAAAATCATTCATATCTAGAATAGAGGATAAAGTAATTGGCACAACTGTTCTGAATTCAATTAAACCAGGTGAGCAGTTCATAAAAATTATTAGAGACGAACTGGCTATCCTTTTAGGTTCTGGGAAGAAGGATCTGGAGCTGAAAAGTTATCCATCCATTATATTATTAGCAGGCTTGCAAGGTGCTGGTAAGACAACCTCTGCTGGTAAACTAGCATTAATGCAGAAAAAGGCAGGTAAATCTGTATTATTAGTTGGAGCAGATATTTACAGGCCAGCAGCAGTTGAGCAGCTTCAAACTATTGGTAAACATATTGAAGTGCCGGTTTTTAAAACAGAAAGTAAAGATCCTCTAAAAATATGTAAAGAGGCAATTAAAAAGGCTAAGTCATCAAATATTGATTTGGTAATTATTGATAGCGCAGGGAGGCTTCATGTTGACGAAATAATGATGAAAGAATTAAATGATATTTCAAATCAGCATACACCAGATGAGATACTATTTGTTGTTGATGGTATGACAGGACAGGATGCGGTTAAATCATCTATTGTTTTTAATGATTCCTTAAAATTAAGTGGGATAATTTTAACTAAAATGGATGGAGATACAAGGGGCGGTGCTGCAGTATCCATCAAAGAAGCAACAGGCGTGCCTATAAAATTCATAGGAAACTCAGAACGCCTTGACGGTCTCGAAATATTTGATCCAGAAAGAATTGCTAATCGAATTTTAGGTTTTGGGGATATTGTATCATTAGTTGAGAAAGCACAAACTGTATTTGATGAAGAAGAATCAAATAAGATTAATAAAAAAATTGTTAGCAATTCATTTGATTTAAATGATTTCAGTATTCAAATTAAACAATTGAAGAAAATGGGACCCATGAATCAGATACTTAGTCTGATGCCTGGATTGAATAAAAAAGCAATGAAAAATTTTAATATGGATGATCGACAAATTAGTTGGACTGAAGCTATAATTAGTTCAATGACAATAATTGAAAGGAAATACCCTGAAAAAATAAATGGAAGCCGTAGATTACGTATAGCAAAAGGTAGTGGAAGAACAGTACAAGAGGTTAATTCACTACTAAAAAACTTTTTTCAATTGAAAAAAATGATGAAAAAAGTGAAAAATTTTGACAAGCTTAAATTGCCAAATATGGCTAATTTTATATAATATTAATTAAGGGAGTATTACATTGGCGACAAAAATAAGACTGAAGCGAATTGGCAGAAGAAATAGACCGTTTTATAGAATGGTTGCAATGGACTCACGCAATCGTCGTGATGGTGCAGCTATTGAAGAATTAGGTTGGTATAATCCAATAGATTCAAATCACTCATATGATTTAAAGGATGAAAGAATATTACACTGGTTAGGTGAAGGCGCTCAACCAACAGATGCAGCAAAAAAGTTACTTCGCCGTGCTGGATTGAGCCATCGCTGGCATCTTATGCAGCAGGGCATGGATGGATCTGATCTTGAAAAAGAAATGAAAAAATGGGAATTGAATCGAGAAGATGTTCTTAAAAAACGTGCTGAAAAGCAAGAGCAGAAAGCAAAAGTAGTAGCAACGAAAAATAAAGTAGAGGCTGCAGAAACCGTTACAAGTGATTCTG
>ENA-OSEY01002655-OSEY01002655.1-marine-metagenome-genome-assembly--contig:-NODE-2655-length-11408-cov-3.123643_pt1 | contig 11408 bp, 10 predicted proteins | sample MGYA00248465_ERZ534230 | MGnify/ENA primary metagenome ERZ534230 (study PRJEB26409, sample SAMN06344110) | marine metagenome | isolation source: Sea water from surface | place: Atlantic Ocean:Southern... | reverse complement strand
GGATGATGGATCGATAAGAAAAGAAATCTTGGCACCAGTCACTAACTACAATGTTATATCATTAACTCAGCAGCTACTTAACGACTATTCATCATTAGGTGTACACAACACTAATGTTAACAGAGGAGATGGTGGACTAAATGCTAATAACACTGTTTTTGTAACCGATTTATTTGACGAAAAAAGAAATTTTAACTTTTCATCAAGATTTTATTTCAGCAAAGCACCCAGACTTTCTGAAAAAAATGGCTTCAGAGGAAGTGTTTCCTTTGAAGAGTTGAGAGGAAATGTTCAACTTGCAGCTGGATGGGTAGGTACAGATAGATATTATAACCAAAACGAGCTTGGATATTATAATCAACAAAACAATCAAAGGGTTTACACTAGAATTAGATATCAAATTTTTGAGGAATACAAAATTTTAAGAAACTACAGCAACTACTTGTATATGGGTCAAACCTGGAGATATGACAACTCTAGAAGAACCAGAAATGGTTTCAGATTTGGAAACGATTTCGAATTTCAAAATTTATACAAGATTGAATTTGATTTAGATTACACTGGAAAAGTTGAGGATTATTACGAAACTAGAAATATTGATAGATTTTTAATTGTTCCCTCAGATTTTGAGGTAAAAATAGGAGTGAATTCCAATCCAACAAAAAGATTCAAATTTAGTTTTGATTTTTTAAATAAAGGTTATAAAAATGAACAGTTCGAAGAAGAAAAAAAATATCAAAGATTTAATTTAAATCTTGATTATAGATTTTCAAATAATTTATCAGCTAAATTTTCAACCCAGAGAGATAAAACATATGATGATATAGGTTATCTTATGACTTTGGGTGAAGATATTTACTTTGGAATCAGGGACCAAAAAACGATTGAAAACTCAATTGATATTGATTATAGAATTGACAACAAGAAAAGTATAAATTTAAATTTTAGAAATTTTTGGAGTGTTGCAGACTATGATGAGGTATTATTCAAACTTAAGGATGATGGATATAGGGAAATTAGTGATTATGCACTTCTTGAATCAAATCCTAACACAAATTTCAATATTTGGAATTTGGATGTTAAATTTCAATGGTGGTTTAGTCCGGGAAGTAACCTGATTTTTTTATACAGAAATCAAATATTTAACAGGGACAATCAATCAGGCCTTGATTATTATAAAAGTTTGAAAAATCTTTTTGAAATTCCAATTGAGCATCAAATATCATTAAGAATTAATTATCTTATTGACGCAAACCTTTTAAAGAAAAAATGATTGTTTTAAAAAATATTTCTAAAACCTTCGGAAACCAAAAAATATTAAATAATATTTCTTTAAACATCTCCAACGGCGATTTTGTTTCAGTGGTTGGTCCATCAGGCGCTGGAAAAACAACACTTATCAACATAATTGGAACCATTGAAAGTTTTGACCTTGATCAAAGTTCAGTATTAAAAATTGATGGTGTCGAGGTTAACAAATTGAAAGAAAAAGAAATTTCAAAATTTAGAAACGAAAATATTGGTTTTGTCTTCCAATTTCATCAACTTCTTCCAGAACTAAACTGTGAAGAAAATATTCTTTTACCAATAAGAATTGGGAGAAAAAACATAAATGATTACAAAGAAAAATTATTATCAATATCTAAAACACTAAATATTGAAAAAATATTAAATAAAAAACCTGATTTCATTTCAGGAGGTGAAAAACAAAGAGTTTCTTTTGCAAGAGCACTAATTAATAATCCTAAAATCGTATTAGCCGATGAACCTACAGGAAACTTGGACTCTACAAACTCCAAAAAAATCATAGAACTCCTCAAAAAAATCAATAAAGAATATGGTGTGACTGTAATTTATGTTACCCACAACAAAGAATTCGCTAAGGCGGCAAGCGGTTCTTACACAATTAAAGATGGTAAATGCATTAAAAATTGATGATTTAAAATCATTTTTAGATTTCAAATCTCAGTACTACAATAACCCTGAATTTATTAAAGAGGACCCAATACAAATTCCTAAACTTTACACAAGAAAAGAAGATATTGAAATAATGTCACTTCTTATGGCAACAATATCGTGGGGAAATAGAACTTCAATTATTAATAGTGGTAGAAAACTATGCAACATTTTTGGTGAATCTCCTCTTGACTTTGTTCTTTCAATTAATGATGAATCGATTAAAAAATTAAATTTTTACCACAGAACTTTTAATTATTACGATTTTCAATTTTTTATAAAATCACTAAAAAATATTTATTTAAATAAAGGTGGCTTAGAAAGTGTTTTTTCAAAATACAACGATATTAGTAATTTCAAAAATATTGAACACTTTAGGTCAATTTTTTTTTCATTAAAGCACGAAAAAAGAGTTGAAAAACATATTTCAAGTCCAAATAAAGGATCATCTTGTAAAAGATTACATATGTTTTTAAGATGGATGGTAAGAAATGATAAAATTGTTGATTTTGGTATTTGGAAAAAATTATCAACTTCATCTCTTTCTTGTCCGCTTGATGTGCATACGGGAAGAGTTGCTAGAAAATTAAATCTCATAAAAAGTAAAAACAATGATATAAATGCATTAAAAGAATTGGATTCAAGTCTAAGAAAATTTGATGCTATCGACCCTGTAAAATATGATTTTGCTCTTTTTGGCCTAGGACGTTACGAAAGTTTTTAAAATAAATTATATTTGCATGAAATTGACTTCTCTATGTCAATACTAATCAAATCTGCAAAAATCATCGATGCCAGCAGTAAATTTAATGGCAAAACAAAAGATATTTTCATTAAACAAGGAATTATTCAAGAGATTGATGATAAAATTGTAAAAAAATCTGCTAAAGAAATTAACCTTGACAATCTTCATATTTCACAGGGATGGTTGGATTCAAGTGTATGTTTTGGAGAGCCTGGATTAGAAGAAAGAGAAACGATTGAAAATGGTTCACTCACTGCATGTCTTTCAGGATTCACCGACATTATTTTAAATTCCAATACACTTCCTGTTATTGATTCTAAGGCTGATGTTATTTATGTTAAAAGTAAGAACAAGAACAAAGCTTTAAAAATTCATCCTCTTGGTGCCCTAACGTTGAGAAGTGAGGGATCTGAAATGGCTGAATTACATGAAATGTTTGACAGCGGTGCAGTTGGTTTTTATGATTATAAAATGTCAGTAAAAAACCCAAATCTTTTAAAAACAGCACTGCAATATGTTCAACACTTTGATGGTCTAATCATGACATTTCCATTTGAAAAATCAATTTGTAAAAATGGGCAAATGAATGAGGGTGAAATTAGTACTCTATATGGTTTAGAAGGAATTCCATCTTTATCTGAAGAAATAACACTTGAGCGTGATTTAAAAATTTTAGAATATACTGGTGGAAAACTTTTCATACCTACAATTTCAACAACTAAATCGGTTGAATTGATTAAAAATGCAAAACGAAAAGGCCTTCAAATCATGACAAGTGTTTCTATTAATAATATATTTTTCAACGAAGAGAAACTGATAAATTTTGATACTAGATTCAAAATTCTACCCCCACTTCGATCTGAGGAAGACAGGCTAATTTTAGTTAATGCTCTTTCTGAGGGAATAATTGATTTTTGCACATCAGATCACTGTCCTATTGACATCGATAACAAAAAAACAGATTTTAAGAATTCTCTTTTTGGGGCCACTGGTTTAGAATCAGTCTTTGGTGCTTTAAATTCATTGTACAAGACTGAAAAAGTAATTGAAATTTTAACCAGAAAAAAAGACTTATTTGGAATAAAAAATGAAGTAATTGATGTAGGATCAAAAGCGTGTATGACTCTATTTAACCCAAAAAACAAATACATTTTCACAAAAAGTCATGTTAGATCAAAGTCTAAAAATGCATCTTTTATTAATTCTGAAATTAAAGGAAAAGTCTACGGGGTTATCAACAATGGACATGTAGTGCTTGATGAGTAATTTTTTTTTTATTGAAAGAAAATCTAAAAAAATAAATTCCCCCTTGATAGTGCTTATTCATGGGTATGGAAGTAACGAGAGGGACTTATTTTCATTAATTGATTATTTCCCAATTGATTCTTACGTAATCTCTCTAAGGGCTCCCAAAGAATTATTTAATGACTCTTACGCATGGTATGATATTTATCTTGATTCCAATAATAAGTTCTATGATCATGATGCAGCAGCACGGGTTAGAGATGAATTATTTCACTTTATTGATGATTTATCAAAAAGTCCAAATATTGATTCTGACAATATTACCCTGATTGGTTTTAGTCAAGGTGCTATTTTATCACATGCAATATCATTTTCGTATCCTGAAAAAATAAAAAATATTATAGCTCTTAGTGGTGTAGTTGATGAAAAGATTATGAAAAAAACAAGCTTGATTCCAAAAACAAATATTTATATATCACATGGGACAAATGATAATTTAATCGACTATGAAACATCCAAAGAGTCATTAAATTTTTACATAGAAAATGACATCAAATTTAAATTTGAAAGTTATGACCAAGGTCATGGAATTAATCAGCAAAATTTAGAGGCAATGATCAAATGGTTAGAAAGAAATATTTAAATTTCAAACTCTAATCCATCATACGCAAGAGATACCGACTTTGGCAGCAACTTTTCAGTATCACGGTGAAATCCCATTTGTGGAGCTATGTGCGTTAAATATGTTTTTTTTGGCTTAACGTCATTGATAATTTGTAAAGCTTCCTCCAAATTAATATGTGAATAATGCTCATCGTGTCTCAAAGCATTTAGTACCAAACAATCCAAATTTAAAAGCTTACTTTTCTCTTTATCATCAATTTTTTTTAAGTCAGTAATGTATGCAAAATCACTAATTCTAAATCCAAAAACTTGTAATTTATGATGGGAATATGAAATTGGTTTGACTTTAAAATTGTGTAGATTGAAAGATTTATTCTCTTTAACTTCATTTGGAATTAGATGAGTATCCCCAGCATAATCACTCTGTTTCTCGAACAAGTATAAAAACCGATGCTTTAAATTTTCCAAAACTCTTTTATGAGCATAAATTGGAATTTTTCCATTTTTAAAAGATATTGGTCTAACATCGTCTAAACCGGCTGTGTGATCAGCATGTTCATGAGTGAATAATATATAGTCAACTTTAGTAATGTTATTGGTCAGAAGTTGTTGTCTGAAATCTGGACCACAATCAATGATAATATTTTTTTTATTATGGTTTATTAAAATGGAAGAACGCAATCTTTTGTCTCTAAAATCTTTACTTGAACAAACGGGATAATTTAAACCAATTGAAGGTATCCCTGTACTAGTTCCAGTTCCTAAAAAAGTAATTTTCATTGAGCAATCAAATTTAATTTTTTTATGACGAGTAATAAGCAATAGTTATTAAATTTGTAAAAAATAACATCACAAATGGCTGTAAAATTAAAGGGAGATAAAGAATTTGAAAATATTTTATCGACCAAAGACAAAGCACTCAGGATCAACTTAAACGAAAATATTTATGGAACATTCTCTGAAATAGGTGCAGGACAAGAAGTTGCAAGGCATTTTTTTCGTGCTGGTGGTGCATCAGGAACCATAGCCAAAACAATGAGTGCTTATGACAAAGGGTTCAGTGATGCAATTTATGGAATTGAGAATGATCTCAGATACGTAACCGAATCGAGATTAACAAAAATGTTAAATCATGAAATCAGTCTTCTTGAGTCTAGAGTTGATAGAGCCGTTCATACTGATAAAATGTTTTTTTCTTTTGCTAATACTGTTGCTACAATTGATTTTGCAAAAAAATATAAAGGTCATGGTTGGATGGGAATAAAATTCCAAACCGAGAGCATAAGTGAATACAGCGAAATAAAATTGCACGTAAGATTTCATTTACCCGAAGCCAAAGCTCAACAAGAAATTCTTGGATTGATGGGTGTCAATTTAATATACGGAGCTTATTACAAACACAACAAGCCCAGATCTCTAATTAAGTATTTGTATGATCATATAGATCCAACAATTATTGAAATTGATACAATTAATTTTTCTGGTCCTCTTTTCAAAGATGTTGATAATAGACTACTTAGCCTTGAGTTAATTAAAAATGGTATGACCCAGGCAGTTATGTTTGGACCTGATGGAAAAAATATCTTACCAGCAGCAGAATTATACAAAAAAAATATTCTAACCATTAGAGGGAGCTTCAGACCCGTTACAAAAGTCAATGAAGATATGTACGAGAAGTCCCTTAAAATGATAAAAAAAGATAAAAAATTTACAGATAAAAATACAATCTCAATTTTTGAAATAACACTTTCAAATCTGACTTCTCAGGGTAAATTGGATGAACAAGATTTTCTGGACAGAGCTAAACTACTTTGTTCAATGGGTAAGACTGTTATGATTACCAATTTTCAAGAATATTACAAACTATCTGAATATTTTTCTAAGTATACCGACAAAAAAGTTTTTTTGACAATGGGTGTAGACAACCTAATTAAAGTTTTTGATGAAAGTTATTACACTGATTTGGATGGTGGAATATTAGAGGCTTTTTCCAAACTATTTACAAAAAATATAACAATCCTTCTTTATCCAATGCTTCAAAAAAATAAAATAATCAACAGTTTAAATTTAGTTGTATCAGGTGGTATGAAAAATTTGTATAAATATTTTATTAAAAATCATAGAATTTTAGACATATCGGATTACAATCGAACTTATTTGTCAATTTTTTCCTGGGATGTCCTAAAAAAGATACAATCCAATCAAAGAGGTTGGGAAAGTAGTTTACCCGAAAATGTTTCCGATCTCATCAAAGAAAAAAAACTTTTTGGTATTAAAGAACTACAGTGATAAGATTTGATCAGAATGATTCTTTGTATCAACCTTATCAAAAACATGAGTTACTACTGAATTTTCATCAAAAACAAATGTTTTTCTGTGAATTCCCTCGTAATCTTTTCCTCGAAACTTTTTAGGACCCCAAACTCCAAATAATTTAATGATATTTTTGTTTTCATCGGCAAGTAATGGATACTGAAATCCATATTTTGATGAAAAATTGTTTTGGGTTTTCACCTTATCTGCACTAACACCTATAATTTTGTATCCGGCATTAGTTAGTTCATCAAAATTTTCAGATATATTACATGCCTCAGCAGTACATCCAGGTGTATTAGCTCTTGGATAAAAGAAAACTACTAGCTTACTTCCTCTAAAGTTTTCACTTTTTATTAAATTCTCCTTGTCATCTAGGCATTCAAATGTTGGGATTTTATCTCCCACTTTTAATGTATTCATTCTTTTAAATTTTTCTATAAATTTACTGAAATGACAAAAAAAGAAAAAGTAAAATTTGTAATTAAAACATTGGAAGATTTATATCCTAAAATTGATATTCCACTCGACCACAAGGATCCTTACACACTTTTAATTGCCGTACTTCTTTCTGCCCAAAGCACTGATAAGGGAGTTAATAAAATCACACCCATACTTTTTGCTAAAGCTGACAACCCCTATGACATGATAAAACTTTCAGTCGATGAAATTAGAAATATTATAAAGCCAGTGGGACTTTCACCAATGAAATCAAAAGGTATTTATGGACTTTCAAAAATTCTCATTGAAAAATTTGATGGTAAGGTTCCTAATGATATTGATGAGCTTGAAAAATTGCCCTCTGTGGGACATAAAACTGCTAGTGTTGTGGTATCTCAAGCTTTTGGAACTCCTGCATTTCCTGTTGATACTCATATTCACAGACTAATGTATCGCTGGGGTTTTTCAAACGGCAAAAGTGTAAAAAGAACGGAGCAAGATGCAAAAAGATTATTTCCAAAAATGCTCTGGAATAAACTTCATATTCAAATAATACTTTACGGTAGGAGTTTTTCTCCAGCCAGAGGATGGAATATAAAAAATGATGTAATTATGAGAAAAATTGGTAGAAAATCTCTACTAAAAAAACTTAATTACAAGTAATTTCATATTGATCCCAATTCATATTAGTCGGTAAATTCTCAAAATAAAAACAACGTTCAGAATCATCAGGGAATGTTATGAACTTGAAATAACCATCTGGAACAGTTGCTCCTGTTTGAAGAACTAAACTGTTATCTGAAAAGGCTAGTTCAATTCTTACATCAAGAGTACCATACTGATTTGCCCATGACCTAACTTGGGATTCTAATTCAGCCCACTCTCCTTGGTTTAAGACATCAAGTTGCAGTGTACAATTCAAAAATGAAAATGTTTGATACAAATTTTCACATGAATCTGTAAATGCGCCTGCTGGTGCTAAATGAGCTCTGTCCCATTCGTTGTTGCGATAATCAGCCTCGTCTGATGTGTGAACACCTGCCTCAGTGTACCAATTCATTCCTGCTCTATCGCATCTTTTTGTTATTTGTCTGACTTTATATTCAATCCAATTGGCTTGTTCTTTAAATTCATTGTATGAAACCTTGAAAACATTATTTTCAACAATAACCTCAGCCCTCAATTCTCTGGGTGGATTATTGTCAACTGTTTCACTGTTGTTTCCATCGCTGCAAGCGATTAAAAAAAGAAATATTAATAAAATTTTTTTATTCATTTTCAAATAGACGTTTTTGTGTTATTTTTTTCATGTAACCATTTGACCTTTGTACAGCACCGATTTTAAACTCATCAATTTTAACTCCAAGCTCATTTTCAAACCATTTTGCTACTATGTGTCTATGGCAAAATGAGGATTTATTTCCATGGGTCATTAAAATTGGTTCATAATCGCCTGTCAAAAAGTTAATTTGTTCAAATATAGTCTTTGCATTTAAATTATTTAGTTGTATCAAATATTCTTTTTCAAAATCAAACTCTGATATTTCCTTGGATTTTAACATTTCCATCAATTTCCAATTCGGTGCTAATGATTTAAATTCAAACAAAACATTATTATTTTTAGAAGGATACAAAGAGATTGAAACATAACCTAATGTTAAATTATTATCGATTTGCTTGAAGTATCCTGTTTTCAACTCATTTAATTTACTAATTTTTTGAGGTTTTTTTACCTGAAAAATTGAAAATTATAACAATTTTTAAGTTTTAGTTATGCATTTTTGAGGATTGTGCCAATATTGGCTTAAAAAAACTAAGAATTCGCAAAAAATTTACAATGCCTCTTTTTCAGTAAAAAAACTTGTTTTGTTAACAAAATTTTAACATATTTACTGCTTCAACTAAAATTATATAATAAATGAAAAAATTAGTAAACCTTTTTTCCTTGTTACTTTTGATGACTGGACTTATTGGTTTTGCGCAAGACACTGTTTCAGGAGTTGTTTCTGATGCAGATGGAATGCCATTGCCTGGGGCCACTGTCGTAGTGGAAGGAACATCAATTGGGGTTACCACAGATTTTGATGGTAACTACGCAATTAGTGCCTCAGAAGGTGATGTTCTAGTTTTTAGCTATGTTGGCTATGTGAGTCAATCTGTAGAGGTTGGTTCATCTTCAACAGTCAATGTAAGCTTAGAAAGTAGTACTGCACTAGAAGAGGTTATAGTTACCGGTATCGGTACGCAGGAAAGACAACGTTCTGTTGCGAGTACTGTAACCATAGGTGAAGAAGTGTTAGAAAACTTGACTTTCATATCTCCAGATCAAGCATTGAATGGACGTGTTGCAGGTTTAAGAATGGCTAACATCTCTGGAACACCTGGTACAGCTTCTCAAATTAGAATTAGAGGTGAAAGTTCCATTACTGGAAATAATGCGCCTTTATTTGTTGTTGACGGAGTTCCAATTCAAAATGGTTCATTTGGAGGTGGCGGTACGCCAAGCATTGGTATTTTATCAATGATAAATGTGAATGACATTGAATCTATAACTGTATTGAAAGATGCATCATCAACTTCTGTTTATGGAAACAGAGGAAGTAATGGTGTTATCGTTATTACAACTAAAAAGGGCTCTGCCGGAAAAGTAACTTATCAAGTTAGTTCATCTTACGGATTTCAAAACAAAGCTGTCGAAGGAAGACAACCATTGAGTGGAGCACAACGTATGGAGTTAGCTGCTGAAATGTTACAAAACGATTTTGGATTCTCACAAGAAGCTGGAATCAACTGGATGCTTACAAACCGAAGAGATTATAGAGATTGGGATGCAAGAGGAAGAGTAGATACGGATTGGGCTAAATTAGTTTCAAATCCAGATGCTCCGATCCAAAGTTATGATATCTCAGCTTCAGGTGGAGATGCTTCCCAAAATTTCAGAGTTTCTTTAGGTTATAAAGACTCGGAAGCTGTAAATATGGGTTCATCTTTTGAATCAATAAGTGGTTCTGTTGCATACACAAGAAAATTTGGTAAAGCAACAATATCAACAAGTAACTTGGTTACAAATGGAAAACAATTGGGTCAATTGGAAAGTACTGCATACTTTGGAAATCCAAACCTTACAAAATTTTTCATGCCTATGACAGAAGCAGCATTTAATCCTGATGGAACTTACTTAGTTCCACACCCTGCTTCAATGCATCACACTTTATACCTTTTAGAAAATAACATTTATGAAAGTGATGTTACAAGAGCATTATCTAACAGTTCAGTTACTTTAGATCTTCCTGTAGATGGTCTTAAGTTCAAGTCAACATTTGCACTAGATTTTGTTTTAAATGCTAATCATGATTACCAAAACGCAATTGAAGGTGATGGTGTCGGTGAAGGTGGTGTTTCTGAACAAGCAGTATCAAGAAGATTTACTTGGTCAACTATTAATAGGTTGGAGTATAGTAAAGTCTTAGGTGACAACGATCACTTTATATCTGTAGTTCTTGGACAATCATTCCAAAAGAACAAGAATCACTCAATTTATGCTTATGGTGAAGCTCCGGCAACAGACCAATTGTTTTATGTAAACAGTTTCCCTGCAAACAGGGATGCAGGTGGGGCATTCTCAGACTGGAAAGTATTATCTTACTTAGGTGTTGCCAACTACTCTTTCCAAGATAAGTATATTTTCAATTTCACTTGGAGAAACGACGGATCATCTAGATTTGCTTCTGGTTACAGATTTGGAAATTTCTTCTCTTATGGAGTTGCTTGGAACATATCAAATGAGAATTTCCTAGCTGATAATTCAGTTGTAAATAATTTAAAACTTAGAGCTTCATGGGGTGAAGCTGGTGACCAAAATATTGGATTAAATCAATATCAATCACTTTTTGCTTATAGTGGTGACTACGACAGCCAAGGTGCTGTTTTCCCAACTTCATTTGGTAACGCGGTTATTTCGTGGGAAAAATCAGAGAAACTTGATGTTGCTTTAGATTTTGGCTTATTTAATAATAGAGTTACTGGTTCTGTAGGTTATTATCAAAGAGACACTAACGATCTTCTTCAAGGTGTTCCTCTATCT
>ENA-OSEY01002654-OSEY01002654.1-marine-metagenome-genome-assembly--contig:-NODE-2654-length-11410-cov-2.609900_pt1 | contig 11410 bp, 10 predicted proteins | sample MGYA00248465_ERZ534230 | MGnify/ENA primary metagenome ERZ534230 (study PRJEB26409, sample SAMN06344110) | marine metagenome | isolation source: Sea water from surface | place: Atlantic Ocean:Southern... | reverse complement strand
ATGGCAGTCAATGCCGGGTTTCTAACAATGATGACAGAATTATCTAAAGCCGCCGCCTCGGGCGGAGCTCCAATGATCAACGATGTTATGATTGCAGGTGGCGGAACTCCAGGAGAGCCCTTTGAAGCACCCCCATGGGGTTTTCTTGGTATAATTGCTATGATCATCCATGCTGCAGGCACAGTTTATTTATTCACATTAGCGAAGTGGGAAAAAGAAGACTAAAACCGTTTTCATTTATCTGTGGCCAAAATTATATCGCAAAAAGAATAACCCTCGACGACCAAAGACCGTCGAGGGTTTTTTTTATAAACAAGCTAATGGGGAAAGGTTCTGAAATAGCCTCTTTACTTCTGTAATTGACGATTGAGCTTGAATAACCTGTAGATCATCATTCCTAGCCCCTGGCACAGCACACGAGCCCCGACCTATAGTTTATAAGGTTATGAACTTCAGTTTACTCAGATTTTGTTCTTTCTATAGCCTCGCAAACCTGAATAAAGGAGGTACATGCCAGCACCAGCTAATAACAGAAAAAGAATAAACTCTCCCATGCCGTCTTCAATTGGGCCGGAAAAATCAGTGCTTCTGAAAATATTACCTGCAAGACTAATAAATAGGCCACCTCCGAACATTTTCAGCACATTTTTGAACAAAGTCATTTGCAACCTTTTGTTTAATTAGCCGGGCAAGGCGCTCTGAACAAAACCGAATAAAATTGTCACTGAACAGATAAAACTTTAATTTCCATCGCCTCCAGTGAAGTTTCGCAAGAAGCTAAAATGCTTGAAAACAAACCTTGCCACTTTTCATCGCTATCCATCCAAGCGCTAGCTTTTTCAAAGTTAGACATAGACGAATGCACATCAACGGCTCCAATATCGCCATTTTCAAACTTTACTTGAACCGTCTTATATTCCACTGGGCTATTTTGGTGTTCATGATCAGCCATTACAGACAGAGTTGATAGAGCGTCCGCTCGCCCCGTGGCAGAACACGGCATCCTATAAATAATTATGCTTTGCCCTGATTTGGCGGCTGCAGCTATTTCGTGTGGAAGATGCCCACCTGCTTTGACAGGATTAATCGAGAGCAGAAAGACAGGCAGAAGCAGAATAAGGCGAAAAAACATTTCGGTGATCCCTTCTAAATAATTTCCAGATCAATGTTAATAACTCAATAAAATTTTGCCAGACATTTTACGAACTTGCTACTGTTTACCGTGTTTCGTCTCGCGTTAACTTTTTTTTTGGCAATACACAACCCGTCATTTGCAAGCGTAAGTGGCACTGGGATTTGGTGTGAATATACAGCCTCCAGCGGAAATAATTACTTCGAAGGATATTATTTTACTGGTACTGACGTTTTATTTTTCGATGGCGCGCCAGAACTGCAGCCTAGGTTGAAAGAGAATTATAGGCTCGCTGAGGACAGAATTTCATGGAAAGCAGACAACCAATTGAAATGGGGGAGATACAATTTTCAACGAAACTCTCTAACTATTCAAAGGGCAGGCAGGTACCCTGATATTTTAGCTACAGGCAAATGTGAGAATGCATCACTCCAACAAATAAAGAAAAATACTGAAGCTCTAAGAAAACAGGATTGACCAAAAAGTAAGATGAAGGTGATAGACTAAAAACCTAGTTACTTTTCTGTAACTCTGCAGGTCGGAGCGGAACACGAATATCCGGACTCGGAATGCCTGCCAAACCATTCAACCCAATGCGCCAGGAAAGTGATAATTCAACCAATGACAGAGCCAAAATTAGTGCCTACTTTTAAAATAGAGGCGGATATAGAAGCCCCAATGCAAGTTACTGATGGAAAGGCAATACTCAATGTCCCTTCTGGTAAATTAATGGACGCAGATGGCGGTTTTACGATTGGAGAGCTCGTTAGCCCCTCTGGAGACTGGCTTGAAATTCAAGCCTCAGGCACCATGAACCTAAATATTAGAGAGGCCTTCAAATTAGAAGACGGACATTCTCTATTAGCCACTATTACCGGTCGCTCGGTACCGAATAGTAACGTCAGTCCTAAATTCGAAATTGGAGCACTTGTAAATGGCTACGAGATGTATTTCATCTCATCAATTATGATGGAAACGAATTCAAAAAAATATGAGTGGGCAAACGATAAAGTTTTCATCGGTCAAATGCAGGAGTTTGTTATGCCGACCAAAGTTTCAGGCAGAATAAAATGGGAAGTGTTTATGGTTTCCTAAGAACTCTCTGCAAAGGGACCTTTAAAAAACAGATTCTAAAAGGCACGTTTAAAAGAATGCCATTGTCCGGACTTCGATGCTCTCCCGGGGGATGGCATTTTGGGGGGTGTTAGGGTCCTCAAAAGCCGAATGTGCCATAAATCGCGCTCTGCCATCAGTTTCAGAATCATAAGTTTTTAGTAAAAGGGCTTGGGAACTAAGCATTTCAGGGAAGTAGATCCACTTGTGTTTTGGGGAGTGCCGCAACACATAAATTTCACCATCTCGATCACGATATTTGAGATCCATCAACAGCAAATCCCCTGGCTCATTTGAAGAAACATCGCATACTGCTAACGGCAGTTCTTCCACTTTGCTTACCAACGGTTTCCAAACATTATAAAATGCAACTCGGTTTTTTAACAAAACTTCCGCCTCATCGTGAAGCAGGTCTCTAACACGCTGTGGGCCAGACTCGTGTGTGTAGTCGCAATGCGCCAATCTTACCGCTGGTCTGCGCACCTCTGTTTGTTCTTCTATGTCCTCTGACATACGCTGGCGAATAGTATGATCGAATATTTCAACCCTTTTTGCGCCAGTATTTTTTTTTACGAACGAAATTACTTGTTCATAAAATACCGTTTTAAGCTGTGTCTCGTTGTCGAACGCATTGAATTTTCCTTCAAAATTTTTTAGCGCAAATCCCTGCTTGTCGGGATGAAATGTCTCGACTAAATCCCACCCGTCCTCAACTTCAACTTCTCGTGCGTCGGTTCCGGCTGGATTAAAATTTTTCTTTTCGCTCGGATCAGGTTTGTAAAAGTAGAAATTAGGTGCTCTCCCGTTGTCCAAAGTATAATTCATTATTGTACGAACAGTCTTCGATGTCATAATTCCCTCCACATCGCTTTCATTCATTATTGAGGTAACGACCACAATGGTCAATGTTGCCCTTCAACGAAAGGAGTCCAAACGGTGTATGTAAGAATTGAAAAAGAAGGCCCAATAACGACAGTCATCATGGATCGAAAAGAAAAACGCAACGCGGTTGATCGGGTTATGGCAGAAGAGTTACGCGAGGCAATTATGGAATTCGAGGCTGACGAAAATCAGCTTGTGGCGGTCCTTTGGGGGGATAATGGCGTTTTCTGCGCAGGCGCCGATCTAAGTTCAATGAATGACCCAGATCGGGTTTTAAAAATCGAGGCTGATGGTAGTGGGCATGGACCAATGGGCCCAAGCCGCATTCGTTTGACAAAACCTCTTATCGCAGCGACGCCCGGTTATGCGGTTGCCGGTGGGCTGGAGCTTGCTCTGCTCGCCGATATGCGGGTAGCTGAAGAAAGTTCAATATATGGGGTATATTGCCGGCGCTGGGGTGTTCCACTTATCGACGGCGGCACCATTCGACTCCCGAGGATAGTTGGAATGGGTCGCGCTATGGACATGATTTTGACTGGCCGCCCCGTAAACGCACAGGAAGCGCTGGAATTCGGGTTGGTAAATCGCGTTGTGCCGGATGGGCAGTCGCGCGCCGAGGCGGAAAAACTGGCCCATGAGATTTCCAGATTCCCGCAAGCATGTATGCGCGCCGATCGCTTCTCAGCCCATGAACATTGGAATTTACCGCTTGAAGAGGCGTTGCGCCGTGAAGGAAGTGCTGGACAATCAATTATGGACCAGGAAGGAAAAATCGGTGCGGCGCGGTTTGTTGACGGCGCAGGCCGACACGGAGAATTCTAAGATTATGGCCAAATTTCAACGATAAGAGCTAGCTGTTGTTTCGCCTCAAATTCTGCAACATAAAAATTACTACTGATCGGAGCCAAAAATGCCATTCACGGCATCAGATCTATGCGCTTCTCTACCCCTTTTAGACGACCGTTTTGAATTTGATCTAGAAACACCGCATCACTGCCACTATGGTCCGTCGCAGAATAGCTGTGGGTAGGTGTACCAATGCCGTCATCAAACTGGCTGAAGCTTTCAATCGCCGCCACCAGTTTGTCTGTGGTCAGATCAGGGCCCGCTTTCTTCAGGGCCTCGATCGTAATTCTGGTCGGCATATAGGCATAATGCGTCGCCACCGTGGGCACTTCACCATATCGCGCTTTGTATTTTTTTATAAAAGCAGCTTGGCCAGCGGTAGCGGTGTCCTCGTAAAAAGCCCGCGCTCCACCTGCAATGTAAAGACCTTCTGTCCCGCCCCCCGGGGCGGACGCTACCACCTGATCGTTTGAAGCTTGTCCCGCAACTATATCGGCTGTAATGCCCAACTCACGGGCAGCTGAATATCCTAATATGGCGTCCTGAATTATTGTGCCAAAAACAATTAAGTCACAATTAGCTTTCTTGAGAGAAGTCATGGCGCCAATGAATTCGGTTTCGGTTGGCTTGTGTTTTGTTTCTCCAACAATCTCAAGCCCTAAAGCGTCTACTTCTTGCTGAATGGCATCTCGAATTTCCTGGCCATAATCCGTGTCCTGATAAAAAGCACAAATTCGCTTATGACCTCTCTGGCGGTGGAAATAACGGATAGAGGCCCGGGCCTGTTGATTGTAGGAGGACAGTGCTTGAAATTTGAATTTGTGAAAAGGTTCAACCATTGAGACTGCACCAGTGATAGGAAATAGATTGGGAACGCCCGCGGCCAGCTGGCGGCCCAAAACGGCATTATTGTGAGGCGTCCCAATTGAGAGAAACATCGCAAATACTCCATCGCGATTGATGAGTTTATTTGCAGCCCGCACTGCCAATGGCACTTGATACTGATGGTCTTCAACCACCAGGCGAATTTTTCTACCATGAATGCCTCCGGCTTCATTGACCTCATCAAATAAAAGGCGTGCGGTGTTGATTGAAGCAACTCCCCAAGTAGAGGCCGGCCCCGATAACGAAGTGTGGGATCCAAGAAGAATTTCAGTGTCGGTTACGCCCCTGTCGGCCCATGCCGCGCCAGAAAGGAGCAAAGATACTAAGAAGAAAACCTTACTAATTCGACCAATAAACGAAATATTCACCGCACACCTCCCAATGTGACCCTTAATACATGCTGGTTATAAGACTAGAGTATTTCTTTTCCACAGTAGACCTTTTTAGCTTCATCGTCGCCGTAAGCTCTTCATCATCTGCGGTAAGCTGCTCATCAATTATTTTGAACTTTTTTATCGTTTCCACACGGGCAAATTTCGCGTTCACATTTTCTATTTCGACACCGATAAGGTCAATGATTTCTGGTCGAGCTGACAGGCTGGCAAAATCGGTAAAGGGTATGTTTTGATTTTGCGCGAAATTCAACACATTTTCATGATCAATCATGATCAGGCAGGTTAGGTACTTCCTCTTATCGCCAATGACCACGGCGTCTGATATGTAGGGCGAAAACTTGAGTTGATTTTCTATCTCGGAAGGCGAGATATTCTTGCCGCCGGCCGTGATGATAATGTCTTTTTTGCGGTCGGTGATGCGAACAAACCCATCATCATCGATCGTACCGATGTCACCGGTATACAGCCACCCGTCCATGACGGTTTCGGCGGTTTTTTCCGGATTGCCGAAATATCCCTTAAACACATGAGGGCCACGGCACAAAATCTCACCATTTTCATCAATGCGCATGTCGACATTCGCAACAGCTTTGCCTATCGTGCCAATACGATTTTCGGCTTCGGTGTTGGATGTTGTGATGCCGGCGCATTCCGTCTGCCCGTAAAGTTCAAGCAGGTTCAAACCGAGCGCACGATACCACGCGATTAATTCGGGAGAAACGGGTGCCGCGCCGGTGAAAAGAATGCGTGCTCGGTCCAGCCCCAACATTATCTTTAAGTTCCGGAAAACGGCTTTCTCGGCTACCCATCGGGCCAGCCGCAACAAGAGATTGGGTTTGCCCCCCGAGTCAACGGATTGGGCGTATTTCCCCCCGATTTTGAGTGCAAACTCATAGGCAATGCGGCCGAGCCATACAGCCTCGTTTATTTTTATCACCGTATTCGAATGCATTTTCTCCCACATGCGCGGCACGCCGAAAAACAGAGTCGGGGAAACCTCCATCGTATTCTCGAAACTCGTCTCCGGCGACTCGACAAAATTCACGATCCATTTGAAATTCAGCGGCAGAAATACCGAAAACGTTCTTTCCGCAATGTGGCATAAGGGCAGTATCGATATGATCTCTTCGCGCGCCTCTTCGCCAATCCAACTGCCGGCATTGCGCGCCTGAAAAAGCAAATTTTGATGCGAAAGCATCGCGCCTTTGGGCGGTCCTGTGGTGCCGGATGTATAAACCAAGATGGCCGTGTCCTCCGGGCGCACATTGTCGAGACGCGTATCAAATTCCTTTTGCAATTTTTCAAAATTCTTTCGCCCCAATTCGTAAAGCTCGTCCATGAACATTACTTTTGGATGGCTGAAGGTTTTGAGCCCGTCATCATCGAAAACAACAACCTTGTTGACCAAGGGCAGTTCTTTTTCGATTTCGAGAAATTTATCAAGCTGTTCTTCGTCTTCAACGAACAAAATCCGCGTTTGACTGTCAACGCAAACATGTTTCAGCTGGGAATATGAATCCGTCGTGTAAACGCCATTGGAAATGCCGCCTACGCACATTGTGGCCATGTCGACAAACAGCCACTCTTTATTATTTTCCGATAAAATTGAGGCCACCTGACCCGGTTCAAAGCCCAGCGCCATGAGCGCAATGCCGATGCATTTTGCTTTATCGTAATAATCACTCCAGGAAAAAGAATGCCAGATGCCGAACTCTTTTTCGCGCATCGCAATGATTGTTCCCAACTCGTCACACCGACTGCGGAACAATCTTGGCGTTGTGTCACAGCCGTCTATCACCGCCAGATTATCCACGAACCTCTCCCACTCAAACCACTGCCATTATCGGATTTAAATTTAACGCCATGTTTTGCGCTGTTTCCAACGCCTTTTGCCGCGCGCGCTTTCTTCTTTCTTGCCCAAATAAAACTCCTGAATATCCTTGCTGTCCAAGAGTTTTTGTTGCGCGCCCTCCATGACGATGCGCCCGACCTCCAAAACATAGCCAAATTGGGCCACCTTTAAAGCCATACTCGCATTTTGTTCGACGATAAGGATCGCCATGCCCAATTCGCGGTTTAGCCGCTCGATGATTTCAAAAATCTGCCCGACCAGCAAAGGCGAGAGCCCAAGCGACGGCTCATCAAGTAGCATAAGTCTGGGTTGCACCATAAGCGCGCGACCAATCGCCAGCATTTGTTGCTGGCCGCCGGAAAGATATACAGCCTCGTGATTGTAAAGCCGAGAAAGATCGGGGAAAAAATCAAACACCCGATCCATCTGGCGTTGTACCTGTTTTCTGTCCGGTTCACTAAAGGCGCCAACCTCAAGGTTTTCCCGCACGGTCAAAAAGGGGAAAACTTCCCTTCCCTCCGGCACATGCCGAATGCCGGCCCGCGCGATTTTATCTGGCTCCATGCCCGTTATCGCTTCGCCGTCAAACTCGACAGACCCTTTTTGCGGCTCAATCGCGCCTGAAATTGTTTTAAGTATAGTAGTCTTGCCGGCGCCATTGGAACCCAAAATCGTCACGATTTGACCTTTGCCAACCTCCAGGGTTACTCCACGAATGGCCATGACCGGCCCGTAAAAAGTCTCTAAATTTTTTACCCTCAGGACCGTTTCCGACATTATGCGCTCCCAAGGTAAGCAGAAACGACATCCGCGTTATTTTGCACTTCTTCGGCCGTGCCTTGCGCAATGACTTTGCCCTCGCTTAAAGCGAGAACCCGATCGGACACTTCCGTAACCAAACTCATATCATGTTCAATCATGACAACGGTAATTCCCAAATCATGCCTGATATCTTCGATCCAATGGCCCACCTCTTCGGTTTCCTCAGGATTGAGCCCCGATGCCGGCTCGTCCAGAAGCAAAAGAGACGGTTCGGCGCAAAGCGCGCGCGCGAGTTCGACTTTTTTACGCACGCCATAGGGCAAATTGGCAATCAGATCGTCGCGGTAATGGGCCAACTCCAGAAAATCGATCACTTTTTCAGCAGCCTCGCGATGCGCGATCTCGGAATTTCGAACTGTTTTGTCGAATACAAACTGCCTGTAGACTGGATGTCTATTGTGAATGGTGCGCCCGATCAGCAGATTTTGCAAAACCGAGCTATGTTCAAACAATTCTATATTTTGAAATGTCCGTGTAATTCCTAGCTTGGCTTTTTCATCTGGTCTAGTCGCGGTTATGTCTTGTGCTTCAAAAAATATTTGTCCCTGAGACGGTTTGTAAAAAGAGCTGATCACATTGAATATGGTCGATTTTCCCGCCCCATTGGGCCCAACAATGGAAAAGACCTCGTTTTTTGCGACGCTAAAACTAACATCATCCAGCGCTTTGAGGCCGCCAAAATTCACTGAAAGATTTTTTACCTTCAAATAGGTCATTTGAGCCTGTCCGTGCGCAAATAGGTTTTTTGCCGCTTGAAGGTATTGCGTCGATAGAAAGGAAAATTCTCAAAAAAGTTTCTCAATTTCAGCCAGCGACCATAAACGCCCTCCGGTTCAAAGATGATAAATAAAACCAGAATGAGACCGAATAATCCGGGCTCCAGCCCCGGTTGATTGCCAATGGCCCCGGGCAAATAATCTTTCGAAATTGAGATTAAACTTTCCAGCAATCCAACCAAAAACGCGCCAAAAAAGGCGCCATGTACCGTGCCGAGCCCGCCGACCACGATCATGAGCAATAATTGTATTGAAAGAAGGATGCCGAAAATTTCAGGCGACAAATATTGAACATAATGGGCCATTAGGCCACCCGCCAAACCCGTAATGCATGCGCTTATAAAGAAAGCAGTAATTTTAGTACGCGCAACTGATATGCCAAGGCTTGAAGCCGAAATTTCGCTATCGCGAATTGCCAACATTGCGCGTCCAAAGGGCGCACGCAGAAGATTTAGAACCAAAATCGTGCTCAAGAATACGCTGGCCAGAACAATATAGTAAAATTCAACGGCGCTATATATTTCATAGCCAAAAAGACTGGGCGGCGGAACCGGCATACCGCGATTTCCGCCGGTCACGCTTTCCCAGTGAATGGTCATATCTTCAATAATGATTGCGAAGGCAAGTGAGGCAATTGCGAGATAGAGCCCAGTCATTCGGCTGGCGGGCACAGCCACCACCAAACCGACACAGCCGCTTATGAAAGCGGCCAAAAGAAGAGAAATAACAAATGGCATTTCATGCGAAATGAAATATGTATGCGCATAGGCCCCGACAGCCAGAAATGCGGCATGACCCAGCGAGACCTGGCCAGTATATCCGGTCACTATCATGAGACCAAGCCCAGCCAACGCAAAAATCAGAAAGCGCGAAACCTCGTTAATCCAGTAAGTATCGACTAATAAAGGGGCGACCAGGGCCAGAACCAGCAGCAGCGTGTACCAGAAAACATGGCCTCCATGCTTGGCCAAGCGGATGTCTTGCAGATATGACGTTTTGAATATTACGCGCATCGACTAAACTTTTTTCTGGTAGAGCGACGCGAATAGCCCTTCGGGCCTAATCCACAACACAACAAACATAATCAGAAACGCCACAATATTTTTTATTTCAGGCAAATAGGCGGCCGCAAAAGGCTCTGCCAAACCAATAATCAACCCGCCCAGCAACGCGCCGGGCAGAGACCCAAAACCGCCAATCACAGCAGCGGCAAAGGCCTTGATTCCCAAAAAACCGTTCAGCGTGCTTACCAAAGTGACCGGCGCAAGCAAGACACCGGCAATGCATGAAATGGCCGCGGCCAGCCCCCAGACCATGGAATAAACCAATTTGACCGGTATCGCCGAATAGAAGGCCGCGAGCTGATTTTGGGAGGCGGCCTGCATAGCCAACCCCCATCGTGAATATTTGAAAAATGTCCAAAGCAACACGCTAACCAAGATTGTTCCGACTACGATTGCAATGCGCTCATTCCCGATGACCAGCGAACCCAGAATAAAATTGTCGGTAAAAGGCGTGTCCATCGTTCTGGGGCTTTGGCCCCATATCATGCCGGCGCCCGAACGGAATACAAATCCCAGACTGATTGTAAGTATTACAATTGAAAATTGCGGCTGACCGATGATTTTGCGTATAATCACCCTGTCCACCAAAAACCCGAAAACCGCCATAATCAGTATCGCGCATAAGACGGCGATAAAAAAATTGGCGCCGGCCATTGTTGTAAGCGTCAGGGCCACGAATGTGCCGATCATCATGATATCGCCTTGCGCGAAATTCACCATTTCGGTGGCCTTGTAAATCATCACAAAACCCATGGCTATTAATCCGTAAATGCAGCCCTGGGAAATTCCGATTATAGCCAGTTGAGCTATTTCTAACATTTTATAATTTTGATCTACCCTAAATTGCCGACAAGGTAACTCAAATTGGCTGCTGGAGCTATAGCCTGTCTTCCAAGAAAGCCTGTTTTATCTGCCGCCCGCCATATCGCCTAAACTGGGAATGAATTCCGAATATTTTGATGCTGCCCAAAGACTTGGCAAATGGTCAGACTACGAGTAGAACTTATCTACTTTGAGGCCGTTAGTAGCTAATATTTTGCATAAACGCGTTCAACAAATTCTAACAAGCATTTTTTGTTTCCTCTTGCTGTCTCAGTCAGCAATGGCACTGGCTTGCCATAGCATCGGCGATGTTCATGTCATATGCAAAGAAGGCCATGTTGCAGTTGTCCTGATTGATCGTGAAACACAATCGGAAATATCACAGGAAAAAGAAGATTGCTGCGCAAGTATGGTTGTGTCCGCTAGCTGGGATGTTACCACGATCGGTTTTGAAGCCATTGCGATAATCCGGAGCATGTCACCGAAAATTGTCGCCTCAAACCCATTTGCACACCGCACGGCAAAACCAAGAGAGCCCCCGTCAAACATTTTTTTCTGATTTTTGTTTTTGTAGAAAGGATATGTTTGATGACACAGATTACGCTGCAACGCACTGCCGGTCTGGCGGTCGCGCTCGGTTTTGCAAGCCTGTCGCCGCAAGTTCAGGCGAATGACAATCATTTAAAAATAGCTGCCCCCGAAGACCATGCGCCGATCATGGTAATGGGCGATCACATGCATAAGGCCGGTGAATATATGGTTTCACTCCGGGCCATGGATATGTCAATGGACGGATCCCCAATTATTGATAAAACAGATCG
>ENA-OSEY01002652-OSEY01002652.1-marine-metagenome-genome-assembly--contig:-NODE-2652-length-11416-cov-8.859159_pt1 | contig 11416 bp, 15 predicted proteins | sample MGYA00248465_ERZ534230 | MGnify/ENA primary metagenome ERZ534230 (study PRJEB26409, sample SAMN06344110) | marine metagenome | isolation source: Sea water from surface | place: Atlantic Ocean:Southern... | reverse complement strand
TTTTATCTTGCTCTATTAATTTATCAGACTCATCGTTAATAAGAATTTCATGAGATTCTTTTACAGTCATTTTTTTCTTCTTTTCTTTAGCGCCCATAGATTTTCCAAGCATTTCACCAATATTAATCATTCCTATATTAGCACCTGGCATACCTGGAATTTCAAAAGAGGTATTGCTTCCCCCAGTATCACTAACCGCTATTTCAATTTCATTATCGTCTAAATCACCGTCTCTAAGCCTTTTTCTAAAACTTTCTCTTGTAGCTGTACTTGCTTTTTTTCCAACTAAAGCGTCTAATACTTTTTCCTCAGCTAGTTTTTGAGCTTGTGCATAAACTTCTTTTCTTTTCTTAATTTTTTCCATTGAAATCGCTATTTCAATTAGATCTCTAACAATTTGTTCAACATCTCTACCTACGTAACCAACTTCTGTAAATCTTGTTGCTTCAACTTTGACAAATGGTGCCTCAGCCAATTTAGAGAGTCTTCTTGAGATTTCAGTTTTTCCAACTCCAGTTGGACCAATCATAAGTATATTTTTTGGTAATACCTCATTCTTCATTTCACCTTTTAAAGCTTGCCTTCTCCACCTATTTCTTAAGGCGACAGCAACTGCCTTCTTAGCCTTGTTTTGGCCAACTACAAAACGATCTAATTCAGACACTATCTCTCTAGGTGATAATGTGCTTACTAAATTTTCATTACCTTTAGTAGTTTTATCTTTAGGAACTAAAGGTGTTACATTTGATTTTTTCATTAAATTTTTTCTGTTTTAATATTGTTATTTGTAAATACACAAATCTCTGAGGCAACCTTTATAGCTTTCTTTGCTACCTCTTCAGCACTCATGTCACTATCCATTAGTACTTTACCTGCTGCCAAAGCATAATTTCCACCAGAGCCTATTCCTATCACATCTCCTTCAGGCTCTAAAACATCTCCTGTCCCAGAAATTATATAACTATTATCTTTATCACCTATTGCCATCAACGCCTCTAATCTTCTAAGATATTTATCTGTTCTCCAGTCTTTAGCTAGCTCAACTGCAGCTCTTGATAGATTTCCAGCATGTTTCTCTATTTTAGCTTCTAATCTCTCAAATAAAGTTAGCGCATCAGCGGTGGAACCTGCAAACCCAGCTACAACATCTCTTTTTTCTATTTTTCTCACTTTGGAAGCAGTGCTTTTAACAACTGTGTTGCCCATACTTACTTGGCCATCTCCAGCTACTACCACTTCATTGTTTTTTCTAACTAAAACTATTGTTGTCATAGCTTATAAATGGATACTAATCTAAATAGTTCAAGTCTAGGTTTAGTATTATTGCCATAATTGGATAATATATGTATACCTGTTTTTAAATCATGAAACGTAAAGGTAAAATAAGTAGAAAAACAAAAGAGACCAGCATTAGTGTTGATTTAAATATTGATGGTAATGGTAAATACAAAATTGACACAGGCATAGGTTTTTTAGATCATATGCTTGAGCAGCTATCTAAGCATTCATCTATAGATATGAATATTAAAGCTAAAGGCGACACGCATATCGACTTGCATCATACTACTGAAGATACAGGTATTGCGATTGGAGAGGCATTGAAAAAAGCTTCCAAAAAATTTATTGGAATTAGAAGATACGCACATGCAATGATACCTATGGATGAAACACTAACAAGAGTAGCTATCGATGTTTCAAATAGACCTTATTTAATTTGGAAAGTTAAGCTCAAAGTAGAAAAACTCGGAGAGATGGATACAGAATTGTTCAAAGAGTGGTTTCAGGCTTTTTCTCAAGCAGCTGGAATTACTTTACACGTTGAAAATATTTATGGTGATAATAGCCATCACATTATTGAGTCTTGTTTCAAAGGTTTAGCAAGATCTCTAAGAACTGCATTGGAAATGGACCCAAGGAATAAAAAAACAATTCCTTCTACCAAAGGTTCTTTATAAGTTTAATGAACGTTACAATTGTTGATTATAATTCGGGTAATATAAGCTCGGTGATAAACTCTTTTAAAGAAGTTGCTCAAGATAAAGTAAATATCGAAGTTACTTCAGATTTAAACAAGATTAAATCAAGCGATAAAGTAGTTTTACCAGGGCAGGGGTCATTTAAAAGTTGTGTAGATGCTTTAAATAAAATTAATGGGCTTTCAGATACATTAAATGAATTTGCAATAATAAATAAAAAACCTCTTCTTGGGATTTGTGTTGGCTTACAAATGTTTGCTGATATTGGTTATGAAGAAACTGAAACAAAAGGTTTAGGTTGGATTTCAGGAAAGGTTTCGAAAATTGATAACCAAAATGGAAAATTTAAACTTCCTCATATTGGTTGGAACCAAATTAATATTGTAAAAGAAAGTAAAATTTTTCAAAATATAGAAAATAACTCTCACATGTATTTTGTACATAGTTATGAATTTATACCAAATGATAAAAATGTAATTTCAGCTACAACAGATTATTCATCAAATATTGTTTGTTCTGTTGAAAAAGAAAATATCTTTGGAACACAATTTCATCCAGAAAAAAGTGATAAATTGGGGCTTAAAATAATTGATAATTTTATAAATATTTAGATTTAATGAATAAATTTTTAATAATAATTTTTTGTTATATCTTTCTTACTTCATGTCAAAACATTCAAAATGTTGAAAAAATAGAGAAAAAAAATACGACAAAAGAATTTACAATTTCAACTGAACCTAACTTAAAAACCAATAAATGAAGATATTTCCAGCAATTGATATCAAAGATAAAAAATGTGTAAGGTTAGTAAAAGGAGACTTTGATAATAAAACTGAATATGAAATGTCTCCAGCTGAACAAGCTCGTAATTATAAAGATCATGGTTTTAAAAATTTACATATAGTTGATTTGGATGGAGCTTTAACTGGCGAAACTACTAATTTAGATATTATTCAAGATATAGTAAGTAAATTTGACCTCAAAATCGAGGTTGGTGGAGGTGTTAGAAACTTTGAAAGTATTCAAAAGTATACTGATGCTGGAGTTGAAAAAGTAATCTTAGGCAGTGCCGCAATAAAAGATAAAAATTTTTTAAAAGAAGCATGTGAAAAATTTCCAAACAAAATTGCTTTGGGGTTAGATGCCAAAGATGGATATTTATCAGTATCTGGTTGGCAGGAAAATTCTAATCAATTAACTCTAGATTATTTAAAAGAAGTAAATGGTTATGGTATTAGCAGATTGATTTATACAGATATCAATCGAGATGGTATGAAGCAAAGCCCAAATTTTGAAGAGACTTCAAAAGTTGCGGAGAAATCAAATTGTCCTGTGATTATTTCAGGTGGTGTGTCATCAATGGATGACATTAAAAAAGCTAAAACTTTGAAAAATATTGAAGGTATAATAGTCGGTAAAGCTATTTATGATGGAGATATTAAATTAGAGGAACTGGTTAAAGAAGATGCTTAAAAATAGAATAATTCCTTGTTTAGATGTCAAGAATGGACGTGTAGTTAAAGGTATTAACTTTGTTGATTTAAAAGATGCAGGTGATCCTGTTGAACAAGCAAAAATTTATTCTGATGGTGGTGCAGATGAAATTTGTTTTTTAGATATTACTGCTTCAAACGAAAATAGAGATACAATTTATGATGTAGTTGAGAGAACATCAAAAAAATGTTTTGTACCTTTAACTGTTGGTGGAGGAGTAAGAAGTATAGATGATATCAATAAATTATTAAATTGTGGTGCAGATAAAGTATCTATTAATACTGCCGCTGTTGAAAATCCAAAAGTTGTTTTAGAAAGTTCAAAAAAGTTTGGTTCACAATGTATTGTTGTTGCAATTGATGCAAAGAAAAATGGAGACAAGTGGGAAATATTTACTCATGGAGGGAGAAACAATAGTGGTCTTGATGCTTTAGAGTATGCCAAAAAAATGGAAGATAATGGGGCAGGAGAATTATTAGTTACCTCTATGGATAGAGATGGAACACAAATAGGTTATGACGTCGATTTGATGAGCAAAATTGCATCAAAAGTAAATATACCTTTAATTGCATCAGGAGGCGTAGGGAACTTAGATCATTTGGTTGATGGAATTAAGTTAGGAAATGCAAGTGCAGTTTTAGCAGCTTCAATATTTCACTATGGAAAACATTCAGTGCAAGAGGCTAAGGAATATTTGGACTCAAAAGGAATTCCTGTTAGAATTTAGTATGTTAAGTACACTTGAAAATTTATTTAAGCTCGCGCGTGAAAGAAAAGAAAAGCCAGTTGATGGATCTTATACTAATAAATTATTATCAGATAAATCACTAAGCAAATCAAAAGTTCTAGAGGAAATAAATGAACTTATTGAGGCTGTAGATAAAGATACTAATAAAATACATGAAGCTGCTGATGTATTTTATCATTTGATAATTTATCTTGAGGCTCATAATATTAAAATTGAAGATATCGAGGAAGAGCTAGAAAAAAGAAAAAAGCCAAATGAGTAAAATAAAATATATCGTAATTTTAATTATTTGTTACGGGCTTTATAAGGGTTACGTTGCTTTTACAGAGTTTGAAATAGGTGTCTCTGATAGGGTCGCCAAATTGGAAGAGGCAGCTGATATTGAAAAACAAGGAGAAGTTATTGCATTAATGATGTATTTAGGTGATCCACCTGAGTTAAATGAACATTTATTGGTTAAAAATGAGTCTAAATGTTTAGATATGAAGCAAATAGCCGAAGAGACATCTTTTGCTTATTACGAATGTGCTGTTGTAGATGCTAATATTAGAGGTGGTAAAATAATTAGCATAAATGAGGAGTTAAAAGTTTTAGAATGACGTATGATGAAAACAATATTTTTGCAAAAATTTTAAGAGGTGAAATTCCTTGTAAAAAAATTTATGAAGATGAGTTTGTATTATCTTTTCACGATATAAATCCTCAAAAAAAAATTCACGCACTTGTAATTCCAAAAGGAAAATATATAGATTTAGATGATTTCAGTAATAAAGCTTCACCAGATGAGATGGTGGGATTGTTAAAAGGTATCAATATAGTAGCAAAGAAACTTGGTATTTCAGTCGATACGGGTAAAGGATATAGAGCTTTAGCAAATATAAATGAACATGGTGGTCAAGAAGTGCCCCATCTTCATTTCCATTTATTCGGTGGCGAACCAGTTGGTAAGATGGTGCAGTGAATAAGAAGGTTGAAAGAAATTATTTAGAAATATCTTATTTGGAAGATTTAAAAGACTCTTCAAATTTATCAGACCACTACTCAATAAATTTAGTCGATCCGGTTGATTTTCAGTTAAATAAATTTTTTTATAAAAATATTGGTAAAAGTCATCATTGGGTAGACCGATTAGTGTGGAGTGAAAAACAATGGCTGGACTATGTTTCTGACAAAAAAGTTAAGACATATATATTAAAAGAAGGGGATGAATTAGCAGGTTATTTTGAATTAATTTTACACACAGATAAAAATGAAGTTGAGATTGCTTATCTGGGTTTATTGGAAGAATATCAAAATAAAAAATTAGGTTCATATCTATTATCAGCAGCTATTAAAAATTCTTTTAAAGAAAAACCCAAAAGAGTTTGGGTCCATACGTGTTCATTAGATCATAAAAATGCATTAAATAATTATATTGCACGAGGTATGAAAGTTTTTAAAACTGAAACAGTCGTAATTTAAGCTAGTTTTGTTGTGGAAGTTTAAATATTTCCTTTTTTAATTTTTGATTTCTTTTAATGGAAGAAAGATAGGTAATACTTACATTTTGATAAATATCTACTGTTTGCCATCCAATTAAGTTATAAGTTTTCTTATCAAAAAATAGATTTATCTCATTTTCATTTTCTGTAAAATTAAAGTTTATAAAATCATCACTTACTTCCCTTTGATCTAAACTTTTTATTTTTTTTAATAAATATTCTTTATTGAGAATTGTATCCAGAGGAGTTTTTTCAAGTGGATAAAAGTAATAACTACTTAATGTTTTGATAACTAATGATTTTCCATTTGCAACCAAAACCTTCTGATTACTTAAATTATATTTACAATAAATTTTTTTTGGATACTCAATTATACAATTACCATTTTCAATCTTACCATTAATATTTTGTTCAAAATCAAATGATACATTTTTAATATCTGTAAATTTTTTAATTATATTTTCTTTTATCGATGCTGAGACATTGGAAATTATTGAAAAAAAAATTAGGATAATAAATAGTTTTTTCATTTAAGAACATCTCTTTTTCCAACATGATTTGCTTTACTTACTATTCCTTCAGCCTCCATCATATCAATTATTCTAGCAGCTCGATTATACCCAATTTGAAGTTTTCTTTGTAAAAATGAAGTTGAAGCTTTTCCTTCTGTTTTAATTATTTCAACAGCAGTTTGATATAGTTCATCTTTTTCACCTTGATTTTTTGATTCATTAAACTCTTTTTCATCAGCAAAATTTAGTATTTCATCTACATAATCTGGTTCTGCCTGCGATCTTAAGAAATTATTAATTTTTTCAATTTCAGTGTCCGAGACAAAAGGCGCATGAATTCTTACAATTTTATTTGCAGATGACATGTATAACATGTCTCCTTTTCCTAATAATTGCTCAGCCCCTTGCTCACCTAAAATTGTTCTACTATCTATTTTAGAGGTGACTTGAAAAGAAATTCTAGTTGGAAAATTTGCTTTAATTGTCCCCGTAATTACATCAACACTAGGTCTTTGAGTAGCCATTATAATATGGATACCAGCGGCTCTAGCCATTTGTGATAATTTTTGAATATAATTTTCAATTTCTTTTCCTGCTACCAACATTAAATCAGACATTTCATCAACTACTACTACTATGTAGGGCATTGGTAATTTATGTTTTGAATTGTAGCTATCAATATTTCTGACACCTTCTTTGGTCATCAGTCTATATCTGCTTTCCATTTCTTTAACCACCCAACCGAGAACTGATGCAGCTTTTTTGGCCTCTGTAATGACCGGGCAGAGTAAATGTGGAATACCTTCGTAAGTAGAAAGCTCTAACATTTTTGGATCAATTAAAATAAATTTACATCTTTCTGAAGAATGTTTGTAAAGAAGAGATAAGATAATCGTATTGACACAAACTGATTTTCCAGATCCAGTAGTACCAGCAATAAGTAAATGAGGCATAGCTGATAAGTCACCAATTATTGGAGTGCCAGAAATATTTTTTCCTAAAGCAATCGGTAATTTGCTTTCTTTCTTTTTAAAGTTAGAATTATTTAAAATTTCACTTAGATAAACATTTTCTCTATCTGTGTTTGGAAGCTCTATGCCTATAGTATTACTTCCAGGTATAGTAGCTATACGTGCTGACTCTGAGCTTGTATTTCTTGCAATGTCATCAGATAGATTGATTATTTTAGAAACTTTGATACCTGCAGCGGGTTCAAATTCATTTAAAGTAACTACTGGGCCATGACTAGCTTTTTTAATCTTTCCATTAACACCAAAATCTAAAAGGATTTTTTCTAAAAATTCTGGATTATTACTCTCATTTTTATTTATGCTTTCCCTTTCTTTTTTTGTTGGTGTTTTTAATAGATCGATTGATGGAAGAGAAAATTTGGTTTTTAAAGACCTATTATTTTCAGCTTTAATAAACGGTAAATCTTCTTGTAAAATATCTTTTATTTCATCTTGAGGAATAAATTCGTCTATAAGTTCATCTTTGCTTGTATAGTTTTTAGAACTTTTTCTAAATATAAAATCTGATATTTTTTTAATACTTAAAATAAAATTTTTTAAATTAAAATTTATACTTAAAATGAAAAAGAGAAGAGTGAATAGGAGAAGTAAATAGTATGAAAAATCTCCATATTGATTTAATAAATTGACGAGAAAGTTTTCTGATAAATAATTACCAACAAACCCACCACTACCATTAATATAAAGTGAAAAATTTTCTGAGTAAAATTTTGAGAAAAACAAAGATCCAAATAATACATAAATTGTTATAAAAAAAGTATTTTCTATAACTACTAAAATTTCTTTTTTTCTAAAAATATTTAAGCCTGTGATTATATAAGTTATAGGCAATAAGTAACCTATTAAGCCTACAGATTGGAAAATAAAGTCTGAAGTAACACTACCTCGATAGCCTAAAACATTTTTAATAATAGTATTTTCTGGGAAAATGAAATTCGGGTCCTCTGGAGAATACGATGCTAAGGCAATAAAAATTAAAACTCCCATTATAAGAACAGAAATACCAAAAATTTCTATTAATCTATTGGTTATGAATGTTAGTGCTGTATTTGAAAGTTTTTTTATATCCATATCAGATGAATCAAATTTACCACTTTGTATCATCTAATTTTTATTGTTAAAATTAAAAATTAATATGAAACTTTGTATTCTAGGTGGTGGATTAACTGGATTAAGTTTAGCAAAATCTTTAGTTAAAAAAGGATTATCTATTGATATTTTTTTAAATAAAAAAAAATCAGATTTTAATAGGAGTCGAACGATTGGTATATCTAATGATAATCTGATGTATTTTAATAAAGAAATATTAGATATTAAAAAATTATTTTGGGATATAAAAAAAATTGAAATTTATTCAGACAATCTAAGAAATGAAAAAATTTTAAATTTTGAAAATAATAATAAAACTGTTTTTGCAATAATTAGAAATTATCAATTACAAAGTAAATTACTCAAAAGTTTAAAAAAAGATAAGTTATGTAAATTTAAACAAAATTTTGATTACAATCTTTCAAATTTGAAAAAATATAAGTTAATAATCAATTGTGAAAATGATAACTATTTTACAAAGAAGTTTTTTGCAAGAAGTTTGAAAAAAAAATATGATAGTCTTGCGTATACTACAATTTTAAAACACGAAAAAATTCAGAATAATACAGCATCTCAAATATTTACGAAAAATGGACCATTGGCATTTTTACCATTATCAGAAATAGAAACTTCTATTGTTTATTCAATTAAAGGTAAAAAAAATATTAATCTCAAAGAATTAATTAAAAAATATAATACCAAATATTCAATTACAAATTTTGGTATTTGCAACTTTTTTGAGTTGAAAGCTTCGAATTTGAGAACTTATTATCATAAAAATATTCTGGCTTTTGGTGATGTATTACATCGCCTTCATCCTTTGGCTGGCCAGGGTTTCAATATGACTTTAAGAGATATTCGAGATTTGGGTAATTTAATTGAACTTAAGTTAAAGAATGGATTAGAGATAGATAATTCAATTTGTGAAGAATTTCAAAATATGACTAAACATAAAAACTATCTTTTCTCTAGTGGAATTGATTTTGTATACGAATTTTTTAATTTTGAAAGCAAGATGAATAATAATATCCTTAGCAAATCAGTGAGATTTATAGGAAGAAATAAATTCCTAAATAGATCTTTTAAAAATATAGCTAATAGAGGTTTTGAAATTTAGTTTTATTGAACAGTTGTATTATTATAATTGTCAAAAGAATATGTAGTTAAAATTTCTGAAATTTTAGTTTTTCTAAGCTCTAAATTTTTGGCCTCTAATAAGATTTGTTTTTCTTCTAGCGTAAAAGGAGATGCCATCGCTAGAGCGTTTATTGTTTCATCTAAACTTTGTTTTTCTAATCCTTTCCAATTAATAATAAATCCTCTTTTTTCAAAAAGATTTTTTAAATCTTTAAATATCAGTTTTAAATCAGAAAATTGTAGATTTTCGCTTTGATAACTTAGATCGTCATAAAAATTATTAAAATCTACTCTGTATTCTCTGTATTTTTTATTTGATTTTATTTCATCTATTTTTTGAAATCTGATTACACCTTTAAGTTCTATCAAAAATTGACCATTATCATTTTCTCTAAAGCTAGTAATTTTGCCCATACAACCAATGTCATATAATTCAGGGACTATCTCACTTTCTTTTGAATTTTTAGGTTGTATCATTCCAATAAACTTGTTTGATTTCATGCTATCATTAATCATATCAATATATCTGGGTTCAAATATATTTAGTGGAACAGTTGTTCTTGGAAAAATTATAAAATTACTTAATGGAAAAACTGGCAAAATTTTTGGTAGATCTTCTTTTTTCATAAAAAAAATATATCATAATTAAAATCACTTGAATTAATAAAAACGACACACTGTGTTAATTTTTCTATAATTTCTTTTTAAAATTATACCATGCTGTTTGATAATTTGAAAAATACAAGGTAGCATTGTTTGCATAAGCAAATTCATTAACTAAATAACCTTTACCTCCAATAAATGGTTTTGGCGCAGGATGTTCAGTAATTAAAGAGAGTTTTTTATCATCAATTTTCATTGGAGCAAGTATAGGCGCATCATCAATTACAATTAATGTCTCTTCTGATATATGATTAATTATTGCTGTTATTTCTTTTAGATGATGAGCTGCTGATCTATCGGAGGACTGCCAGTCAACATCAAATGAATCTAGATAAAATAAAGAAATTTTCTCATTTTGCTTTTTTAATTTTGGCATAAGTTCCGTTAAATATTTAACACTATCTCCAGTGTGTATTTCAACATTATCACTTACCACTGACTTACAAACTTCCGTAGCTTTCGGATTGATATCAACAGTATAGACTTTTGATTTCCCCCCTCTATATTGGGTATATTTATCAAAAAGTAAAGTGCTTTGACCATCACCCTTAAAATTATCTTTAATTCTTAAACATCCTGTTTCAACAATATTAATTGGTCCCTCGATATTATCAAGATATTGAAAAATTTTGGTAAAAGAAGTTTTCCTTATTCCCAATTTATCTTTAATACTCTCAAAAAATTCATAAAATTTTTTATTAATCATATAAGTCGAAATATATATTATAAAAAAAATCTGCTGATTTGTAGCTATTAATAGCAAAGATATTAATTTAAATAAAAATGTTACTTTACTTGTTAAACAGGATAAGGATTTTCAAAATATTTAGGACAAAAAGCAATATATTTTTTATTTAAAATATAAACTTCTCAGAAATAATGAATGCCACATAAAATAGTACACAAAAAGTAATTCTTGTAATTCTGATAATCTAAAAAAATTAAATGAAAAAATCACACTCAACATAGTACCTAGATTAAACCCTTTAAAAATTTCATTTTCAACTACATGTAATTTTGAAAAATCAATAATCCCTAACTTTGTAAATATTAAATCTGGTATTATAAATATTAGTAATAAGAAGCTTATAAAAATAAGTTTTATATTTGGTGCTATTATTATTGAAAATTTTTTTGAATTTTTTAATTTTGTGTATTTAAAAATAATTATAGATAAAGAACACCATAACATTACAAAAATTCTTGGAAATTCATTAAAAATTCTGGATGTATTATGAAGGTTTATTTCTCCCTGATGATTATAAAAAAAATTATCCTTGTCTAA
>ENA-OSEY01002651-OSEY01002651.1-marine-metagenome-genome-assembly--contig:-NODE-2651-length-11426-cov-3.098158_pt1 | contig 11426 bp, 7 predicted proteins | sample MGYA00248465_ERZ534230 | MGnify/ENA primary metagenome ERZ534230 (study PRJEB26409, sample SAMN06344110) | marine metagenome | isolation source: Sea water from surface | place: Atlantic Ocean:Southern... | reverse complement strand
TACAGGCTGGAAATTCCACATTTAACTCTTCGAATATCCATAGCAGTTTTTTAACAACAAATTTTATGGAAAGTTCTAACGAACAACTTTTAAGTGATTATTTTTTAGAAAAAGCAAATTTCTTGAGAATGGATTATTTCACACTTGGATATAATTTTGGCAATTCACTTTCTGATAAGTTTAGATTAAATGCTGCGCTTACTGTAAACAACGTATTTGTTTTCACGCAGTACTCTGGAATGGACCCTGAAGTAGTTGGTGGGATTGATAACAACATGTACCCTAGACCACGAATTTATTCACTTAACTTAACATTTGACTTTTAAAAACAAACACTATGAAAAAGATTAAAATAGGTTTTCTGTCATTAATAACTACTGGATTTTTATTTTTAGATTCATGTTCTAAGAGATTAGATTTAGCTCCTCCAATTGGCTTATCTTCAGTTGAGGTGTATGCTGATGCGGATAATTATGAAAAAGTGCTTGCCAAAATTTATGCAGGTATGTCTCTTTCAGGCCTACACGGTCCATCCGGAAATCCAGACATAGCCGGAATTGATGAAGGATTTTCACAGTATATCAGAGTCTTGTGGAACTTGCAAGAATTACCTACAGATCATGCTATTTGCAGATGGAACGATGTTGGAATTCCTGAAATGTGTAAAATGGAGTGGAGTGCAGAAAACTCTTTTGTAAAAGCTATGTATTCAAGGATATATTTTCAAATCCCTATTGCGAATGTTTTTATAAAAGAATCTTCTGACGAAAGCATGAATGAGAAAGGCTTTACAGATGAACAACAAAATGAAATTAGAACATATCGTGCAGAGGCTCGATTCATGAGGGCTTTAAGTTATTATCATGCTATGGATTTATTTGGTAATGTTCCTTTTGTGGATGAAACAGATCCAATAGGTGTATTTACGCCCGATCAAATTACAAGATCTGATCTATTTGATTGGATTGAAGCAGAATTACTATCCATTGAAGATAATCTGCTAGAACCAGCATCGGTTCCATATGGAAGAGCAAGTAAGGCAGCGGCACAAACCTTACTAGCTAAAATGTATTTAAATGCAGAGGTATATACCAGTAATCCAAGATGGGATGATTGTATTGTATATTGTAATAAAGTGATTGATAATGGAGGATTCAGTTTGAGTACAAGTTATTCGGAATTATTTATGGCAGATAACCACACATCTTCTGAAATCATTTTCCCAGTTTGCTTCGATGGACAATACACTCAAACATGGGGTGGAACTACGTTTTTAATATGCGCAGCAATTGGATCTACTATGGATGCAAGTGATTATGGTATGAATAACGGATGGAATGGATTAAGAGCTACTCCTACATTTGTAAATATTTTTACAGATTCTACATTAGACTCAAGATGGATGTTTCACACTTCTGGAGAAAAAGTAATTGCTGGAGATACGGTTATGGTTATTCAAGATGTAAATATTGGAGATGTTTTAACAAATTGTCCTGATACAAGCGGGTATCTGGTTGGTAAGTTCAGTAATTTGGATCAAATGGGAAATCCAGGTTCACATGTAGCTCTTTCTCATTCAGATACAGATTTTCCTTTATTTAGATTAGCTGATGTTAAATTAATGTTAGCTGAAGCTTCCTTAAAAGTGGGAGATCAGGCAACAGCCTTAGACAATATTAATGAGATCAGAGCACGTGCATATGGAAATTCCAATCATAATTTTTCAACCGTAACATTGGATGATGTTCTAAATGAAAGAAGCAAGGAGCTTTACTGGGAATGTACAAGAAGAACTGATCTGATCAGATTTAATAAGTTTACTGGGTCAGATTTAGTTTGGTCTTTTAAAGGTGGTACTACAGATGGAACAGCTGTTGATGAATTTAGATCACTTTATCCTCTACCTACATACGATATAGTAAATAATCCAAATCTTTCCCAAAACAATGGCTATTAAGCGTTTTGTATGTTTAGTTTGTCATTTTTGTTTTTTAATATGTGTTAGTGGGCAGTCTTTGTCTACTTCAAAACAAGTTGTTCTCCAGGGATATTGGTGGGATTATTTTAATGCTAATTATTCATATAAGTACGCTGATTATTTATCTGCTTTAGCACCTAGGCTTAGAAGTATTGGTATTGATGCTGTTTGGATTCCTCCTACGGTTAAAAACTCGCAAATTACTTACATGGGATATTCTCCATTTGACCATTATGATTTAGGGGACAAGTACCAAAAAGGATTTCTTAAAACTAAAATGGGAGATAAGGATCAATTATTGAGAATGGTGGCTGTTCTTAAGGCTAATGGTATTGACGTTATTCAGGATATTGTTTTAAATCATGTAGACGGAGCAGGTAGTCAAAATGGTGCTGGCGGAAGAGATCCAGCGGCAATTGATGATGGGTCAACTAATAAATTCAAAAACTTTAGATACGTTTCTTATGCAACACCAGCTAGTGCTGAGTCAGCTTCTAATTATTTAGCTCGTTCTGGAAGATTTTCAAAAAATTGGCCAAATTTTTACCCAAATAACAGTTATATATGTTGTTCAAATGAAATGAATACGCCCTATTGGGGTCCTGATATTTCTTATGAATCAAATTCATTTGGGTTGAGTTCAAATGCAACATATAATCCCAATCAATCTACTGATTACATGAGAACCAATACAAGAAACTGGTTAATGTGGTATAAAAAGCAAATGGGATGGGAAGGAGTTAGAATAGATGCTATTAAACATTTTCCTACCTACATAGTAGAAGATTTTTTATGGAACATTCAACACGGAAACGGTTGGGCAAACGGAACTGATGATATGTTTGCTGTAGGAGAATGGGTTGGTGGGGCTTCTGCTCTAGATCAATGGTGTAATGATGTTCAAAATAGAGCAGGAACTTTTGATTTTTCCCTTAGAAATGCGCTTACTGGCATTATTCAGGGTAATGGAAGTTTTGACTTAGGAACAGTGCCAAATTACCAACAGTCAAATAGACAACGTACAGTACCTTTTGTAAATAATCATGATACGTTCAGACCTATTCTAGATAACAATGGAAATTACAATGGTTGGAATTTTGGAAGTCAACTGGGCCCACAAATTGAACCAAATGATCCTAGACTGAGTGTGGTTTATGCTATTGCTTTTGCAGTAGATGGTGCTCCTATGGTCTATTTTGAGGACTTATTTGATATTGGATATAATGGGAACAGATACAACCATGATCCAACTGATTCTACAGAATTACCCATGAGATCAGATATTGTTAATATCATTTGGTGTCATCAAAACCTTGATTTTAAGAGTGGTTCTTATTTAGTCAGGTGGCAAGAAAATAGTGCATTAGTTATTGAAAGAGATGCTAAGGCAATTATTGCAGTTAACGATAATTGGAATAGTTGGAAAAATATAACTGGAATTCAAAGTAATTTTTCTGATGGAACCGTATTAAAAGATTACAGTGGTGCAAATACACAAACCATTACTGTTTATGGAGGAGGGAAAATTGATATTTCTATACCGCCATGTGATGGCTCGGCAAACTTAGGTAGAAGAGGATATTGCATTTGGGCACCTGATGGTATACAAACAAATTATGTGAATCCCTCTGAAAGTATAACCCAAGAATGGGAAATGGCAAACGATTTAGGGGATAGTCATCCTTTATCTTTACAACAAGGTGGTATGCTACCTGTTAATAGCCAAGAATGTAGAGTGGTAGGTAAAGTTTATGCTAAGGAATACTCAACCATTTCTGTAGAACTATATCCGTTATTTTCTAATTTATCCATTGATCTTTTGCTTGTAGATAGCAATTGTACCGTAATAGATTCTATTTCTGGTGTTGGAAATTTGATACATGATTTTGATGTTTCAAGTGAATCTTGGTATACTATAAAAATAAGAAATACGACCGCAAATCAAAGTGGTCAGAAATGTTGGGTAAAAGTAAATTATGAGGCTCCATCACATCCTTTTCTTGATGCAATTAAAAATAAATGCTCTTGTATTCCTCCTCCAAGTGTGGGTTTATATGAAATTATTGACAAGTTAAATATATATCCAAATCCTACAACTGGGATAATTAATTTATCCTTCGTAAAAGATTATTCTTTGTCCAAATTTGAGGTAGTGGATCTCTCAGGAAAAGTTGTTTTATTTGGAAAGGTTAATAATAAATTAGAATTGGATGTATCCCACCTTACTAAAGGGATATATTACCTCAAAATAGGTAGAACAATGTCAAAATTCATCAAAATGTAATGTGGGTTACTTTGTGAGCTAATACGTCATACCATTTATCCTTATGTGAAAAGGTTATCTTTTCTTCACTTAGATTAAAAACAGTGAAATGGTTGTGATTGATTTCAATTTGAAATAAATTATTATTGACTACTAAGTTAAACTTTAGCTCTTTCCATTCATTTGGCAATTTTGGATTGATATAAAGTTGTTGTTTTTTAATACGAATACCTGCGAACCCTTCAATTACAGATAGCCAAGTGCCTGCCATACTTGTAATGTGTAATCCTTCATTAGCTTCTTGATTATAATCATCTAAATCAAGTCTAGACGTTCTTAAGTATAGTTCATACGCTTTATCCATTTTATTGAGCTTTGCTGCTAGAATAGCGTGAATACAGGAGGACAATGAAGACTCGTGTACGGTTTTAGGTTCATAAAATTCAAAGTTATCTCTCATCTCATCTTCTGAGAAATGATCTTCAAAAAAATAAATGCCTTGTAGTACATCTGCTTGTTTAATAAAAATGGACCTTAATATTCTATCCCATGACCAATTTTGATTTATGGGTCTATCCTCTTTTTTTAAATCATTTACAGTCAATTGCTCTTTGTCTAAAAATCCATCTTGTTGCAGAAAAATAGAGTTATTATCCATTTTTGGGAGATAGGTATTCTGAATGATTTTTGTCCAATTATCTATTTCTTTTGGATTTATTAAGTTAAGATTAAGTTCTTTAAGACAGTCCAATGTGTAAGATAAGCACCATCTAGCAATATAATTGGTATACCAATTATTATTGACGTTGTTTTCATATTCATTTGGACCTGTAACTCCTAACATCACATAAGCCTCTTTATCTTCTGACCAATTAAATCGTTGTGACCAAAATTTAGCAATTCCTATAAGTACATAAATACCATAGTCTTTGACGTATTCGTAATCTCCAGTGTGTTCTACGTAGTTATAAATAGCAAAGGCTATTGCTCCATTTCGATGTATTTCTTCGAAGGTAATTTCCCACTCATTATGACACTCTTCTCCATTCATAGTCACCATAGGGTATAGGGCTGCACCGTCATCAAACCCTAACTTTTTGGCATTTTCTATCGCTTTATCCAACTGATTATAACGATACATTAAGAGCTGTTTAGCCACATTTGAATGAGCAGTTTTTAAATAAAAAGGTAAGCAATATGCTTCTGTATCCCAATAGGTTGCGCCCCCATATTTTTCACCAGTAAATCCTTTTGGGCCTATGTTCAATTTTTCATTTTTGCCCGTATAAGTTTGATAAAGTTGAAAAATATTAAATCTTATTCCCTGTTGTGCTTCCTTATCACCAACTATTTTGATGTCTGATTTTTTCCAAATTTCATCCCAAACATTAATATGCCTGCTCAATAATTCATGAAATCCAGTGGCTTTAGCGTTTTTGGCTATATCAATAGATTCTTTAATAACATTTGTATCTGTGTCATTAAGATTGGTTGAAATACCTACATATTTAGTGATGGTGTATGTTTGTTGTTCTTTGATTTCAATTTGAAATTCATTCGAAATGAAAAAATCTTTTTCTCGAGTCTTAGGCTCAATTTCCAACTCTTTTTCATCACATTCAACTTTACATTCCATAGCGGTTGATTGATGAAATAATGTCTTTTTCGTGGAGGTACTAACATATCCTTTAAAGTTTTCACATGATGAATTCACATGATTCCAAAATAGCTCATCGTAATTGGAATCACTATTGTAAACCTTACCATTTAAATATATTTCTGCAATCAGTTTGCCGCTAAAATTTAATGGTTTTATACTAACTCTTACTATCCCCAATTTGGTATTCTCCATGGAGCAAAAACGGGTAAATTCTATCCACACTTGTTGTTTGTTATTCAACTCTAACGTCACATTTCTAGTTAATATCCCCTTTTTCATATCAAGGGTTTTATGAAATGAAATCACTTTTTGCTGGTGGATATCAATCTCTTCATTGTTAATTTTCAGATTAATCCCAATCCAATTACATGAATTTAAAACTTTTGCAAAATATGCTGGATAGCCGTTTTTCCACCAGCCTACTTTGGTTTTGTCAGGATAGTAAATGCCTCCTAAGTAATTACCTTGCAGGGTAGGGCCAGAATAGTGTTCTTCAAAATTGGCTCTCTGACCAAATGAACCATTGCCAATACTAAAAATACTTTCAGCTTGAAGTTGTTTAGACGGTTCATATTGATTTTGAACAATCTTCCATTCATCGATTTCAAATAGATTCTTCATAAGAACTTAAATCAAATTCACCCATATTATTTATAAAATAATCACAGCTATCTTTTATTTTTAAATTTCCCACACCAATAACGTGAAATCCTCCTTTTTTAGCAGCAATAACTCCACTTTCTGCATCTTCAAACACCAAACATTCACTTCTAGGTAAACCTAAGCCTGAAGATGCGTTTATGAAAACCTCAGGATCGGGTTTAGGTTTTTTAACCATATTACCATCAATGACGCATGTAAAGAAATGATCAATTTTAGTCTTTTTTAAAATGAAATGTGCATTTCTGCTAGAAGATCCTACTGCAAGAAGGTGGTTTTTTTCATGTTTTTCTTTAATGAATTTTAACACTCCAGGTAATAGGTTGGTCTGATTGATTTTTTCGATGGACTTCAGGTAAATCTTATTTTTATAATCCAAGATTGTTTTAAATTTAAGATGTGATATAGATCTTTCTCCAAGATTTAGTAAAGCTGACAAGGAGTCAGCTCTACTTAGACCTTTAAGTTTTTCGTTTTCTTTCTCGGTGAACGGAATTTTGAGTTCATCGGCTATTAATTTCCATGCCACATAATGATTGGTTTCTGTAGAAACAAGTACACCATCCAAATCAAAAATGAGCCCCTTAATCATTTGCGTATGAAATTACACTTTTGTCGGTTATCAAATTATTGGACAGTCCCGCTACAATTAAGCAAATACCAGCTAAAGTCATGGCGTTGATAGAATCATCACCTAATAAATTAGATAAAAAATTTGCTCCTCCCAAAGCGGCTATAATTTGAGGAAATACAATAAACATGTTGAAGAGTCCCATGTAAAGTCCCATTTTGTTTTCATCTATTGAGCTGGATAACATTGCGTATGGCATTGAAAGAATGCTGCCCCAAGAAATTCCTATTAACATAAAGGATAAAATAAGCCAATTGGGGTTGTCGATAAATCTCATGATTATAAAACCGGATCCTCCTAATAACAGTGATATCATATGAGTCATTTTTCGATTAATACGTCTTTTGGAAGTATACAACGTTAGTAGTAGAGCAAAAGCCATAGAAGATAATCCATATGTCCCCATGTAAGAACCCACTAAATCTGCCGCATCTTGATATTTTTTATTGTCTAGTTCAAATTGGTAAGCTTCCTCCTCAATTTGCATATTGTATTGGTCCATGATTGGAGAGGGTGCCTTAAAAACGTGTTCGGTAAGTGCAGGAGTAGCTAAACTCCACATCACAAAAAAAGCAAACCAGCTAAAAAATTGAATTATCCCCAGTTTTTTCATGGTGGAGGGCATTTCTAATATACTTGTGAATATGTCTTTTACAAATGAATTTTGATTGTTTTCAAGTTTCGACTCATCGGGCGGATATTCAGATGTAGTAAAAATAGTATATAGTATGCTAGATATAAATACAAAGGCTCCAATTGCAAAAGCTATTTTAACAGATGGTGGAACGACACCAGGTCCAGCTTCATTAGATACACCAAGTTTAGTAACAGCCCATGGAAGATTACTTGCAATCCAAGTGCCAATACCAATGATAAGTGTTTGTACAACAAATCCGTAAGAACGTTGTTCATCATTTAGTTTATCGGCAACTAGTGCCCTAAAAGGTTCCATACTGATGTTTATAGAAGCATCTAAAACCCATAAGAAACCTGCAGCTACCCATAAGTATGGAGAATAAGGGACAAAAAATAAAGCCAATGAGCTTAAAATAGCTCCAATTAAAAAATAGGGTCTTCTTCTACCTAACTTAGGATGCCAAGTTCGATCACTTAAATAACCAATTATAGGCTGGACGAGTAATCCTGTTAAAGGAGCTGCAATCCAAAGCATAGGAATGGCTTCTTTTTCGGCACCTAAGGTTTGAAAAATTCTGGACATAAATCCACCCTGAAGGGCAAAGCCAAATTGGATTCCTAAGAATCCAAAGCTCATATTCCAAATTTGCCAAAAAGATAATTTTGGTTTTTGATTCATTAGACCTAATCTATGTAAATTTTACCATTGTTTGCAGGGATATTTATGGTTTTTGGAATAATTTTTCCTTCCATGTAGTCCATACTATACCCACCTATGCCTAATTCTTTATAGTTTTCAATAACTAAACTATCCTTATTAAAATTAAGTAGTACGGTAACTTGATCATTTTCATTTTTTCTTCTAAACGCAAAGAGGTTCTCAAACTTGGAATCAATTTTTTCAAAAACAGTATTGGTGTCGCCATTCCACATAGCTGAATTTTCTATTCTCAATTTATATAACTTGGAAAAGTAATCTTGATGGGAATATTCTCCCCACTCAATCGTATCTTTCTCAAAAAATCTTAATCTTTTGTTGAGTCCACTTTCTTGGCCATTATAAATTAATGGCATTCCAGGCATGGTAAATGCTAAAAGGGTTTGTACATGAAAAGATGCTCCATATCTTTCATAAGCAGTGCCGTTCCAAGAGTTTTCATCATGATTGGTGGTGAAATACATTCTTATATCATTGCTGTTATAAATACTATCTTCTACCATTAATAATGAATCTAAAGAGCTAAGGGTTTGATTTCCTTTTGCTATTTCATTTGTAACATGCATGTAACTCCAATTGTATGTCATGTCAAATCCAGCATCATGTAGGTTTTTCCCTTCCGCTTCAGCCAACATGAATACATCCTTTGATTGTTTTAGTGTATCAATGGCACTTTTCCAATAGTCGTCTGGCACCCATGAAGCTACATCGCATCTATATCCGTCAATATCAAATTCATTAACCCAGTATAGTAAAGCGTCTGTCATGGCGTTTCTTAATTCATTATTTTCATAATTTAAGTCAGCTACATCCCACCAATCTGTTCCCAAAGGCGGCTGCAGATTGTTATTAGAATCTAGCGTATACCAATCTTTGTGATCTGTTGACCACGCATTGTCAAATGAAGTATGATTAGCTACCCAATCAATGATAATCTTCATATCTAATTCGTGAATGCTATCAACAAGTACTTTAAAATCTTCTTTATTTCCGAATTCTGGATTTATTTCTTTATAATCCTTTACGGAATAATAGCTTCCTAAACTTCCTTTTCTATTTAATTCTCCAATAGGGTGAATTGGCATTAACCATATAATTTTAACCCCCATCGATTTTAACCTACCCAAATGGGGCAGGATAGAGTTAAAATCTCCTTTTTCTGAAAATTGCCTCACATTAAGTTCGTATATAGTAGCATTGTTTTTCCAATGAGATGGTTCATTTATTTTCACTTCATTGTTAGTATTAGTACAACTAAAAAGCGCACCAATAGTCACGATTAATATCCATTTTTTCATGATTGAATTTTGTTAAAAGTATAAACTTTTTAAACTAAACGTCATTATGACGTTATTATTTTTGTATTTTTTACGTCAATTAACTAAGTGTAATTTAAACAATAACCATATATTTGTATATATAGATACGTAAAAAGTGTAATGGAGTCATTGAAAGCTGCAACTTGTTTGAAATTATTGAAAACGAGCAGGGATGTTGCAAAATTTCAAAAAAATGAATTGGAACGAATTTAAATTTGAGTCATCATTAGAGAATAGTCTATTGAAAACAATAGAGCATCATTTGCAGATTTCAATTAAATCGCAAGGTTTTGCAAAATTATTACTTTCCGGTGGATCATTTCCAATGAAATTATATAGGAAATTTAAATTTTTTTTAATTGATTGGAATAAAGTTGAGATAGGACTTGTTGATGAAAGGTGGGTTGATAACGAAAGTAAGTATAGTAATTACAACATCATAAATTCTGCACTTGGTGAAGAGATTGTGAATAAAAGCTCATTCACACCAATGGTGTATAACTTAGAATCCGAGCATGAAAATTTAATTTTGTGTCGAGAAAGGAATAACGGTTTTCTGGGTGAAAAAACTATTGTATTACTAGGAATGGGAACGGATGGTCACACTGCATCTTTATTTCCGAATACACATTCAACGGAATTAGCTCTTTCAGCTGTAGAACCGGATATCTTAACAAATCAAGCACCTACTAATCCACTCAATAGAATTACACATAATTTAAAATCACTATTGAATACAAAAAAATTACTCTTATATGTGAAAGGAGATAAGAAAAAAGAAGTAATTGATAGTGCTAAAGAAAAATTACTTCCAATTAGTTATTGTATTAATTCTCAATCAGCAGAATTAGAAATTTTTTGGTCGCCATAATGAACATATATTCACAAAATATAAATAAAGGAATTCAAGTAGAAATTAACTCATTTGGAGCAACGTTATTACATGTAAAATTATCCAGTAAATGATATAATGAATTAAATTACCAAGATCACCTTGCATTGGAAAATGTAATTAGTGTGAGAGGACTTTTGGTAATTGAAAATAAAAGATAAAGTTATGATTTTAATCGCTGAAAGTGGTTCTACAAAAACAGATTGGGTTTTAATTGATGAGTCCAATGAAAAACAATATTTTAAAACCATAGGGTTCAATCCTTTTTTTCATTCTACAGATTTAATTGTTTCAACTGTACAAAAAAACAAGGAATTAATAGCCTATAGTGACCAAATTTCAAAAGTGTTTTTCTATGGAGCTGGTTGCTCAAGCAGTGATATGAATCAAATTGTTTTGAAGGCAATGAACCGTTTATTTCCTAATGCAGATTCAAATGTAGATCATGACCTATTAGCATGTGCATTAGCCACATATGAAGACGAACCATCAATTTCATGTATTTTAGGAACTGGGTCTAATTCATGCTTTTTCGATGGAGAAAATGTAAGGGAAGAGGTGCCAGCAATTGCATATGTATTGGGTGATGAAGGCTCAGGAGCTTATTATGGTAAAAAATTATTAAGAGATTACCTATATAATAAACTTCCAACAGATATAAAGTATGGA
>ENA-OSEY01002650-OSEY01002650.1-marine-metagenome-genome-assembly--contig:-NODE-2650-length-11426-cov-10.275531_pt1 | contig 11426 bp, 11 predicted proteins | sample MGYA00248465_ERZ534230 | MGnify/ENA primary metagenome ERZ534230 (study PRJEB26409, sample SAMN06344110) | marine metagenome | isolation source: Sea water from surface | place: Atlantic Ocean:Southern... | reverse complement strand
ACTACTCCGTCATTTATAACGTAAAGAGAATCTCCAGAATCATTTTGTTTAATAATGTAATCGTCTTTTTCAAAATGGAGTCTTTCAGCATTTTCAGCAATTTCATCTAAATCTTCAGAATTTAAAGACATAAAAATAGGAATTTTTTGGAGTAGGACCCTATTTTTAACTGACTCATTATAAGGATTAAATTCACTAACCTGCCTTTTTTCAAAATCCTCTCGATTTCTGTGTGTATCAAGAGCATGTAGCCCTGTATCTTCTTCAAGTTTCCCATAAAGTTTTCCAGCAGACATTTGAACGCCTGCATGTCTTAAAGTTTTATGTATTTCCATCATCACACTATCTTGCATCGAATTTTTTAAAATTCTTTTTGTGCAATCAAAAGCAACAACAAATTCTAATCCAAATTCATTAGCACCTATAAAACGAACCCACTGTAAATTTAATTGCTCTCTACCATCAACTGGCTTAGCTTTTTTAAGAGCATTATAGAGTAACTTAGAGATATTTTCTGGGTCATGAGATGGATGAAAATATAATTTATTAAAAATATGAAATCCTTCACTCATTTTTTCTTTATCTTGTTTGCTCCAATTAGTTAAAATTGAATCTGCAACAATTTCATTTGGAATGATTACTTCAGTATTTTGAAATGTTCTTATCCTTGTACTTCTCCAGGTAATATTTTCTACATAACCTGTTTTATCATCAACAGTAATCCAGTCATTTATTGCAAATGGTCTTTCAATATTTACAAAAATTCCTTTAATTAAATCTGATAAGCTTGATTGTAAAGAAAGTGCAATAGCAGCAAAAACTATACCACCTGCAGCAAGAATACTTGTAAGTTCTAAATTAAAAACAAAGGATAAAACTAAAAATGCAGGTATCGCAAATAATAAAAACTGAAAAAGAAATGTTATTATCTCAGGTATTGTTGTTCCTGATTTATCATTTAGTGATAATACTTCGTATTTATAAAACATCATTATGAATATTGATGGAATAAAATATAAAGTTATCAGTAAGATTTTATCTGTAAGGCTACTTACTGTTTCATTAATTAAAAAAAATTCCTTTTGAATAACTATATCATAGGAAAAATTTACCATTAGATATGATAAAATAGGAAGTATAATGATAGTAAATAGTACTCGTGTAAATTTCTTTAATTTGTTTAGCTGTATTACAGAACCAATAATGAATACAGAAATGAGTATATATAAAGAATTTAAAGTAACTGCATTATTATAAAATAATAGAATAGATAAAATACATAATAAGCTTATTAAAATTATACTAATCTTAGATAGTAGGTAAAAAATGTTAATTTTCATTTTGTAATTTTTGCTATAAAGAATTTATATAAAAATGAATTCATTTTCAAAGTATTTATTCGAACACTTGCATTTTGGTCTTGAAGAGAAGGATTTTACTCTTATTGAAAAAATTATATTCTTTCTCATTATATTGAACTGTGTTTTTGTTGTTATTGAGTCAGAAAAATTGATTTATGAGCAATATAATCAGCTCTTTGACTCAGCAAAACTTTTTTTTGGTATAGTATTTTTAATTGAGTATATTTGTAGATTAATTGCCGTAGATCAAATTGATAAATTTAAAGGATTTAAAGGCAAGATAAAGTATATTTTTACAGTACCTGCTTTAATTGATGCAATTGCACTTATTCCATTATTTTTAATTGGTATCAATGAAGGTTTCTTAGTACGATTGTTAAGAGCTATAAGAATATTTAGCATTCTTCGTTTTGGGCGCTTTAGTGAGTCAGTAGATTTTATACTTCATGCAATATATGATAGACGTCATGAATTAATATTCTCACTGCTGCTTACTTTAAGTTTAATGTTATTGTCTGCAACTTTACTTTATGTTGTAGAAGGGGATTTACAACCTGAAGCTTTTGGATCCATTCCAAGAGCTTTATGGGTTAGTTCTGCTGCTTTATTGTCCACTGGTTATGGTGATTATACTCCTATTACATTTTTAGGAAGATTTGCTGCAGTATGTACTGCATTATTTGGAATAGGGGCGGTTGCTTTACCAGCAGGTATATTGGCTAGTGCTTTTACGGAGAGAAAAAGAAAATAGGATTAAGCAGTTTTTTCTACAATTTTTATATTAGGAAACATTTTATTAGAAAATTCTAAAAGATTAGTATGTTTTGTATCTTCAGGTCTAAAATGCATATTATGTATTGTTTTTTCCCAATTTGTTTCTTTAAAATCATTTTCATATTTTTTGTAAATGTTATGTTCTTTAACTTTACTAATGTCATCATTTTTAGAAATAGAATATAAAATTGTTAACCAAGTGGAAGCTCCCATGTATTGTATTTTTTCACCCCAAGAAATACATTTTTCAAAATCTTCTTTACAAAAATAACCAATTGTTAATGCATCATAACGTGAACATGATGTTGCTGCACCCTGGGGAATTGGATCAAGTTCTAATGCTTTGTGAAGATGTTTTAAGCCTTCATCAACATTATCAAGTTTAACTAAACAAGTACCATATCTATCTAAAATTCTTGGGTCATTAGGATTAATGGAGTGTCCTTTTTTGGCATGTTCAATCGATTTATTAAAATCTTTATTAATTTGAGCTATAGCAGAAGATATTCTCAATACCTCGAAGTCATTTTCATCTGCCTCAAGACTTTTTTTGACATGATCAAAAAGCATATTCGTCATCTTATCTGGATCTTCATAATAACCTTTGCCGTTTCCGCCACCAATAGTACAAGCTTTTAAGGCATGAGCTCTTGCATTTGTTTCATCAATTTCAATTGCTTTATCAAGTGCTTCAATAGCTTTTAAATTATTTTCTTTTCCAGATCGAACATGATGATAGGTTCCTTTTATTAACCATTCATAAGAATTTAAATTTTCTGATGGTTTTCTTTTAATTCTTTGTAAGCTGCTTATTTCAATGTTACCTAGTAATTGTCGAGACATTTTCATTACGATTTCATCTTGTAAATCAAAAATATCTTCCATTACTCGATCGTATTTCTCGCCCCACAAATTCGCACCATCGCTAGCATCAGTTAAGTCAACACTAACTCTTATTCTTTTGCCAGCAGATCTAATATTACCACCAATTAAATAATCAACTAAGTGTTTCTTAGCAAATCCAAGCGCATCTTCATCACTTTTTTTAAAATCCATCGATGTCTGGTGTGAAAGGATTTCAAATTCTTGCATTCGAGAAAATTCTTGTATTAAATCTCTGAATACTCCTTCTACTAAAAATTCTGAATCTTCATCTTTACTTAAATTTTCAAAAGGAAGAATTGCTAGTTTAATTTTTTTTGCTTTATTGATTTTAGTTTGAGCTATTGGTTCTTTAGCACTTTCATTAATTGGTTTTTCTTCTTCTTTTAAGAAATCATCTTCATGAATAAGTAAATTAGAAATTTTATAAACTTCAAAATTTTCACTTATATTTTTTAAATTTCTCGTGCCATCGTTTTCAATTTTAGCATCTAACCTTTTATTGACTTGATCTTTAACAATAGTAGAAATTAAAATGCCTCCAGGTTCACATTCACTCTCGAGTCTAGCTGATACATTAACTCCTGAACCCATGATATTATCACCTTCAACTATTACATCATCTACATGTATTCCAACTCGCCATTCTAATTTTAATTCTGTAATAGAGTGATCATTTCTTTTATAAATTTCATTTTGAAATTCCATTGCTGCTTTTAAGCAATTTACTGGTGAAGCAAATTCACATACAACACTATCGCCTTCAGTTTTAAATATTCGTCCACCAAATTCTATGATTTTAGCATCTATTATTTTGCGACATTCATTTAAATTTCGAAGAGTTTTTTCTTCATTTTCTTCCATATGTTTACTGAAGTTTACACAATCAGTTGCAAGAATAGTGGCTAATTTTCTATCAGAATTCATTTATATTTTTTTAACTAATTTTAGGTATTATTTCTACTAAAATGTGTCAACTTGAGTCAGAGAATCTAGACAAAATATTATAAAGTGACTTACTAGGAGTGTTTATGGTTGAAAATTTTAACGGTATTTTTTATTTAATTTTATACATTATTAGTATTGGGTTGGCTGGTTACTATTCTTTTACTTTTTTGTTTAATAAAGAAAAAGAATTTGCCAAATATAATATTGATACAAGTGCAGCACCTGCTGCTAATTTTGGGATCTTCTGGGTAACTGCATTTTTCTTAGTTGGTCTTTATATTTTGTTTACAGGACCAGAAGGAACTTGGCCTTTTTTTGTGATAAACATTATTGTATTCGCAATGGCTACTGTTTATCAATTCTGTTTTCATTTTAATATCGCTTTTCTCTATGGGAGAGATAAAGTTAACTCTACAATTGAACAGCCAATAGTTTCAGTTGTAGTACTAGTTATAAATTTAATTATAGTTTACGGTTTATCCGATAAAATTTATTTATAATTTTAATTTGATCGATAATTCAATGAAGGAGAAAATATGATCGAAGCTTGGGGAGGTACTCTAAATCTAATTTTATATCTAATTAGTATGTTGGGTTTAGGATACTATGCATTTCTTACAGTTTTAAGTCCTAATACATTAGTCACTAGATATGATTTAGGAGAAAAATCAGTTCCTATTATAAGAATTGTTGGAACTTTTGTATTGCCAATTTTAATTTTGGGAATTTATTTACTTTTTCGAGGACCTGAAGGTGCTTGGATTTTTCTTGTATTAAATTTTCTTGTTTCAACACATCAGGTAATTTTAGGCTGGGCTACTAGGTTTAAAATGATAGACCCTGATTCAAAGCAAGATGTTGGTGATGAGATAGTAGGGCATGTATTTGTTATAATTGCGATTGTTCTAATCTACAGACTTTCAGATATAATTTATGCTTAAATAATTTTGCTGGGATTTTAAATCCCGGCAAATTTTATCTTAAAGAAAATTCTTTTACTTTATTGAATTCAAAATGATCAGCTGCATGTTTTTTAGCATATAAAACCTCTTCTACAATGCCATCTTCATTAATCATTATATCTGTAACTGCTGTATTAAAATAACCTCCAAGAGGAATAGGCATAAAGCCTCTTATTAATGCAGGAAAAATTACAAATGTCTTATATAAACCCGCTAAAAATAATTTACTCCAAGATCTTTCAATTTCATATTTTTCAAAATATTTAAAATTTTCATCAGCTAATACAGTGAATGGAGTAGGGCCATGCTTTTTCATATTCGATTTTAATAGACTAACATTAGAATGAAAAATTCCTACATGAGTAAAGTTTGGTCCAAATTCATTATATCTTCTATTGAATTCTAATAATCTTAAATTACAAAAAGTGCATCCAGCAACTCTATAAAAAGTTAGCAAAACTTTTTTACCCTTTGTTTCAGAAAAATTAAATTCTGAACCATCATGTTTTGGCAGGGTAATTTCATCAATTTTATCACCTTTTTTTATTTTCATTATTTTTACCTGTTGCTTGATTTCTTATTATATTAATAAATGTTTAAATAAATATTAAAATTTATTAATAAATTATAAATGGGGGTTGGAGTAAATAGGCCAAATTTTTCTTTTTAATTTAAAATACTTATTTTTTTTTGGATTATTCGGATAAATGCCATCTATTGAAGCATAAATTATTTCAGATACATATGGCTTAAAAGATTTATAAAAATGATTTGTGGATTTAACAATGATAATATTTTTTTTTGATATATTTATGCCTAACTTACTAAATAGATCTGTTGAAAATGTTTGGCATCTATTTGAATTTAATACAACTTCAATTCCATCAAAAGTAATACAAGCACTATCTCCCATCGGTACAAGAGAACTACCAAATTTTTGATAAACATTTTTTTTTATTTTTTTAATAAATACTTTTTTATGTATTGACCCTCCAGATCCTTTCATAATTTTTGATCCAAAATTTAAATTAATCTCTTTATTTTCTCCTGCTTTGTGACACAATTTAACAGCAAAAGGATCCCAAATAGAACCTAGGGCAATATTTTTTAACTTCATTGATATTGCTTTTTTAATTAAGGTAGTTGAATCTCCAGGAACACCTCCACCTGGGTTATCCCAAATATCAGCTATTAAAATAGGTTTATTATTTTTTTTTGATAATTTTTTAGCTTCTTTCAAAGATTTCATTGCTGAGAAAGTTTTTGGAGCTAAGTTTTTTCTTTTACTAAAAAGTTTCATCCCTAATTCATAAGATATTTTGTCACCATATTTTTTTTTATTATCTGTTATGACTACTATTTTAGCACCTAGATCAGGAGAGTCTCCAGCCATAAAACCATGAATAATTGAAATTGATAATAGAGGATTTTTATTCTCTAATAATTTAATTTTATCTATAAAAGATCTCATTGGCTCTTTGCTTGTAGGTAAAATAGTCATCATTTTAACATCAAATAAAGAAATTCTAGGTTTGATTTTTTTATTAAATGTTTTGAGTGATAAATTTATACAATTTTTAGCTGTCTCTACAAAATCTGTATGAGGAAATTCTTTAAACACTGTTAAAATGTTAGTATTCGTAATAAATTTTTTACTTAAATGACTATGAGGATCAAAAGTTGCTCCTATAACAACATTTGGACCAACTATTTTTCTAATATTTTTTACTAAATCTCCCTCACAGTCTACGCAGTTTTTAGCTATCATTGCTCCATGTAACCCTAATAGAACTATATCTAATTTACCTGCATTTTTTATTTCTTTTAGAATTATTTTTTTTAAATCATTCCATGTTTTTGAATCAATTAATCCACCTGGCTCAGCCCAAGTAGCAGTACCTTCTATTAATTTAATTTCACCATTAGCTTTTCTTTTTCGTAATAGTGGAAAGAGGGCAGAGCATAAAGTTGGTGTTTTGGGATGATGATTTGGTTTTGCAAAGAATGTTTCTTTAAAACTTTTCATATTAGTTTTTAGAGGTGAGAATGTATTTGTTTCTGTTGCTAAGGAAGCACAATAAACTTTAGGTATTTTTTTCATGATAAATAAAAATTAAAATTATTATATTTTTTTAGCAGCAGATGTCTCTTTAATATTACTAAGCTTAGTGTATCGATCAATCATTTGCGTAGTTTTATGTCCACTTTGAGCCATTATTTCATGAGTTGGGACACCGTTCATTCTAGCTTGAGTAATAGAACCAATTCTTAAACTGTGGCCTGAAATTTTATCACAATTATCTAAATCAGCTTCTCTTGCTCTTTTTTTAAGTATTAGGACAAAGCTTGTATCTGTAAGACTTATTTTTTGATTTTTATTATTTAGAATATATTTCTCAATATTATTAGCTTTATTTATTTTATAGAACAGGGGGCCTTGATCTATTAAAGCTACTTCTAACCAATCTTTCAGTGCTTTTACTGGACAATAATCATTATTAGTTTTGGGAAGGTATATCATTCTTCCTTCACCTTTTTGATCAGTCTTAGAAAAAGGTATTAATACTTGAACACCATCCTCTTCAAAATTTAAATGTTCATATTTCATACCTAAAAGCTCAGATCTTCTACAAAAACTATAAAAACCTATTAAAATAAGAGCTCTATCTCTTATGTTTCTAAAATCTTCGTTATCATTTGGAATTTTATCAATAATTTTTTCAATATCTGCTTTTAACAACTCTCTTGCTTGACCAGATTTATTATTTTTTTCATCTCTTACAATTGCACTAATTGTTTCAGAAATATTTGGATTTTTTCTATCAAATTGAAATCCGTTAACTCTATATTTATATGTAATAGATGCTAAGATTCTTTGTATAGTGGAAGCTTTATAGGCAGTAGAGGAGTAGGGGTTGTTATTTACATTTTCTCTACCCGGTATGTTGCTCGATCCTTTGAGTATTTTCGCTTCTGGATCTTCATGAAGCCAATCCATATAATTAGCTGTTAATGCGTAAGCACTATCTAGATCATCAACATCTAAAGGACTGCAATTGTATTTATTTTTGCAATAATCTATAAACTTTAACCAATCTCCTTGATATTTATCCTGAGTATTTTTAGCTTTGGATTTTTCCTTTAGCTTACTTACGTTTTCATTTAGTGATATTTTAACCATATTATATATTACGATAATTACAGTTATCGTAAATAATAGTCAAGTAATAAATATTATAACTATAAATCAATAATTTATATATATTATCTAAATCTATTTCTAATATTACAAACTAGATATAGATTTTCACGTGTAATAAAATACTGTATATAGTGTATCAAATGGAACAATTACCGCAGATTTCAGCTGATTCCCAGATCTTTGTATTAACGGGTGCTGGTATAAGTAAAGAGTCTGGGATTGAAACATTTAGAGACTCTGATGGACTTTGGAATAATCATAGGATTGAGGATGTTGCCAGTCCCGAAGGATTCTATAGAAACCCTACTCTTGTCTATGATTTTTATAATAAACGTCGAAAAGAACTAAATTCAGGAATTAAGCCAAATAGGGCTCATATTCTTCTTCATGAATTAGAAAAAACATATAAAATTCATATAGTTACACAAAATATCGATAATTTGCATGAGATTGGAGGATCATCATCAATAATTCACATGCACGGTGAGCTAAATAAGGCGAGATGTATAATGAATGATAATCATGTGTTTGAGTGGACAGAGGACCTAAATGAGACCCATAAATGCCCTAAATGCGGCTCTCAAATGAGACCTCACATTGTATGGTTTGGTGAAATGCCCATGCAAATGGATGAAATTCACGATTTAGCTGAACAATCTAGTTTATTTGTTTCTATAGGCACTTCAGGACAAGTCTACCCTGCTGCTGGTTTCGTTTCGATGTTTAAAGATATGCGCAAACCAACAATTGAATTAAATCTGGAGCCATCAAGTAATCAAGATCAATTTGATTTTGCCATTCATAAACCTGCTACAGTTGCTGTTGAAGAATTTAAAAACTTACTTTTAAAGAATTTAAAAAACTAATTTATTCACATTATTAAATTTTTTTTAACAAAAAAATTTTTCTAGAACTTTCTTTATAAAGAATCATTCGCATTAATGTTTTTATGACAAGAAAACGTCCTGATTACACTGAAGCGCGTAATTATTACATAAAAGGAGAGAGAAATGAGTACCCTACTCTTCAAGATATCGCTACAGAATTCAATTATTCTTTATCAACGCTAAGAAAACAAGCAGCAAACGAAGGATGGCTGACAAAAAGAAAAGAAAGAATTGATTTAAAAGAAACAATAAAGATGAGAAAGGAATTTATGGGAAAAGCATCTAAGCTCACTAATGTTTCCTTCAATGCAATCAGTGCTGCAGAATATATAATCAATAAAATTCAAGAAGATCAAAAGCAAATTGAATTAGGAAATAAAATTTTTGATGTACACATAGCTACAAAGCAAATTTGGGCCTTAAATAATGCTATGAAACTTGTGGAAAGAGGTCAGCAAACACTTGATGAAATTGAAAATGGACACATGTCCCCTTTTGATGATATTTCTTTTTTATAATTTTTAATTATTATTATTAAAATTATTTGCTTCTCTAATATAAGCGCAACTTTCACAATGTGGTGTTTCTTCAGGTATTTTTTCACTTTCTAAAGTATCTTTCATTTCATTTATTTTCTTCTGAACCCACGATGTATCAACTTTATAGTCAACAAGCGTGATGTCAAAATTCATTACTGAATCAAAACTATCTCTAGTTTTAACACCATTACAAACCATAAAATAAGATGTGTCAGAAACTTTAAAACCCATCTTTCTTAAAATGTGAACATAGATATCCATCTGCATTTTATAGCCTTGATGGTACTGACTATCGAGATAACTTACTTTTTCTACTTCATACTTTGTTGATTGAGCTTTGTAATCAGCTACAACTAATTTTTTCTCATCCAAATCATACCAAATATCATCAACACCACCATGTAAAATTAAATTTGTACCTTCATCATGGTAAGATATCCCTCCTTTAAGAGACTCTCTCCATTGATCAATATCTTTATGCTGATATGGAATAAAGTTAAGTTTATATTTTTTAAAAATAGGATGAGGTTCTTTTTTTTCTCTATAAAAATCAAATTCTTTTTTTAGCAGTTCATCTACAGTTGTATTTAAAGACCATCCTGGCATACTAGGACTCTGTAGGCCTTTCACTCTGTCTAAATAAAAACAACGCTTACAATCACAAAAATTTGAAAATCTTGAACGACTAATTTTAAATGCTTCATTCTGACCAGGGGAATACATGGAGGATTTTCTTGTTCTGATTCCTGTTGCTACAGTTAATTCTCCCTTAGAATTTTTTTTAAGAGATGACATAATTTATTTTTTTTCTAATTATCATAGACTAGATAATCATATAGTATAATCTTTTTTAATAATACTAATGTTATGAAATTTATATCTAAAGATGACTATTTATTAAGAAATATTTTTAAAATAAAACATAAGAAATGGGAATTATATATTATTACTAGAATACTTCATTCCTTGAATGATCCAGATATTGAATATGTTTGTCAGCAATTTGTTAAATCTAAAACAGGAAAAAGATATCTAGCTGATTTATGCTTTCCTTCTTTAAAACTTTATTATGAAATAGATGAGCTTCAGCATAGTAGTCAAAAACATCAATATGGTGATACAGAAAGAAAAAAAGAAATTATAGATGCTACCAACTTTGTTGAAAAAAGAATTCAAATATACAATTCTCTAAAAAGAGATAGAAAATTAAAAGATAACAATTATGATGTTGATAAATTTGTAAAATATATAAAAAGAAGAAAAAAATTCTTTGAACTAAAAGGTGAAAAAATAATTTGGGATTATAAAAAAAAATATAATCCTAATTTTTATATTAAAAAAGGTTACTTAGATACTAGTGATAATGTGGGTTTTTTAACACAAAGAGATTGTAAAAGATGTTTTGGATATAAAGGCGGGCATGCACAAAGGGCTGTCTGGAAAATTCCAAACACTGACACTCATTTATGGTTTCCCAAACTATATAAAAATAAAGATTGGGACAACAGTATAGATGAAAATCTTTCTAAAATAATAATGCAAAGAACATCGAGAGAACTACTCTGGAAAGCTAATAAATGGAAAATGTTAGTATTTGCTCATAATAAAAATGTTTTTGGACAAACACTTTATAAGTTTTTAGGTTTATTTGAATTAAATGAAAAAAAATCAAATTTAAAAATGCACGTTTTTAATAGAATGAAAACAAGGATTAACTTAAATAAATTATAAGAAAGTAATAAACTTAAACTTTAAAATGATAATCATCTGAAGACATTTCTTCATATTTTTTAATTTCTTCACTAGAATAATTTTTTGTTTTTAATATAAGTTTTTTCTCGTTATTTTTTACTATTTCAACTGATCTTAAA
>ENA-OSEY01002647-OSEY01002647.1-marine-metagenome-genome-assembly--contig:-NODE-2647-length-11448-cov-5.357664_pt1 | contig 11448 bp, 10 predicted proteins | sample MGYA00248465_ERZ534230 | MGnify/ENA primary metagenome ERZ534230 (study PRJEB26409, sample SAMN06344110) | marine metagenome | isolation source: Sea water from surface | place: Atlantic Ocean:Southern... | reverse complement strand
ATGTCATCGAAAAAACTAATATCAGTTTATTAGATCTAAAAAATAAAGGATTTGAGGACTCAACCAATACAACCAATGTTCCTGAGTGGACGGTAGAGGGTGATGGTTATGTATGTAACACCTGTGGGCCGTTCGGTGGTAATGCTGTGATGACGGATAAAAGAGGTGGTGCGATTAGTCAATCAGTTGATCTGTTTGATACCATGACTCAAGATGAAGTAAACAACGGTTTTGATTTAAAATATGGTGCAGATGTGTATTCATATTCCAACAATGCCACTGTTCCAGTTTGTAGTGGAGTGCAAGGACAAGACTGTAAAGATACGTTTAGTATCACACTTACCATCAAGGATTCAGCAGGAAATCAACTTCATCAATTTGAACATGAGTATAAAGACATATCGTGGACAGGCTGGGATACAAGCACATATGACAATTTTACAAGCACAGTGCCATCGAATGACTATACCTCTGCGATTGCAACTCTAAGATTATATGGTATAGATGAGGGATTTACTGGTAATGGTTGGGGTGGTCCAAGAGCAGACAACACACATTTGAGTGTGACATATACAACTCAGGCAACACTTGACGTTATCGCAGCCGCAGTTGATGAAGCGATGGAAATTGTTAATCAACAAATAGATGCAGCAACTGATATCGCAACAGAACCACAATCATTTGAGATTACGATAAATGACCCAATAGGAAATGAGATGGAATCATTTACGATTGAACTGCCTGCTGTTGATACAGGAAGTATAGAGACTAGTATAGAAATGGCTCCTGTAGAGGTTGCATCAATAGAGGTTCCTACTTTTGAAACACCAGTAGAAACAGGACCGATGGAGACAACAGAAGTTGCAAGTGTAGAAGTGGAGATGGATAGTGCTACAGGAGATTTACAAACAACCACGAACACAGAGAGTGGAACCAGTGCAGACGCTGAACCCGAGCCACAGTCAGAACCAACAACTGAAACAGAATCTACAGAACAAACAACAGAGGCCGGACCTAGTGAATCTAGTGAAGGAGGCGGAGAGTCAGAGGGAACTGATACACAGTCAGATGGACAATCAGAAGAGACCACCGAAGCAGAGTCGCAAGATGGTAACGGAGATGTACGAGAGTCACCAAGAGAGCAAAGATCAAGTGAGGGGAATAAAACTAAACCGAAGAGTGTAAAACAAGCAAAGAAGGATGCAAAACAAAAGGTTGCACGTAAGATAGTAAAGAGTATGGGAGACAAGGGTCGTTACGATTCAACAAACCAGATACGAACACTTGTGGTGATGGGTGCGTTAGGGAACTCTAGATCATTCTTCAGTGTTCAGAGAACGATACCAGACATTCCTAACTTCTTTCAACCAACAACTGTCCCAGACGGAACGATATCAGACAACAATGCTGCTGCATACTATATGATTGGAGGAAGTAATGCAGCTCACAACGCACTAGTGAATAGTCAGTACGAAAAATGAGAAGGTTAGCATGTTGGATGTTTGGTTGTGATTATAAAATGATGAACACTAAGAAACCTCCGGTGTATAGACCGTAGATCTTAGGAAGGTTTTGTATAAAACCACCTTTAAACATTAGTCATCCTCCTTTTCGCCACCATATCCGTGTTCGTCGTCGATTTTCTCCTGTTTGTTAGCAAACCAAAAGATTAAAATTACGAAAGCAGCAAGTGATCCTTGTGCTGACATATAGTAAGCTAGTGGGTAACCAAGAAACGATCCTTGATTCACCGACTCACCGAACATAAATATTACTATTGAGAAAAAGAACCAAATAGCCAATGTTACAAACATATGGTTTTTGGTCTTTTGCCAATGTGCTTCTTTGTTTGACATGTCTTTCCTCCCTTTAATTTGTTAAGAGTTTTGGGGAAGCATACCCAAAACAACGTCAATTAAAAGTCAAAAAATCTCTTGAAATAACAAAATACCACCCTTTTAATGGGTAAAATAGTTTGATAAATGGTAAATACAACGTGAAATTGAATCTAAAAGATATACAAAAATACCTGTTTCCTCTGAAACGTCTGTTCACGAAATATCGTCCGATAAGGTCTGTTGATCAAGTTAAAAATTTTATTCAAGAACAGTCAGCACAAGTTAGTCAAATGACTTTGTACGGGTATCTGAAAACAAGAATGGGAGCAAAGCATGTAATTATGTTTGAGGATAAAGATTTTTTAAACTCAATTAATATTGCCAAATGGCATATTTATGCTGCCTCTTTGATTGATTGCACTTTTTTTTGTTTCTCTTTCTTGTACAAAGAAAAAAAAATTGAAAAAATAGAGGATGCAAATAAAGTTTTTTTTGAAATTTTAAATTCAGAAAAAGCAAATGGAATGATTTTGGATGCATATGAAGGTGCAACAAAGGAATTTAATTCAAGATACCCTAATATTGATTGGCCAAGTTATTGTAACTCAAAACCATTTGAGTATTGCTGCAATGAACTTTATAACTGGTCTCCTATTGCAGACGAATTAAAAAAGTTAGACAAAAAAATAGTAATTAATTCTATGTTTTTAAAGTGGAACAATGTTCAAAACGAGTTTAAGAGATTAACTAATAAATTTAGTAACAAATAGAATTATTTATTCTTTCTATTTTCAACCAATGAGTCCACCACAGAAGGATCTGCCAGTGTTGTTGTGTCTCCTAAATCATGATGTTCGTTAGCAGCAATTTTTCTTAAAATTCTTCTCATAATTTTTCCTGACCTTGTTTTTGGTAGTCCTGGTGAAAATTGAATATGATCTGGTGTAGCTATTGGACCGATTTGTTTTCGGACCCACAATTTTAGTTCTCTCTCTAAATCTCCATCTGGGTTTTCTCCAGCGTTAAGAGTAACATAACAATAAAGCCCGTTTCCTTTAATGTCATGGGGAAATCCAACAACTGCAGCTTCAGCAACTTTTGTGTGAGCAACAAACGCACTTTCGATTTCTGCGGTTCCTAAATTATGACCTGAAACTATAATGACATCATCAACTCTACCTGTTATCCAATAATATCCATCTTTATCACGTCTACACCCATCACCAGTAAAGTACTTTCCATCAAACTGCGAAAAATATGTTTTTATAAATCTTTCATGATCTCCATAAACTGTTCTCATCTGACCAGGCCAGGATTGAAGCATACAAAGTCTACCTTTGCCCGGCCCTTTTATTACCTTTCCATTTTCATCGACAATTGCTGGTTTAATCCCATAAAAAGGTTTTGTAGCAGACCCTGGTTTTAAATTGATCGCTCCGGGCTGCGGTGAAATTAATATTCCACCGGTTTCAGTTTGCCACCATGTGTCAACGATTGGGCATTTAGAATCTCCAACGACTTTGTAGTACCACATCCAAGCTTCTGGATTTATCGGTTCACCAACAGTACCAAGCAATTTCAATGATTTTCTGCTTGTTTTTTTTACAGGACCATCGCCTTCTCTCATCAGTGCCCGAATTGCTGTTGGAGCAGTATAAAAAATATTAACTTTATATTTATCTATTATTTGCCACCACCTTGAACTATCAGGGTAAGTAGGAACCCCTTCAAACATAATAGTAGTTGCACCATTAGAGAGTGGACCATAAATAATATAACTATGACCAGTTACCCACCCAATATCCGCACTACAAAAATAAATATCTTTTGGTTTATAATCAAATATGTATTGATGAGTCATGGATGCATAGACCATATAACCGCCTGTAGTATGCAAAACTCCTTTTGGCTTTCCAGTAGAACCAGAGGTATAAAGAATAAACATTGGATCTTCAGCATTCATTTCTTCTGGGGGACATTTGTCAGAAACATTTTTAATCATTTCATCATAAGATATATCCCTTTCGTCATCCCAGTTTACGGAATTTCCAGTTCTTTTAACCACAACACACTTTTTTACGTTCGGACATTGCATCATCGCTTCATCTGCAATTTTCTTAAGTGGAATTATTTTGCCACCCCTCACACCCTCGTCCGCCGTTATGACGTAGTCTGACTCACAGTCATTTATCCTTGTTGCTATTGAATCGGGAGAAAATCCTCCAAAGATTATAGAGTGAATGGCACCAATTCTTGTACAAGCTAACATCGTATAAGCCAGTTCAGGTATCATGGTAAGATAAATCGTTACTCGATCACCTTTTTGTATTCCTAAACTTCTTAAACCATTTGCAACTTTGCAAACATTTTTATGTAACTCTTTGTAAGATATTTTTTTTGAGTCACTTGGATCGTCACCCACCCAAATTATAGCTGGCTTGTTACTCTTTTTTTCCAGATGCCTATCTATGCAATTTGCTGAAGCATTTAAAGTTCCATCATAATACCATTTGATATGAACATCTTCTTTACTATATTTTACATCTTTTATTTTTGAATAAGGTTTTATCCAATTTATTCTTTTACCTTCTTTTGCCCAAAAATCTTCATTATTTTTTATAGAAAGTTTATATTTTTTTTCATACTGTGATTTATTTACATAAGCTTGCTTAGACCATTTTTCTGGAACTTTGAAAACTAGATTACCATCAATATCTTTTGTTTCTTTAGAAACTTTTTTTCTTGTTATTTTTCTTTTTTTTGAAGATTTTTTCTTTTTACTATTAAGCTTTCTTTTTTTTGAAAGTTTTTTACCTCTTTTTTTTAACTTTTTCTTTTTGCTTCTTTTTGCCATCTTTTATTCCATTTATGAAATTAAGAATTTATCTTACCCATCTTGCATATAATTTTCCAGCTTTTATAGTCTATAGGCATTACAGATAATCTGCTCTGTTTTATAAGGGGCAGATGAGAAATAGCCTTGTTTTTTTTAATCTTTTCGAGAGAAATTGCAGTATTAAATTTTTCAACAAACCTGACCTGAACAGCTACAAATCTTTTCTTTTTGTCAGTTTTATCAATAAATGCTTCTTTAATAACTTTTACAGTCCCAACAATCTCTTTACCAATATTTGAATGATAAAAAAAACATAGATCATTCAATCTCATTTTTTTTAGATTATTAGCTGCTTGATAATTTCTAACACCATCCCAAGACACACCCTTTGACCCAGATTTCCTTTGCTGTTCTATTGACCAAACATCTGGTTCGGATTTTAATAACCAATATTGCATTAGAGTTTAAGCCCTGGTCCTTTAAGAAAAGGAGCATTTTTGTCCAACGGCCATCTTGATTTTACAATCCCATTTTCTTTTTCATATAATTTTTTTTTAAATCTTTGTATTCCAGCCCACGCAATCATTGCCGCGTTGTCACCACAAAATTCTTTTGATGGAAAAATACATCTATAATTCATTTTTTTTGATATTTTTTTTAAATTATTTCTTATACTTTCGTTTGCAGCAACACCCCCAACCACAACAAATGATTTCAAAGTTTTGCTTGAAATTTCCTGATCAAATTCTCTCATTGCAATTTCGGTTTTTTTTACCAGAATTTTATTTATAGTTTCTTGAAAAGATGCTGCTAAGTCATATCTATCTTGATTTGATTTTATATTTTTTGATTTTCTCAAAACATCGGTTTTAAGACCCGCTAAAGATAAATTACAACCACCTTTATTTATAATTGGAAGAGGGAGATTGTAACTATCTTTATTTCCTTTTTTTGCAAATTTTTCAACATTTGGTCCGCCGGGATAACCTAAATCTAAAATTTTAGAAGTCTTGTCAAAAGCCTCTCCCACAGCATCATCTATAGTTGTTCCAATTTGTTTATAGTTATTTAATCCCTTGGCAATTAAAAATTGAGAATGCCCACCCGAAACTAATAAAACCAAATAAGGAAAAGATATTTTATTTTCAATACCAGGACTTAAAACATGTCCTTCTAAATGGTTTATAGGAAAAAATTTTTTACCTGCGAAAGCAGAGATGCTCTTTCCGATGTTGAAACCAATATTTAAACAAACTACTAAACCAGGTCCTCTTGTAGCGGCTATACCATCAAAATCTTTAATTTTCTTTTTACTTTTATAAATTGCCTCTTGGATTATTAAATCGATATTTTCTATGTGAGCTCTAGCCGCAATTTCAGGAACTATTCCTCCAAATTTTTTATGTTCTTTTATTTGACTGGAAACAATATTTGATAAAACCGAGGCAGTTCCTTCATCGTTTTCCTGCACAACTGATGCAGCAGTTTCGTCACAGCTGGTTTCAATTCCCAAAAAAGTAAGTTTTTTTTTCATTAATTAGATATTATAAAATATAAATCTATATATATAAATGAGTAATAAAATAATTTTAGGATCTAGAGGAAGTAAACTTTCAATAGCTTATGCAAATAAGGTTCTTAGTTTATTATCAAACATTAAGCCAGCATTGGACAAAGAAGTTATATTAAAGACCATAAAAACATCTGGTGATTTATTTGATAAAAAAAAAATATCAGAAATCGGCGGTAAAAATTTATTTTGTAAAGAAATAGAGGATAAATTAATTTCTAAAGAGATAGATATCGCAGTGCATTCTTTGAAGGACTTGGACTCAGTAGAAACAGATGGTCTTGTTATTCAAGCATATTTAAAAAGAAATGATCCAAGGGATACTTTAGTTTCCTCAAAATTCAAAAAATTATCTGAATTAAGTGGGCAGAAAATTGGATCAAGTTCAAGAAGAAGGGAACTTCAATTAAAACAATTAAATAGAAACATTAAAGTGGAGAGCATTAGAGGAAATATAGATACTAGAATTAAAAAGATAGAAAACGGAGAATATGATGGAGCCATTTTAGCTTTAGCAGGTCTAAAAGTATTAAATCTTGAAAAATATGCTAAAGAAATATTTTCATTAAAAGATTTTCTACCAACAGCAGGACAAGGAATAGTGGCAGTTCAATGCCGAGCTCAAGATGACCATATAAAAAAAATTTTAAAAGAAATAAATCATAAAGAGACCGAAACATGTGCATTGGCAGAAAGAAGTTTTTTAAAAACATTAGGTGGTGATTGTGATACTGCAGTTGGGTGTACTGCAATTCTTAATAAAAAAGATATAGAATTAAAAGCTCAATTATTCTCTGATGATGGCACAAAGGTTTTTAACATAACGAAAACAGGAAAAGAAAATGAGCCAGAAGTATTAGGCAAACTTGCTGGCGAAGAAATTCTTAAACAGTCAGGAAAAAACTTTATAAAAAAAAGATGAATATAATTTTTACAAGACCATTAATAGATTCAGAAGATTTAATGAGTAATTTTATATCATCAAAACATAAAATTATTCATATGCCAACTTTAAGTATCAAATCATCAAATATGAAACCGATTAACACTAAGGACTACGATGGACTAATTTTCACAAGTGCAAATGCAGTAAGATTTCTAAAAATAGAAAACGAAGATAAAAGTATAAAATGTTTTTGTGTGGGAAATCTAACTGAGAGATCTTTAAGACTTAAAGGTTACAACAATACTATTGCGGCCTCGGGAACAGTAAACGCATTAAAGAATTTAATCATTAGTTCTGAAAATTCAGCAAAAAAGTTAGCTTATTTATGTGGAGATATAACTTCTATTGATTTGGATGCTGAGCTTAAAAAAAGTGGTTTTAACATAAATAAAATTGTAAACTATAACTCAACTAAAATTACGGATATAAATATTGAAAGTATAGAGTTAATTAAAAAATATCCTCCTAATATCGCTCTTATTTACTCAAATAGAAGCGCAGAAAGTTTTGATGAAATTGTCAAAAAATATTCCCTTGCAGAATTAATGACACAGTGCACAGTTATGTGTATAAGTAAAAAAATTGAAATTTATTTAAAATCAAAAGGCTGGAAAACAATAGTTTTTTCACCTGGCGAAGAGTTAAATAAAATAGATCAAATAAAACATGGATAAAATAGAACAATTTATAAGTTTATTTTTAGAAGTTTGGAGAAATGGAATTTCAGGCATTAATATTTCTGAAATTATAATTGCACTATTTATATTTCTTTTATTCCTACTGTTGAGAGGTTTATTTGCAAAATTTTTTATCAAAAGGCTTGAAAAATATGTTTCAAAAACCTCAAATCGTTTTGACAACTCTTTGGTTGATTCATTAAAAGGACCATTAAAATTTTTTCCTATTGTAATTGGTTTTTTTATATCTACTAGCTATGTGTCTTTTGGATCAAGTACCGAAAACTTTATAGATAATGCAAATAGAACATTAATCACAATATTAATATTTTGGTCACTACATCAAATAATCGGTCCTATTTCTGTTTTAATAAAAACTGTAGAAGATCTTCTCTCGAAAGATTTGTTAAATTGGATTATTAAAGCATTCAAAATTTTAATTTTAATCTTAGGCGCAGCTGCAGTTTTGGAGCTTTGGGGAATCAAGATTGGTCCAATTATAGCAGGTTTAGGTTTATTTGGTGTAGCAGTTGCATTAGGAGCCCAAGATTTATTTAAAAATTTAATATCGGGTATTTTAGTTTTAGTTGAAAAAAGATTTAAAGTTGGAGATTGGATAATAGTCGAAGATATAATTGAGGGAGTAGTAGAACGCATCGGATTTAGATCAACAGTTGTCAGAAAATTTGATAAGTCCGTTGCTGTTATTCCAAATTTTCAATTTGCAGAAAATGCGGTTATAAATGTTAGCGAAACTACAAATTGGAGGATCAGTTGGATAATTACTTTGCAGTACGATACAACAATTGATCAGTTAAAGAAAATTCGAGATGAAATAGACAAATATATCTCCACATCTAAAGATTACAAAATCAGTGACAATACAATGCATGCAGTCAGAATTGATAAATTTTCTGATAGTTCCATAGACATGTATGTAAGATGTTTTACAAATACTGACAAATGGTCAGAATGGCTTAAAGTAAAAGAAAGGCTTGCGATTGCAATAAAAGAAATTGTTGAAAAAAATAAAGCTTCATTCGCTTTTCCAAGCCAATCTATTTATGTGGAGAAAAAATAATGAAGTCAATTTTAATTTTATTAGATAGCGTAGTAAGTATATATATTTGGATTTTAATTATAAATGCTATCCTTAGCTGGTTGATTGCCTTCAGTGTTTTAAATACATCAAACCGTCTAGTTTATTCTTTATTAGATATTAGTTATAAATTAACCGATCCTCTTTTAAGGCCTATAAGAAATTTTTTACCCAACCTTGGAAGTGTAGATATTTCCCCGGTAGTTTTGATTTTGCTTCTAATGTTTGGAAGAAATTTAATTTTTGAATTTTTAGCACCTTCTATGTTTTAAATATGATAATTGATGGAAAAAAAATAGCAGAAAAACTTAGAGTAGAATTAAAAAAAAAAATTATTGAATTCAAAGCAACCTATAAATCTGTTCCAGGTCTGACAGTAATTTTAATCGGAGAAGATCCTGCGAGTAAAATTTATGTTAAAAATAAGCAGAAATATGCCAAGGACATTGGAATTAATTCAGAAGTTATTAAATATCCAGATAGTATAGATGAAAAAACTGTTTTAGAAAAAATTTCAGAACTAAATAAGGATAAAAAAATTTCAGGTATTTTAGTACAATTGCCTTTACCAAAGCACATTAATAAAAAAAAAATTATCGATGCCATACTTCCTGAAAAGGATGTAGATGGTTTTCATCCAGTAAATGTTGGAAATTTATCTTCAGGTTATGAAAGTAAAGTGCCTTGCACCCCTCTGGGCTGCATCTTGCTTTTACGAGAGGTAGAAAAAGATTTAAAAGGTAAACATGCGGTTATTATAGGAAGGTCAAATTTAAATGGAAAACCAATGGCACAACTTTTACTTAAAGAAAATTGCACTGTAACAATTACACACTCTAAAACCAAAGATTTAAAAAATGAGTGTAAAAGAGCAGATATTATTGTAGCTGCAGTCGGGCAACCAAAATTAGTCAAAGGCGACTGGGTAAAAAAAGGCGCAATTGTTATTGATGTCGGAATAAACAAAACCGCAAATGGTTTAGAGGGCGATGTAGATTTTGGGGAAGTTTCTAAAGTTGTAAAAGCTATAACACCTGTTCCTGGAGGTGTAGGACCAATGACAATCGCTTGCTTATTAAGCAATACAATTGAGTGCTTCAAAAGAGCTAATTCTTAAAAAACACTAATTTATATAATTTATTTAAATGAAATTATTTTTAATCCTGGGAAATCAACTATTTAACCCAAAGTATCTTAATAAATTTTCTGATCATACTTTTTATATGGCTGAAGATTTAGGATTATGTACTTTTCAAAAACATCACAAACTTAAGATATTACTTTTTCTGTCATCTATGCGTTCTTTTAAGGACGAACTTAAATCTAAAAAGTTTAATATCATTTATAAAGATTGCCACAAAGACTTTAATCTTTCATATGAAAAAAAACTAGAAAGAACAATTAAAGATAAAAAAATTAATGAGGTAAGTTTTTTTGAAATAGAGGATATTTTTTTTGAAAAAAGAATTAAATTATTTTTTAAGAAAAAAAATATAAAATTTAATGAAATTAAATCACCCATGTTCTTAACTTCAAGGATGGAATTCAAAAAATATCTCGAAAGTACTAAGAAACCATTTATGGCAAATTTTTATAAAATTAACAGATCCAAAACTAATATTTTAATGAATAAAAATGGAACCCCCAAAGGGGGAAAGTGGAGTTTTGATGAAGACAATAGAAAAAAATTACCAGATAAAATCGATATACCAAAACATTTAAAATTTCAAAGCACATCTCACACTGAAGATCTCAAGAAGTTCATTGAGGTAAATTTTAAAAATCACCCAGGATCTACTAATAATTTTTGGTTTCCAACCACAAGAGATCAAACCCAAAAATTATTTGATCAATTTATTAAAAATAAAATAAATTTATTTGGAGATTATGAGGATGCTGTAAGTAAAAAATCAAACATTTTATTTCATAGCGCGTTAAGCCCCTTAATAAATATTGGATTGATTACTCCTGGGGAAATTATAGATAAAGTTAAAAAGGTAGAAAATAAAATAAGAATTAATTCTTTAGAAGGTTACGTCAGACAGATAATTGGTTGGAGGGAATTCATGAGAGGCATATATCAAAATTATGATAAACGTCTTGATAATACAAATTTTTTTAATCATAAAAATAAAATGAAAGCATCTTGGTACAATGGAACAACTGGACTTGATCCATTAGACCATTCAATAAAAAATGCATTAAATTTTGGATGGTCGCACCACATAGAAAGGTTAATGATTTTAGCAAATATAATGAATCTCTGTCAGATTCATCCAAAGCAAGTTTATAAATGGTTCATGGAAATGTTTGTTGACTCTTCTGATTGGGTAATGTCACCAAACGTTTATGGTATGGGTTTGTTTAGTGATGGAGGAATTTTTGCAACAAAACCATATATCTGTGGTTCAAGTTATTTTCTCAAGATGATGCATTTTAAAAAAGGTCCCTGGTGTGATGTTATGGATGGCCTTTATTGGAG